>Ga0308166_1002583_pt1 | contig 16424 bp, 15 predicted proteins | sample PhyCR2_2_FD_202137 | JGI IMG/M metagenome (GOLD analysis project Ga0308166, IMG submission 202137) | Phyllosphere microbial communities from UC Gill Tract Community Farm, Albany, California, United States - DLSLCC.R2 | ecosystem: Host-associated > Plants > Phyllosphere > Unclassified | place... | reverse complement strand
ACATACGATGTACGAACTGACCGTCGAAGACATGAGCTGCGGCCACTGCGTGGGCCGCGTCACCAAATCGGTGCAGGCCCTCGACCAGGATGCGAAGGTCGAGGTCGACCTGCCGACCAAGAAAGTCCGGATCGACAGCCGCGCCGACCTGGACCGCATCGCCGAGGCGATCAATGCGGCCGGCTATCCGGTGACGGCGAAGCACGCCTGAGTCCTTCATCCGATCTTTACTCGAACTTTTTCACGAACCCCACCCAGACCCGCCGGCCGATGAAGTGATCGAATCCGGCCTGGCGGAACCCCGTGGCATCCGTTGCGTACGTGCGGCGGCTGCCGTCGAACAGGTCGTTGGCATTCACGGTCAGGCCGAGCGTGCGCGAGAGCGCATGCTTCCATGCCAGGTTGACGCTGCTCGTCGGCCCCGTGCGGCCGAGCGGCACGATGCCGGCCGCCTGGGCATGCGCGTCGAGCGTCACGTCGTCCGGTCCCGACCGGTACGCGGCGCGCACGTTGATCCAGCCGGTCGGCGCGCGCTGGCGCACGGCGGCGCCGGCGTCGGGCGTGTCGAGCGCCACCCACATTGCGCCGCCGTCGACGCCCAGCTGCCAGCGCCCGCCCGGCTTCCATTCCAGCGACCCGGTCAACCCTGCCGCGCGCGCGCTCCCGCCATTGCGCTTCGACGTCACCAGCACGGTGCCGGCGACGCTGCGCGCGTCGATCACCGTGTCGCGGCTGGTGCGGTAGAACGCGCCGGCGCTGCCGCCTAGCGTCCCGCCGCCCGCGTTCGCATCCAGTGTCCACGACGTCATCCGCTGCGGCTGCAGGCCCGGATTGCCGCGGCTGAGGTTCTGGGCGTCGACGTAGGTCGCGTGCGGATCGAGGTCGCGCGGATCGGGCAGTTGCAGGCTGCGGCGGTATGCGAGCGTCACGTCGGTGCCGGCGTCGACGGCGTAGCGGGCATGCAGGCTCGGGTTGAACGCGCGCCAGCATCCGGCGTCGCTCGTTCCCACCCGCAGCGCGGCGGCCTCGGCGCGCGCCCCCAGCAGCGCTTCCCAGCGGCCGCGCCGCACCTGCCCCGTGACGTAGGCGGCGCGCGTCGTCGTCGTGACCTCGTAGCCGGTGGTGGTGGCCGCGTCCGGCGTCTCGGCGCCGGTGGCCGGGTCGACACCGGCCTGGTAGTTGTCGATGCCGTCGACCTTGCGCTGCAGGTCGAGGCCCGCGCCCCATTGGCCGTGCGCGGCGGCACGGGTCCAGTCGAGCGTCGCCGCGTCGAGACGGCGCGCCGTGCGCGTGGCGCCGCGGCTGTATGCGGTCGGCCGCTGCGGCGCCACGTACACGTCGCGGTACGACTTGTCGACGAGGGCCGTCGTCGTGCTGTGCCGCGCGGCGGCCTTGAGCGCCGTCGGACCGTCGCGGCGGCTCCAGGCGAGGTCCGCGCTGTCGTCGGACTGTTCGTTCGGGCCGAGCGAGATGCGGTGGAACACGGTGTCGGCCGCGCCGCTGCGCACGTCGTTGCTCACGTCGAACAGCGGATGCGAGCGGCGCCGGTTGTGGCGCGCGTCGATGCTCAGCGTGTCGGACCGGCCGAGCGCGAGATCGGCACCGGCCGCCGCGCTGTCGACGATGCGGCGCACGAACACGTCGGACGCCTGCAGCGTGCTGCCTCCCGTGCCGCCTGCCGGATCGCCCCACGCGACAGCCGAGCGGCGGATCTTGCGGTTGCCGTCGCGGCGCAGCGCCGCGCTGCCGTGAAGACTCAAGGGCCCGCGCGTGAAGTCGGCGGAGGCGCCGGTATTCCACAGATTGTCGTCGCTCGCGCTAGCGCGCAGCTGCGTATGCGCGCCCGGCTTGCGGTCGCGCTTGAGCACGATGTTGACGATCGCGCCGCCATTTGCGTTCTGCGCCGCGGACGGATTCGTGATGGCTTCGACGCTTGCGACGTCGGCGCCGCTCATCGTCTGCAGCGCCAGCGCGCGTTCTTCGCTGGAGCCGGACAGCATCGCGCTCGGCTTGCCGTCCACGAGCACCGTCACGCGCTCGTTGCCCTGCACGGCGATGTGCCCGTCGGCCGTCACGGCCACGCCGGGCGTCGCCTGCAGCACGTCCTGCGCGCTGCCGTTCGCCGCGCGCGGCGTGTCGGCCACCTTGTGGATGGTGCGGTCGATGTCCCGGATCGTGGTCGCGCGCCTGCCGGTGACCGTGACGGTGGGCGCGGCCGGGCTCTCGTCCCCGGCGCGGGCCGCGCGCGGCGGCGCGGCGAGTCCGATCGCCAGGATGCAGCCCGCCAGGCGCAGCACCCGTGCGGTGCCGGAGGTGTCAGTTTTGATCAATGCCCGTCTCCCCATGCATGCCATGGCGGAGATTGTCGCGCGGCGCGCACGTGGCGGGCCGGCGCGTGGGACGAACTGCCGGGCGCGCGTGACGGCGCGCCGCTGCCGGGGACGTGAAGGGTCAGTTCGGGGTCTGCGCCGCGACCACGTCGGCCTTCTGCACCTCGGTCGGCACCGTGTGCCACAGGCAGTTCTGCGCGGCGGCGACGCCCTTGAGGAAGCCGCGCCGGGCCGCGCCGGCGGCGATCGATGCCGCGACCTGCTGCGAGTGGCGCTCGGCGCCGCTCAGCTTGCGCACCCAGCCGCGGAACGGGATGAGGTCCTGGGCCGTGCGCTGCAGGGCGTTCACGGCCTGGTCGTTCGCGATTTCGGGCGCGCGCGACATCAGCGACGTGTGCTTGTCGGTCGGCGGCGCGTCGAGATCGGCGCCCAGCACCTCGTCCAGCCGGCGGATTTCCAGCACCAGGGCGATGCAGCTGCAATCGGCCGGCTTCACGTACGGGGCTTTCTGCGCCGTCTGCAGCACGTCGGGGATGTCGGTGCGGACGACGTTCAGGTCGTTCAGCGGCGTGATGGCGGCGTTGCCGAGGCGCTTGGGCGTGTCGGTGGCGCAGCCGGCGAGCGTCAGCGCGGCCGCGGCGAGTGCGGCGGCGCGCCATGCGTGGAAGAGGTTGGGTGCCATGGGACTCATGAAAAGAATTGGATGAACGGGCGTCTAGGGGCCGGTGACGACGGGTACGGGCGCCGGACAGGTCAGGACCGGGTGTTCGGAAAGGTAGCGCGTGCGCAGGCGCGCGGCTTGATCCGCCTCGTCCCGCGCCAGCGGCGCGTAGCCGCGGCCGTATGGCCAGCCGTAACCCCACCGGTAGCTGGTCGGGAAGTACGGGCTGCCGCCGACCCGCACCCCGGCCAGCATGGTCCTGGCCAGCGTCGCGTCGCCGCTGGCGGTGCGCACGCAGTGCTCCAGCGCCGCGTCCGCGGCCACCCGTTCGTCGGCACTACCGCCGCGCCAGTACGCGAGGTCGTGCGCGACGCAGCAGACGCACCAGTCGGCCTTGCCGCTCGGGGAATGGTCGGGAAACATGCTGCAGCCGTCGGTCGTGAACGGCGCCATCGCCGCGGACGCGAGCGCCGGCGCCTGCGGCGGCGTGGTGCACGCGGCCAGCAGGATGGGCAGCAGTGCGGGAAGCAATGCGGGCAGCACCGGCGCAAGGAGGGCGGCCGTGGCGCGGGACTTCGGCGGCATCGGCGCGAGGACGCGCGGCACCGCGGCGGAACGGTTCATGACTTGAAGTTGCAAAAAAACAATTGTCGCGAGTTTAAGTAACAATTGGCTTTCTGTCCATGCCCCGGCCCGAAGATAGTTGTTTTCTTCCACTATCCGTGACGGCGCCCGGTGCCGGAACGCGTCAGGCCCGGGCGCCCCGGACGGATGTCATGCGCGCCCGCAGAACTTGTCCAGCAGAGCGTCGACCGACCCGGCGCTGCACGCGACGTCGTCGACATGTGCCGCCCTGCCGAACGGCTTGATGGTTGCAGTCATGTGATGTCGATCGGGTTGCAGCCGGACCGCGTACGGGCGTCCGGCCGCTGCGAGGCCGTTCAGTGCCCGCCATGCCCGCCGTGACCTCCGCGCTGCGCGGTGCCGATCACGTCGCCCGCTGCCGGCGCCGCCGGCGCGGCCGGCGCGTCGGGCACGGGACCCGTCCACTCGCGCGCCACCGTGCCGGGCGGATGCTTGTACCAGCCCGGGTCGCGATAGTCGCCGCGCGCGAGACCCTCGCGCACCTTGATGACGGTGAACATGCCGCCCATCTCGATGTCGCCGAACGGGCCGCGTCCCGCCATCATCGGCAGCGTGTTTTCCGGCAGCGCCATGTGCATGCCGCCCATCGAACCGCCCTTGTCGCCCATCACCATATAGCCCGGCACGAGGTCGTTGATCTTCTTCGCCACGCCGGCCTGGTCGACACCGACGAGGTTCGGCACGCCGTGGCTCATCGCGTTCATCGTGTGGTGCGACTTGTGGCAGTGGAAGGCCCAGTCGCCCGGATTGTCGGCGACGAATTCGATCGCGCGCATCTGGCCCACGCCGATGTCGACCGTGACCTCGGGCCAGCGCGCGGACGGCGGGATCCAGCCGCCGTCCGTGCCCGTCACCTCGAAGCGGTGGCCGTGGATGTGGAACGGGTGGTTCGTCATCGTCAGGTTGCCCATGCGGATGCGCACCTTGTCATCCTTGCGCACGACCATCGGGTCGGTGCCGGGGAAGGCGCGGCTGTTGATGGTCCACAGGTTAAAGTCCAGCATCGTGTTGACGTTGGGCGTGTAGTTGCCGGGGGCGATGTCGTAGGCGTTCAGCAGGAACACGAAGTCGCGGTCGACGGCCTGCCGGCGCGGGTCCTTCGGGTGCGTGACCCAGAAGCCCATCATGCCCATCGCCATCTGCGTCATCTCGTCGCTGTGCGGGTGGTACATGAACGTGCCGGCGTGGCGCGCGACGAATTCGTAGACGAACGTCTTGCCCGGCGCGATCGGAGGCTGCACGAGGCCCGCGACGCCGTCCATCCCGCTCGGCAGGATCTGGCCGTGCCAGTGGATCGTCGTCGCTTCCGGCAGCCTGTTGGTGACGAAGATGCGCACGCGGTCGCCCTCGACCACTTCGATGGTCGGGCCCGGGCTCTGGCCGTTGTAGCCCCACAGGTTGGCCTTCATGCCGGGTGCGATCTCGCGCACGACGGGTTCGGCGACGAGGTGGAATTCCTTGACGCCGTCCTTCATGCGCCACGGCAGGCTCCAGCCGTTGAGGGTGACGACGGGGTTATACGGACGGCCGCTGGCGGGATGCAGCGGCGGCTGGGTGGCGGGCGACGCCTGCGACGGCGCTTCCGGAATCGCGGCGGCGCCGGCTTTGGACACGAGCGAGGCGCCGACCATGGCGCCGGCCGCGCCGGTGATGAAGTTTCGACGGCTGGTCATTCTGCGTGGTCCTTGTGCGTTGCGGGGGCGGGTGCGGCTGTGGGTACGGATGCGGCGGTGCCGGGGGCGGCGAGGCGGGTGCCCAGCACGGCGTCGAGCTCGGCGTGGGCGCGCCAGAACGCGTCCAGCGCCTCGATGTACGCCGTCACCGCGCCGGCCTGATCGCGCGCGTCGGCCAGCAGCTCCTGGGGACTCGCCAGCATGCCGTTGTAGCGCAGCAGGACTTCGCGCCCGATCTTCTTGCGCAGCGGGAGGACCGTGTCGCGGTAGTGGCGCGCCGTGTCGTACGCGTTGCGGTAGGCGAGATAGCCTTCGCGCGCCTCGCTGCGCGCCGTCACGGCCGCGAGCGCGACGCGGTTCACCGCCTGCATGTACGTGGCCTCGGCGCGGGCGACGCGCGCGCCGCCCCAATCGAACAGCGGCAGCTCCAGCGAGATGGCATAGCCGTGCTCCTTCGGCGCGTCGGTCTGCGACTTGTTCGCGTAGCCCACGTCGAACACGTTGATGAAGCGCGTGGTGCGGGTCAGGCCGAGGTCCGCCGCCGTGGCCGCCGCGTCGGCCGTGGCCGCCTGCACGTCGAGTCGCTGTGCGAGAGCAAGACGTTCGACGTCCGGCAGGTCGGCCGGCGCGGCGGGCAGGTCGGGCAGGTGGTCGGGCAAGGCATACTGCGCGTCCTTGCCCCACAGCCCGAGCGCGCGCGTGAGGCGCTCGCGCGCGGCCGTCGCGCGCCGGTCGGCGCGGGCGGCGTCCGCGGCGGCCTGCGCGTGGAACACCTGTTCGCGCGCCAGGTCGAGCTGGTTCGTGTTGCCGCTCTGCGCCATGCGGGCCGTCAGTTCGGCCCCGGCCTCGGTCGATGCCTGCACGCGGCGCGCGTAGTCGAGTGCCTGGCGGCTGGACACGGCCTCGATCCATGCCGTGCGCGTCTCCAGCGCATGCCGTTCGATGGCGGCGCCGACGTCGCGCCGCACGCCCTCGAAGCGGCGCGTTTCCATGCGCGCGGCCAGCGGCGTGGTGAGCAGGCCGAGCAGGTCGACCGTGAGGCTGCGCTCGATCTCGAGCGCCCCGCCGCCGGCCAGCCGGGTGAAATCGAACGACGGATTGCGCGGCCGCGCGGCCTGGGCCAGGTCCGCTTGGGCGATGCCGACGTTCCAATAGGTCGCCTGCAGTCCCGGGTGATTGACGAGGGCGATGCGCACGGCCGTGTCCATGTCGAGCGGGGCGCCGTCCCGGAACACGGGCAGGTCGCGCAGCGCGGCCGGCAACGCGCCGCGGCCGGCGTCGTCGTGCGCCAGTTGCGGCGCGACGCCGATGCGCGCCTGCGTCGCGGCCGCGACGTCGGAGAAGCCGCCGTCCGGCGTGACCGTCGCGCAGCCGGACAGCACGGCCAGCACGGCCGCGGCGCCGGCGCGCAGGAAGTGGGGATGGGGAGTCACTTGGCCTCCTTGTGGTCGCAGCAGCATCCCTTGTCGCCGCAGCAGCCTTTGCCGCTGCCGCCGGGCGTGCACTGTTGGCCCGTCGCCGCCGCGCCCATCGCCATGCCGGCGTGGGCACCGTGGCCGCCGGCCATGCATTGCATCCCACCGCCGGCCCCGCATTGCGGACCCGCCGCGGCTGCGTCGCCCATCTGCATGCCCGCATGGTGCGCGTGGCCGGTGGCCGGGGCCTGCGCGGCTGCCGGCGCGTCCGGTGTTGCGCCGTGCATGTCGTGGCCGCCCATGCCGCCCATGCCGCCCATGCCGGGCATGGTCAGGCTCATCGCGTTGCGTCCGCCCACGGTGGCGTTGGCGGCGCGCCAGGCCTGGTCAGGGCGCCCGGCCGGTGCGGCGGGCGCCTCGCGGGGAAGCGGGGAAATATAGTCGGTGGCGGGTACGGCCGCCTGCGGATCGGCGACGCCGGCCGCGGTCTGGGCACATGCGGGTGCGCCGGCGCCCAGCAGGCAGGCCAGGGCGTACGCCAGGTGAAGTCGTTTCATGATGTCCTCTTCGAATGCGTGAATGATGCCGCCGCGCGCGGGCGCGCTCGGCGAACGGTCGACGCGGACGCGACAGGTCCGCGCCGTTCAGGCGGCGAAGAGGCGGGGAGGACGTTCGGGCAGTGCGGGATCGACGCTCGGCACGTGGCCGGCGTGGAACGGGATCGCGATCGACGGTGGCGCGAACGCGGGTGGCACGATCCGCGCGGGGATCGGGGCGACGGCGATGCAGCAGTCGGCGCAGGCGCCGTGGTGCTTTCCGGTCCCGTCCTTGCCGGCGCCGGACGCGTGCGCCGCCGGCTCGGCCGCCGCCGCGGCTGGCTGCATGGCGTGGCACGGATGCGTGGACGGCATGGCGTGGACAGCCGTCGCCGTATTGGCGGCACCCACGGACGGCAGCATGCGTGCCGCGGCCATGCCCTGGAAGGGCAGGGCCAGCAACAGCAGCCAGACGAACAGTGAGCGCAGGACGGTTTTCACGCGCTGATTCTAGCATGGCGTTGCCGGATTTCCACGCAGGCGCCACGGGAAGGATGATGACGCGCGGACACACGTGGTAGCATGTTGACATGACATGGAGGATGCGCCCGCGTATGGGATTCTTGACGAAGATGTGGACGACACGCACCTTGCGCAGCCAGCGCCAGGTCGGCGAACGGACGGCGCGGGTCGTCGAGCGGGTGATCTTCGACCTCGGCGTCGACAACCTCGTGCAGGGCATGATCGGGCTCGACCGTCGTTGCCGTCCGCGTTTCTCGAGCGGGACCATCGTGCCCGGACGCGACGGCATCACCGTCGCGCTCGACCGGCTGGCCGAATGCGCCGCGCTGTCGGCCGCCGTGCGCGCCGGATGCGGGGCCGCGGAACTGCAGGTCCGGACGGCGGCCCTCGTCGCCGGCCTGCTGCGCGAATTCCATGCGCGCTCCGCGCCGTTCCGCGCCTTGCCGGCCGCGCCGGCCATCGTCGCCGCGTCCGCGACCGATCCGGCCGAGGCGCCTGCCGCGTGGTCGTTCGAATGAGGGGCTAGCGCATCGCCGAGCGCAGCGCGCCCGATTCGAAATAGATGTGGCGGATCGCGGGATACGCGGCCGCCACGGCCTTCTCCAGCCGTTCGATCGCGGCTTCCACCTCGTCGATGCGCATGCCGCGGTTGAAGCGCACGGCGGCCGTCAGCAGCACCTCGTCCGGCCCCAGCTGCATGCTCTGGACCTGGCCGACGTGTTCGATGGCCTGGTCGGCGGCGAAGATCTGGCATACGCGCTTGGTGGCGTCCGCGCCGATGCCTTCGCCGACCAGCAGCCCGCCCGTCTCGCGCGCGAGGGCGAACGCGGCGCCGACGAGCAGGAGGCCGATCAGGATCGACGCGGCCGGATCGAAGTACGGGCTGTCGAACACGTAGCCCAGGGTGATGCCGATCGCGGCGATGGCCAGGCCGGCGAGCGCCGCCGTGTCCTCGATGAACACGGTGAACACGGACGCGTCCTTGCTGGCATGGACCGTCTGCCACAGCGAGGTCCCCGGCTTGCGCCGTTTGTTCAGTTCGCGCCGCGACACGTTCCAGCTGTATCCTTCGAAACACGCGGAAACGCCGAGCACGATATAGTTCCACATGGGGTCCTGCATGGGCTCGGGATGGCGCAGCGCGGTGATGCCGTGGTAGATCGACAGCCCGCCGCCCAGCGAGAACACGGACAGCGCGACGAGCAGCGCCCAGAAGTACAGTGCCTTGCCGTAGCCGAACGGGTGGCTCTTGTCGGCCGGTTTTTCGCTGTTGCGTTCGCCGATGAGCAGGAGGAATTCGTTGCCGGTGTCGACGGCCGAGTGGATGCCTTCGGCCAGCATGGCGGCGCTGCCCGTGATGGCGGCGACGGTAAACTTGGCCGCCGCGATGCCGAGATTGGCGAGAATGGCCGCGTAGATGACCTTGCGCGAACCGCCTTCTTCCTTCTTTTCTTCCGTCATGACCTATGATTGCAGTTGTTGAGATGTCGGACCAAGTGTAGCCAATCCGCCGCGGATGGCTTGCACTGCAGGGAGCGCATGGATGAGTGTACGTAATCTGAGACAACTGTTTGCACCGAAGTCCGTCGCCCTCGTCGGGGCGTCGGAACGTCCCGGCAGCGTGGGCGCGACGGTGCTGCGCAATCTGCGCGAGGGCGGCTTCACGGGGCCGCTGTTCCCCGTCAATCCGAAGTACGACACGCTCGATGGCCTGCAGGTCTGGCACGACGTAGCGCGCCTGCCGCAGGCGCCGGAGCTGGCCATCATCTGCACGCCGCCGGCGACGATTCCCGGCATCGTGCGCTCGCTCGGCGAACTCGGCACGCGCGCCGCCATCGTGATGAGCGCCGGCGTGACGACGGCGCGCGATGCCCGCGGGCGCAGCATCCGCCAGGCGATGCTCGACGCGGCCAACCCGTACCTGCTGCGCATCCTCGGCGCCAACAGCTCCGGCCTGCTGGCGCCCGGCATCGGCCTGAACGCCAGCATCGCCGTCGGCGGGGCGGCGCCGGGACGCGTGGCGTTCGTGTCCGAGTCCGGCGCGCTGATGGCGGGCGTGCTGGACTGGGCCCGTGCGCGCGACATCGGCTTTTCCACGTTCGTCGCGCTGGGCGAATCGGCCGACGTCGACTTCGGCGACGTGCTCGACTACCTGGCCAGCGACCCCGGCACATCGGCGATCCTGATCCACGCCGAGAGCCTGCGCTATGCGCGCAAGTTCATGTCGGCCGCGCGCGCCGCCGCGCGCAGCAAGCCGACCCTGATGCTCAAGGCCGGCCGTTCGCTGGAAGCGGCGACGGCAGGCGCCTGCCTGTCCGGCGTGCTGGCGCGCCCGGACGACGTCTACGACGCCGCGATCCGCCGCGCCGGCATGCTGCGCGTGTACACGACCGACCAGCTGTTCGCCGCCGTCGAGACGCTGGCGCGCGCCAAGCCGCTGTACGGCGAGCGCCTGGCCGTGCTGGGCAACGGCGCCGGTCCCGTCGTCCTGGCGAACGACGCGCTGCAGTACGGTGGCGGCCAGCACGCCGAACTCTCGCCGGAGACGGTCGCCAGGCTGCGCGGCCTGGTGCCGGAATGGGCCGGCAGCGGCCCGCTGACCCTGCGCGGCGACGCGCCGCCGGAACGCTACCGCGACGTCGTCGACGTGCTGCTGCACGATGCGCAGGCCAATGCGGTGGTGATGATCCACGCGCCGAATGCCGTCGTCGATCCGGCCGACGTGGCGCGCGCCGTCGCGCCGCTGGCGAAGGCGTCGTCGCGCAACGTGCTGTCGTGCTGGCTCGGCCTGCAGTCGGTGTGGGAGGCGCGCGGCATCGTCAACGAAGCGGGCATGCCGGCGTACCGCACGCCGGAAGACGCCGTCAACGGCTTCCTGCAGATCGTCCACTTCCGCCGCAACCAGCAACTGCTGATGGAAGTGCCGGCCTCGATCGGCGACGAGGAACCGGACCGCGCCCGCGCGCGCGCCCTCGTGCGCGCGGCGCTGGAACGCGGCCGCGCGACGGGCCGCTACCTGCTCGACGACCCGGACACGAAGGCGATCCTCGACGCGTACGGCATCCCCACGGTCCCCACGCGCGCCGCCGCCACGCCGGACGAGGCGGTGGCGATGGCGACCGAGATCGGCTTCCCGGTCGCGGTCAAGATCCTGTCGCCGGACGTCGTGCAGAAGTCGGACGTGGGCGGCGTCTCGCTCGACCTCGATACGCCCGAAGCCGTGCGCGCCGCCACCGAGCGGATGCGCCGGCGCCTGGCCGAACTGAAGCCGGACGCCCGGCTGGACGGCTTCATCGTGCAGGCGATGGCGCGCAATCCGGAGGCACACGAGCTGATCGCCGGCGCCGCCACCGATCCCGTGTTCGGTCCCGTGATCCTGTTCGGGCAGGGCGGCCTGGCCGTGGAAGCCGTGAACGACCATGCCGTCGGCCTGCCGCCGCTGAACACGGTGCTGGCGCGCGACCTCATCGCGCGCACGCGCGTGGCGCGCCAGCTCGCGGGCTACCGCAACCACCCGGCGGCCGACCTGGACGCCATCGCCGCCGTGCTCGTGCAGGTGGCGCGCCTCGTGGCCGAGGTGCCGGAGATCGTCGAACTGGACATCAACCCGCTGCTCGCCGACACATCCGGCGCCGTCGTGCTGGACGCGCGCATGCGCATCGCGATGGCCGACCGCGCCGGCGACGCCCTCGACCGCCTCGCCATCCGGCCGTACCCGGCCGAGCTGGAAGAGACCGTGCCGTGGCAGGGCGGCACGATCCTGCTGCGGCCGATCCGCCCGGAGGACGGCGCCGCCCACGTCGCGTTCTTTAACGCGCTGACGCCGGACGACGTCCGCTACCGCATGTTCGTGCGCGTGCGCGAGCTGCAGCCGGCGCAGCTGGCGCGCTTTACCCAGATCGACTACGACCGCGAAATGGCCTTCATCGCGACGCGCCCCGGACCGGACGGCCATCCGGAGACGCTGGCGGTGGGGCGCGTCGTCGCCGACCCGGACAACATGAGCGCGGAATTCGCCGTCACCGTGCGCTCCGACCTGAAGGGGAAGGGCCTGGGCGTCATGCTGATGAACAAGCTGATCGCCTACTGCCGCGCGCGCGGCACGCGCGAGATCGTCGGCGAAGCGCTGCCGCAGAACGCGCCGGTGATCGGCCTGGTCAAGAAGCTCGGCTTCATCGTCGGGCCGGTGGACGAGGACGAGGGCGTGCGCAAGTTCCACCTGCCGTTGCGGTGAACCGCTATTGCGGTTACGGCAGGGCCGGCATATTGTCGGTTCCGGCAGCGAAAAAGCGCATCAAGTTCACAAACGTCGTGACAAACTGTGAACCTTTTGGTCGTTGCATCCCGTAAAATCGCCTTGCCGGCACGAATTTGTTGGCCGGCAATGGACAGGAGGCAACATGACTGAACTCATCGTACGCAGGCGCGCCGCGTGGTGGCAGGACCGGATGCGCGACTACCTCATCCTCGTCGACGGCAGCGAAGCGGGACGCATCGGCAACGGCGGCGAAGTGCGCGTGCCCGTGGCGCCGGGCCGGCACCGCGTGCAGCTGAAGATCGACTGGTGCAGTTCGCCGGCGCTGGACGTGGAGGTGCCGGACGGCGTGGCGCAGGTGCTCGACTGCGGTCCGAACGCGACGCCGCTGACGGCCGTGTTCTACGTGACGCTGCGCAGCGGCCACTATCTGGCGCTGCAACAGGGCCGCCGCGCGGCTGCCGTGCCGGACCTGCGCGACCTGCCCGGCGCCGGCCTGCCGGCCGCGTCCTGAGCGCGGCATGGGGCACCACGTCACGATTCTGCGCAGCCGCGGCGGCATGCCGCTGCCGATCGACGACGACGAGATCGAGCGGGCGGCGGCGGCCTTGCCCGGCTGGCGCTACGATCGCGCGAAAGGCACGTTGACGTCGCAGCGTGCCGAGGACCGCGGCCTGCAGGTCCGGCTGGCGGACGGCGCGCTGTGGGCGCGCAATCCGAACGTCGCGGCAGTCGCACGGCTGATCACGCTGGCGGGCGCGCTGGGTGCGCGCGTGCGCGACGCCGACGGCGCCACCTACCGCACACCGTACGAAACCTACCGCCATCCCGACGACGCCGCCCTGCTGCCGGCGCCGGCGCGCGGTTCCCGGCCCCGGGACGCGCTTCCGTACCGCGCCATTCTATGGATGTCGCTCGCATCGGCCGTCGTGATGCGGGTCGTGCGGTCGTTGCGCTAGCGGGGCCGCGGCGTCAAGTCACCGTCATCCCGGCGCAGGCCGGGACCCGATCCTGCCCTCGTCGGCCGCGCTCAGCGCCGGAACCGCACGTCTTCCTGCACGACCGGCGCATCCGCCAGCGCCTTGCCGCCGCCCCCGTGCTTCGCCTTCTTCGGCTTCTTGGGCTTCTTGACGATCTGCCCGCCCGCGTTCGTCTGCGGCACACGGTGCTCGGGCTCGAAGCCGTCTTCCTCGGTGCGCTCCAGGGTCTGCTTCGTCAGCGCCTCGATCGCGGCCAGCTGCTGCACCTCGTCCGCGCACACCAGCGACACGGCCTCGCCGGATGCCCCGGCACGCCCCGTGCGGCCAGTGCGGTGGACGTAGTCCTCGGCCACGATCGGCAGGTCGACGTTGACGACGACGGGCAGCTCCTCGATGTCGAGGCCGCGCGCCGCGACGTCCGTCGCGACCAGCACCCGCACCTCGCCGGCCTTGAAGCGCTCCAGCGCGCGCAGGCGCGCCGGCTGCGGCTTGTCGCCGTGGATCGAATCGGCCGCGATGCCCTGCGCATCCAGCAGGTCGACGAGCGCGTCGACGCCCTTGCGCGTCTTGACGAACGCCAGCACCTGCGACCAGCCGTGGCGCTTCAGCAGATGCAGGAACAGCTCCGGCTTGCGCTTCTTGTCGACCGGGACGATCCACTGGCGGATCGCCTTGACCGTCGTGTTGCGCGGCGTCGCCTCGATGCTGACCGGATCGTGCAGCAGCTTGGTCGCCAGCGCGCGGATCGGATCGGAGAACGTCGCGGAAAACAGCAGCGTCTGGCGGCGCTCCGGCAGCAGCGCGAGCAGGGCGTCGATGTCGCGCGAAAAGCCCAGGTCGAGCATGCGGTCGGCCTCGTCCAGCACGAGCGTCTGCACGCCATTGAAGCGCACGGCGTTCTGGCGCTGCAGGTCGAGCAGGCGGCCGGGCGTGGCGACGAGCACGTCGACGCCCTTGCGCAGCCGCATCATCTGCGGATTGATGCTGACGCCCCCGTACGCGACCATCGTGCGCAGCGGCAGCCCGGCGCCATACGCGCGCACGCTCTCGTGCACCTGTTCCGCGAGTTCGCGCGTCGGCACGAGCACGAGCGCGCGCGCCCCGTTGCTCGCGACCTGGCCGCCGTCCATCACGAGGCGCTGCAGCAGCGGCAGCGCGAAGCCGGCCGTCTTGCCGGTGCCCGTCTGGGCGGCCGCCATGACGTCGCGCCCGGCCAGCACGGCCGGTATGGCCTGGGCCTGGACGGCGGTGGGCGTGGTGTAGGACAGCGAGGCGAGGGTGCGCGTGATCTGGTCGATCAGGCCGAGGGAAGCGAACGACATGGCGGAATACGGAGTTGCGTGGAAGGCGACAGTGTAACCGCATTGGACCCGTATCATGTAGCCTTCGGATCGACTACGCAGGAATGGACATGCATTTTGAACTCACGGCCGGTGCCGCGTCGGTTGAAGAAGACGAGGACACGTTCGTCCTCGCCTTCGCCGACGACGCCGAGAATCCCTCCACCTATCTGATGCTGCAATACCCGCTCGATGTGGACGAGCAGGACGTCCGGCTCGGCCTGGACGGCTTGTACATCGAGCGCGACGATCAGCGCCTGGGATGCTACCGTGGCGTCAGCGCCATCCGGCGCACCGGCGAGCGCATCGAGATTGCCCTGACCGACAGCGGCCGCGGGCGTCTGGAGGCCGAACGGATCACCGTGACGGCGGTGCCATGGCAACCCGTGATTGATCACGGGCTCGCGCGCCTGGCGGAATTGGCGGGGGGCGAAGTGACCGTCACGCTCGGGTAGCCGCGTGCAGAGTCCGTCCACCATGCCGATCCGGCTGATCGTGTTCGACCTCGACGAAACCCTGGTGCACGCCACCGAGGCGCCGCTGCCGCATCCCCACGATTTTCGGGTGGGTCCGTATTTCGTCCACGTGCGGCCGTTCGCGTCCGAGCTCATCGCGTTTTGCGCGTCCCGCTGCGACGTCGGCGTCTGGTCCTCGGCGGACGAACAGTATGTCGAGGCGGTGACGGAACGGCTGTTCGGTGCCGCGGCGCCGGTGCGATTCTCGTGGTCCGTAGCGAAATGCGTCCAGCGCATCGACCCGAAGAGCAACGGTTACGTGTACGTCAAGGATCTGCGCCGGCTCATGAAGCACGGGTACGCGGTCGACGATATCCTCATGCTCGACGACAGTCCCGAGAAGCTGCAGCGGCAGCCGGCGAACCACATCGACGTGCCGGCGTTCATGGGCGAACCGGACGATACCGCGCTGCTCGACGTCATCGAACGGATCCAGTCGCGTCTCGACGGCAATCGCTCTCCGGGGGGATGATCAGGACGGCCTGCAAAACGCGAAGTCCACCTCCGGCCTGCGCCCAGATACGATGTCCGCGATCGCCCGCCCCGACCCCGCGCCCATCGTCCACCCGAGCGTCCCGTGTCCCGTGTTCAGGTACAGGTTGGCGAACCGCGTCCTGCCGACGTATGGCACGTTCGACGGCGTCAGTGGCCGCAGGCCGGTCCAGTACGTGGCCGCGTCGTAGTCGCAGGCGCCGGGAAAAAGGGCGCGCACGCGGCGCGTGATGGCGTCGCAGCGCACCGGATTCAGGTCGCGCGCGTAGCCGTTCAGCTCGCACGTGCCGGCCACGCGCAGGCGCGCGCCGAGGCGCGAGAACACGAGCTTGTGGCCGTCGTCGGTCAGCGAGACGGTCGGCGCGGCCGCCGGGTCGAGCACGGGGTACGTGGCCGAATAACCCTTGCCCGGATAGATCAGCAGCGGGATGCCCAGCGGCGCCAGCAACTGCACGGAAAAGCTGCCCAGCGCGACGACGACGGCGTCCGCATGCAGCACGCCGTGGCGCCCCGTCGGGTCGATGGTTTCGACGGCGTCGACCGTGTCGCCGGCCGCCAGCAGGCGCGTCGACGTCGTGTTGTACCGGAAGCGGACACCGGCCGCTGCGCAGCGCCGGGCGAGCTGCGTCGTGAAGCCGTGGACGTCGCCCGATTCGTCGGTCGGCGTGAAGTCGGCCCCGACGAGCCGGCGCCGCAGCGCCGCCAGTGCCGGCTCGATGCGCACCGCCTCGGCCGCGTCGATCGTCATGCGCGGGCAGCCGAGGTCGCGCATCGCGGCGGCGGCGCGGCAGGCGCGTTCGAATTCGCGCTCGTCCGTATAAAAGTGCAGGATGCCGCGCGTCAGGTGGTCGTATTCGATGCCCGTCTGCGCGCGCAGCGCCTGCAGGCTTTGCCGGCTGTACTCGGCCAGCGCGACGATGTTGCGCAGGTTGGCGGCCACGCGCCGCGGCGCGCACTCGCGCACGAAGCGCAGGCACCAGCGCCACTGCAGCGGGTCGGCGTGCAGGCGGAACAGCAGCGGGGCATCCTCGCGCCCGAGCGACTGCAGCACCTTGGCGAG
>Ga0308166_1002580_pt1 | contig 16438 bp, 19 predicted proteins | sample PhyCR2_2_FD_202137 | JGI IMG/M metagenome (GOLD analysis project Ga0308166, IMG submission 202137) | Phyllosphere microbial communities from UC Gill Tract Community Farm, Albany, California, United States - DLSLCC.R2 | ecosystem: Host-associated > Plants > Phyllosphere > Unclassified | place... | reverse complement strand
GCGTGAAGCTAAAGTCCTGCGTATGCGTTTCGGTATCGATATGAACACCGACCACACGCTGGAAGAAGTGGGTAAACAGTTCGACGTTACCCGCGAACGTATCCGTCAGATCGAAGCTAAGGCGCTGCGCAAACTGCGCCACCCAAGCCGTTCTGAAGTGCTGCGCAGCTTCCTCGACGACTAATCGTTAGAGTAAAGCGTCATTAAAAAGCCCCGCGATGGTGATGCCGTCGCGGGGCTTTTGCTTTTCAGCCAGCTGCAGATTATTGCGCGTTCAGCGCGTCATACAGCTCGCGATAAGATGCCGTCAGCTCATCCAGCGTCGCACGATTCAACCCGCTTGGGTTCGGCAACACCCAGACTTCCGTCTTACCGATTTTTAACGCCTGACGCCCCCAGCTCACTTTGCTGATACCAAACGCCTTACTGAACGCCTGCTTGCCCAACACGGCCAGAGCACGCGGCTGATAGCATTCAATCTTAGCCGTTAACGCCGCCCCGCCCTCGCGCAGCTCATCGCGCACCAGCTCGGTGGCCTCCACCGTCGGGCGCTCAACCAGCATGGTGATGCCACACCGGGTATCCAGCAGGTGCTGCTCCTCTTCTGGCTTCAACAAGCGTTCGGTAAAACCCGCCTGATGGATAACTTTCCAAAAGCGATTATTAGCATTAGCGAAATGGAAACCGTGATGCGCAGTCGAAAGGCCGGGGTTGATCCCACAGAAAACCACGCACAAATCCTCGGCAATAATATCGGTTATCATGATGTATCCCTAAGACGTATTTACCCGAGTTATCGCAAAAAACCGCAGCAATGACAACAGTCTACAATTGCACATAAAACGCGCATACAAACGGAACACCAGTAGACCTGTAACAGTAACTTACCGTATAATCCCGCCCCACGGCCCCTTAGCTCAGTTGGTTAGAGCACGCGACTCATAATCGCTTGGTCACTGGTTCAAGTCCAGTAGGGGCCACCAAATTTTAGCTTTAGATTCAATGAAATAGGCCACTTTTAACCGAGTGGCCTTTTTATTTGGTTTTTTGAGTGGCGATGAAGTGGCGATGAAAACTAACGCCTCGCACTCTAACGCCACCTGCCCCAGCTTCAATCCAGCGTCTTTATTGGTGTATTTTTTACAAGGAAAAAAGATGGCTCTCATCAAATGCAAAGAGTGTAAAAAAGATGTTTCCGAATTCGCGAACAAATGCCCCCACTGCGGCACCAAGAATCCTGATCCAAAAGGCTTGATAAAAGGCATATTTGGTTTGGCTATTATTGCGGGCGTTGCGTGGTTCTTTTTGCACGATACAGATAAAGCTGAGGCAACTAAAATTACCGAGTCAAAAGCTGAGAGCGCCCCGGCAGCAGATCAAACCGAGGCTATTTTCGAAAAAGATTTCGGTGACAAGTGGGCCTTCACATTTGATCGCGGAGTGCTAATTTGCGATACCGGCGCGGCCTATATTTCAGACCCAGTTAAGGATATTACCTACCCCCTAACAGGCCTTGCTCAAACCAGACTTAAAAGCTCTGGCAACACAGCGGGAACAGGGAATTTAGATGATGTTTGGAAAGATGATCCAAAGCCCTACGGTTCTAAAATTAATCTCTCACCATTTATTGACCAAGCCTTAAAACTCTGCAAATAAGACACAAAAAAAACCCGCTCAAGGCGGGTTTCTCTTTTTCTCTTTCTTAGTGAATCATTAGTGACTGCTGCCCCATTTTATCCGGGTGAGGTAACACGGCGTTAATCTGCCCCGGCTCCACAATGATGCACGCCAATGACTCATGAGTTTTAAACGTGGCGCTGCAATTTATGTTCTGACATTGGTGATAACGTTCTTTCGTTGTCTGGCTAAGGTAACGGCTTGAACGGGCATGAGCGGCGTGGTGGCATTTCGGGCAGTGCATCATTGTAATCACCATATGGTCATAGTAGTCATTTCCGCGCATTGTATGCCAAAGCTGGAAACATACATCTCACATTATAGTCTTTTACATATCCTCTTCTTTTTCCTCGTAACTCACATCTTTCAGAAGCACCTCAAGATTTAGCGCCGTGGTGTAGCCGCTGGAGTTCACGCTGTGAATGACTTTAGTAATCATCCACGACTGCGCGTCGATCACCTCTTTGAAACCTTGCACCCTGATAGGCGTTTCAGGGAATAGATTGGCGCGGCCCTTTGCCAGATTGATAGAAAACTCAGCGACGCCACGCTGCAATTTCTCCCACTTGGCCTGAGCCGCTCGCATTGCCGCTTTCTTGCTGGAGAAAACGGTAGTCATTGAAAAAACGTTATCCTCACTCCCCGCCAAATAATCGCCTTCTTTGTCTTCAACTGGCTTAGGGGCTTTAGCCACCTTGTGTTTAGCTTTTGGCGCGGCAGGGTGTTGCAGCGCGCGAAGCTGCTTAAACTTCGGCTTGCGCTGCAATTTCACCTTCGCCTTAGCTTTCTTCTGCTTTGGGTCTTTGGTGTGCAACCAGCTCGCGGAAACGCCGGTATAGGCATCACGGTCTGCAATGCTAAACGTGTGCCCGTCGCCGTCGCTGCGGGTCAGCGTATAGACCGGAATTGGCTTACCGCTCGCTGTTACTCCGCCACCCGGCTTTATAAATAACAGCCTGCCCGCCTTAATAATTGCCGCCGCGCCGTTCAGCTCAGCGAGTCGTGTGATAAATTTCGCGTCCGTTTCTTGGGTCTGGTCGATATGTGAAACGACAACCTTCGCGAAACTTTCAGCCACTGCCGGTTTTAGCTTATTACGCTCGGCAACCTGCCCGACAATATCGGCAAGGGTTAAGCCGTGGTATGACTTATCGCGGCGTGAATTTAACGAGCCTCGATAGTCAGCGCTCCGGGCGCGTATGGTTAGCGTATCGGGCGCGCCCCTGTGCTCAACCTCGTCAACGGTGAATTCCCCCTTGTGAAAAAGCATCTCGCCTTTCCAACCAAGGGAAACAGAAATCACCGCACCGCGCGGGGGCATCTGCAAGCGCCCGTCTGCGTCGTCCAACTCCAGATCGAGCTGGTCAGCTTCAAAGCCGCGGTTATCGGTGAGCGATAATGAAATCAGGCGCGGGGCAATGTCCTGCGTTACATCGACTGAGTTAACTTTGAGTTCGTAATCCGGCGCGAAGCGCGCACCGTTGCCGATGGCAATCGGGTCAATTATCACGACAAGTACCCCCCAACAAAGGTTTTAGCCCGTTCCGCCGCGCCTTCGGCTCCATCCATCAGGCCGCTCGCCTGCTCCTTTAAATCACCAAACATCGCCGCAAGCGATTCATCAACGCGCAGTAGGTTGACAGTGAATTCAATCCTGCGGGCGCTACCGTCTGCAAAAAGCTCGCTATACGTTTCACTGAGGCTCTCAACGACGAACATGCCGTAAATCGTGCCGTCGCCGCCAATCAGTGACCACGCCCGCCCCTGATCTGCCATCAAGTGCAGCCCCAGCAGGCTTAATTTGCCGCCGGTGATTTCGGGCAATAGCTCGCCGGATAGCGTGATTTTTTCTGCACCCGGCCCCAAAAATTGCGGGATGGCCCGCAGGCCCACGCGGTCATTAGTGGGCCAGCGATAATCAGTTTGTCGCTGTAGATTTTGATAGGGCAGGGTTTGCAGCATAAAAACGAACATGCCTAGGGCTAACATCATTTTTTATTTCTCCTGTTACATTGCGCTGCGGGCGCTAGCGGCCTGAGTGCGCATTAACATCTGTATCTGGCGTGCAACTTCGCGGGCAATATCCTGCGGGTTTTGCCCCGGCTGCGGGTGAATGTTAATTTGCGGGGCAACAACAGGCTGCGGCGGTGCGTTATCCCTGCGCCCTGCGGCGCGCACCGGCGTAGCTGTCAGCGCCATTGCAGGCGGGTTGCCATTGCCTTGCTCGGCACCCGGCCCCTGTACATCGCCAAGGCTTGGCCCGACAGACAGCAGCGGCCCGTTTTTATTGAGCGAGAGCGGGGGCACGTCGGGGATTTTGATGTTAGGCGTAACCGCCTTATCCGATTTCATCCAGTCGGGCAGGTAATCAGTGACGCTGGTCAGCTTGGCCTTAAGCACCTCCCACTTTGACGAAATCCCATCAATCAACGCGTCAATCATGGCGCTACCCGCCGCCTTGAACTTGCCCGGCAACTCAAGCACGGTATCAAACACCCGCCCCCAAAATGATTTCAGCCAGTCGAGATAGGCGGTAAAAATGGTTATGGCCCCGTCTTTTATGCGCTGCCAGACAGCAGCAAATTGAGCTGGCAAAGCCTCAACCACGCTAACAATTTTGGCCCACGCATCACTTAGCCAGTTTGTGATACCACCCCAAACCGAAGACGTCCAAGCGGCAACCGTATCCCATAGCGCCTTGAACTTTGGCCCGAGCGTTTCCCAGTTGGCCCAAATGTAGACAGCCGCCATAGCGATAAGACTGGCAATCAGGATCAGCGGGTTTGTCATAGCGACGCGCCCCAGCCAGAGCAAAGCCTTACCAACTTTCAGCAGAACGGGGCCAAGAAGACCAAATGCCCTAACAGTCAGCCCCAATCCACGAACTAGCCCGGAGGTCGTCAGCCTGACTAACCACCACAGCGATTTAATTAGCCCTTTGCTCCCCGCCCATAGATAGCCCATCCCTTTAATGACCGGCCCAACCACTACCCCTAGCAAACCAAGACCGGCAATAAGCGCCGTAGCGCCGCCACCGGTCGCAATAAGCGCCCCTGTCAGCTCCGGGTTCACCTTCACCCACTTACCCATAACTGTTAGCCAGTCGGTAGCGGATTGCGTCATTCTGCGCAGGCTAGAGTCCTGCTTTTCGAAAACCTCAATCTGCATATCCTCAAAGGCGGATTGCATATTTTTCAGATCGCCGTCGAGGTTGTTGGTTTTTACTTTTGCGATGGCATCAGCCGTGCCCGCTGAGTGATCAAGCGCGTTTTTCTTTTCACTCAACTTGCCGTTACCCGCCGCCTCAACCAACTTAACCGCGCCTTTCATCGCCTCTTCACCAAAAATGACTTTTAGGTATTCGGCCTGCTGCGCCGTGCCTAATTTGTTCTTTTTGAATGAGGCGTTGATATCAGACAGGATATTTTGGATCGGCAGCATGTTGCCTTTTTTGTCGCGCGTCTTGATACCCAGCTCATGCAGCGCAGCCGGTGCCTGACCGGTTGGCGCTTGCAAGCGGCTAAAGATCGCACTTGCCCCAGTACCCGCCATGCTCCCCTTTATGCCGTTGTCTGCCATTACGCCGAGCATTGCGGTCGTGTCTTCAATGCTTGCGCCAGCCGCTTTTGCAATCGGGGCAACATATTTCATCGCCTCGCCCAGCTCTATCAGGTTGGTGTTTGAACTGGTAAAGCCTTTCGCCATGACGTCAGAAACGCGCTTTATCTGATCCATGGGGATATTGAAGGCGGATTGCATATTGGTAACGATATCCGCCGCCTCGGCAATATCGACGTCAGAAGCCAACGACAGATTTACCGTGGGTTCAGTTGCGGCAAGGATTTGGTCAGCGCCGTAACCCGAGCGAGCCAATACGCCCTGAGTTCGTGCCACGTCGCCGGGGGAAAATGCCGTGCTGCCGCCAATGTCTCGCGCCTGCTGGCGAATAGCCGCAAGCTTGCTGTCTTTCTTATCAAGCCCAAGAATGGCCTGCGTCCCTGACATTTCTTTATCAAAGCCAATGCCCGGCATGATAAAGCGGCTTTCCGCATACAGCGCAGCCGAGCCTACGCCCAGCGCGACCGCGCCATTGTTTCTAACCCTGTCGCCGACCTGCTGCGTTTTATCAAACCGGCGCTTGCTGTTGGCCTGCTGCTCCTGCCGCTTACTCAGGGTTTGCAGGGATTGGCGCTGGCGGTCTAGCGTGGCGTTGGCCTCCTGCGCTGCGGCTTTAAGGCGGCGCTGCTCAGCGGCGAGCTTACGTGTGGAAATACCCGATGATTCTAGCTCTGTGCGTTGGCGCTGCACGGATACGCGCAAACCGTTCTGCTTAAGCTGTAAATCATTGGCGGCACGCTTCGCCGCTTCCATAAGGCGCGTTTGCTTCGCGGTGGGGTTGGCGGTGTTCTTAAACTCAATCGCCAGCCGGGCGGCTTCATCTTTTGCCTCCTTGAGCTTTTGACTGGTGACAGCGAGCTGAGCACTGGCCTTTTTGAACCCGTCGATTTTTCCCGACTGGTCATTAAGCTGCTTTAAGTCACCCTGCGTTTTGCGGATATCCCCGGACAGGGTTTTACTGGCTTTTTGGATGGATTGAAGCGGCTTTGTAGCGCGGTCTACGGCGTTCAGCAAAACCTGTAATTTTAAATTACTCACTTTCTGCGTCGCTCCGCTTAATGGCGTGATGACGCCAGCGGATCAACTCGCTGAGCGTCATGCTAAACATTTCTGACGGTTGCCAGTGGAAAATGGCGGCAATGTCCGCCATTAGGTCGTCAACCTCAAGCCCTGACGGGAGACTTACGCTTCCGAGTTCGTCGATAAAAAACCGATCACCTTGCCAGCCAGTGCAATCAAATCCGGCAGGTTAAGCGCCTGACACTCGTGCTTTGTCAGCGCTGGCAGGGTGATGCGAGGCAAAATAACGATCAGAGCGTCCACATCGGCATTTGCCAGCGCCGCCAGCCCCACGCCGCGCAGGTGGCCCGCGTTCGGCTTAATAATCTCAACCGTTGAAATGCTCGTTTCGCCGCGTTTAATTGGCGCTTCCAGCGTTACGACGTTTTCGTTTTGGGTTGATACTTCAATGACGTTTTCCATGGTTTAACTCTCATTCATTCAATACAAAAAAGGGGCCAGCACCGGCTATGGCGCTGGCATGAAATTACAGGCCAATGGCCTTGCGGTGTTCCGCGAGGCGGTCAACGCCGCTGACGATTTCGACCATGTTGACGGTATCGACCTCGATCAGCTCGCGCCCGTCGATGGTCAGTTTGAAATAGGTGCACTGCGTCGTAACTTTGGTTTCGGTGTCTTCGCCTTGCTTGTACTCGCCGAAATCAAACTCTTTGTGACGCCCGCGCATTTGCACTTCGACCGCTGAGACTTCGCCGGTGTCGTCGCGCTGGAATGAGCCGGAGAAACGCAGGGGAACGTCCGACGTGCTGCCCCACTGTTGCAGCACCAATTCATCCAGCCCGCCCATTGACCACTCAAGCGCCAGCGCGTCGTCGTCCAGACCGAAATCAATGGACGCCGCGCCGTTCATGCCGCCGCCGCGATAGTTCTCAAGCTTGCGGGTCAGCTTCGGCAGGGTCAGCGAAGACACCACGCCGAGATAGCTATTGCCGTCATTGAACAGGTTCAGGTATTTCAGTTTTTTAGGCAGAGCCATAGTGATTCCTTAGCCGTTAATCGCAGCGCCAAACGTCGCCAGATATTTGTCAGTGATGCGCTGGCGCAGGGTTAAATCTTCCAGCGGCGGAACCGGGGTGTAGTCGTAATCAATGAACAACTTCCCGGCCTTGAGGGTTTCAACGGTGTTGGCTTCATCGTCGTACCAGCATTTGCCGTCAATGATGTAGCCCGCCGTTTTCATTTCGCGCAGCTTGGCGTTGATGCCGTCAATCATGTCGCGAATAAGGGTTGGGGTGAGGGGCTTATCCATCGCCCACAGGTGCGCTTCTGCCATGGTGTCAGCCAGAACCTGCGCGGTGCGGGTGTAGTTCTCAAAGATGAACAGCGGATCATCAGAGCAAGAGCGGTTACCCCAAAACTTAAAGCCGTTTTTGCGAACAAGGGTTGTTACGCCTGCTTGGTTAAGCAAATCTGCGTCAGTGCCGGGGGTTTGCAAATCCCAGTACACGCTCGCTGACAGGCCGGTGACGCCATTAACGCCGACGTTTGACAGGGTTTTATGCCAGCCGGTTTCACTGTCGATTTTGGCGCGCAGGCCGAGCGCATAGGCAGTGGCGGCGGCTTTGTCGCTGGTGCTGGTCGTCGTATTCCATGCCACGAAATCAGGCCAGATAAGCATCAGCTCGCGCTGGCTGAAATTGTCGCGGTACTTGATTGCATCCGGCACGGTTTTGCAGCCGTAGGCGCTGATATAACCGAAGGCGCGCAGCTGCTGGCAAACTGACGCAAGGGCGGCGGCAACCTCTTTATTATCCAGCCCCGGCACGCCGAGAATGCGCGGCTTGACGCCAAGCTCGGCCTGCGCACCTAACAGCGCTTTCATGCCGGTATACATGCCAGTGACGTCGGTGCCGCCGATAATGTTGTTGGTAGTTTCCTCTTCGTCCATGCCCTCTGCTACGCGCACGACGACAACAACCGGCTTTGCCTGATTGGCGATAGCCGTCAGGGAAGCTGAGAGCGTCCCTTTTTTACCGGCCTTGCCCACTGCACTTAGAACGTTGGTGATCAAAACGGGTGTATCTAGCGGAAATACCTTCGAGTCAGCATCTTCGGCAGTGCAGACCATGCCAATGATTGCCGTTGATACGGTGGAAATGATGCGGGTGCCGTCGTTGATTTCGACAACGCGCACGCCGTGATGATAATCAGCCATGTTTTTACTCTCGGTGATTGGTGAGGCGTCAATCATCGCGCGTTGTGAGAAGACAGGCACGGCGGGGGCGGTGTGGGGGGAATGGCACAACGTGACCATGCGGCATAGATAAAAATGACTGTGCTGCAGGTTAATGTCTTTATGGCCAGCACAGCCAGACCTGACTGTGCTCGATACAAAAAACCGCCCGGCGCGGGCGGCTTTTGACTATTTCGCTTGGCGTGGCGCTTCGGGCCATTCGATATCTGGCGCGGCGGAAACGTCAATGCGACTGAGCAAAACGCTGTACTTCTCCCAGTTCTCAAGCTGGCTTTTTTCGGTGTCCGTCGCCATCTTCAACCTGACCGCGCGGGAAAGCTGCTCAATGGCTTTTTCCGTCGTGGCAATGAGCGCGCCCTTTTTAGCCATGGCATCCATAACCAGCGTATCCGGGGCGATTAACTCCCCCTCCTTTAGCACCCAGTCAAACTTGTCTACTAGGCCGGTTGGCGCATCCTCTTTGGGCAATTCGTAAACGCTAAAGCCTTTCGGAAAGAGCATGAAACCTTGGTCGCTGGCACAAGAGACATTGCCTTCATCATCAACCAGCAGGTAAATATTTTTGCTTACCCGCTCTGCATCGTGAGAAATGCTGTACCAGTCGATGCCCTCACCATTTTTTAAATAATTTGCCGTCGGCAGGGGCGGATTTTTCGGCGTGTAACTTTCAAATTTTCCCAGCAATTTCATTTTATGAGCCCCCTACGTTGTACCAGTTACCGTTAATAAGCTTCATGACATAGGCATAGACCACGCGGTTAACGCGGTTGTCGTTGTATGTCTGCGAGGAAATGTTGACCGCGCCCGGAGGAATGAGGTTATCCCACGCATCGCTCCAGCCTGCGATGCTGCTCCAGAACACCACCCGCGGCCCGACTTTTACGTCAGCAACAAAATTAGCGGTCGCCCATCTAATAACGTCGTCAATTCGGACGTTAACCCAGTCATAGCGAGCAAGAGCTACAACCTCATTATTGCTTGAGTTGCGCATATATGGCGATTGAGGGTTGCCAGCAGCGAAACCGGCGTAACTACAGGTGTCCGCTGCTACCGCACCAATCTCATTAGGCAGTGGGCGATAGTTAGGACTGTACACGCGAACGTTAGGCGTGTCGTAAACGCCTGAGCCTGCCTGAATAATTCCTTTGTTATGAATGTTACGGTCTGAATAAATATCTCCATACGAGAAAACGCCGGTGCCAGCCGTAACACTTTTGCCCGTATTAATATCGCCGGGACTATAAAATGAGCCGTCAGTGGGATCGAATGACCAAGAAACCGAAGTCTTGCCGTCCGTATTAACGTTGATCACCGCAATGGGGAAGCTGGTATTCCCCGTGGTCACCCCACCAAAGCTAATTGCGGCTGCATAACCATAATCTAAGGTTTGAAGAATGCCTTTAACGATAGGGTGATACTGGCTAAACCCTTTTGGCGCTTTGTACCCAAATGGCACCATGAACGGGGCCGATCCATTATCGTATTGAGATGCATATGCACCGGCCCCCTCCCAAGAGCCGGACTTACTCGCAAAGTGTCGAGCACCATTGATGTACTCTACGTCTCCGCCCGCCGTGGAAAGCGCACCAACATCGCTCGCAGACGGTACATTGTTGGGGCTGTATACGCGGACATTTCCGCCTGACTCATAAAGCGCTCTGGATGCAATAACATCCCGCCCTGACGCAATATCTCGGCCGTTTCCAGACGTTACGTCACCCGTTGCATTCATAGAACCATTGAGCTGACCGCCCGTTGCTGGATATGCCCCGACATCAGCCGAACTGGGTTTATTGCTCTCACAATAAAGTGCGCCAAAGGGCGTATTATCAATCTGAGCTAATATTTTGTTGCCGTCGCTCCACCCAATATGCACCACATTATTGTTTCTCATTCCAACGCCGCCGCCTTGCTGCACGGCACCCACATTGCCCGCACCGATAGCGATATCATTCGACCCGTCGAAATCCACACCGGCAATCTTTCGCGCGGTTGCGAGCTTATTGGCGGCTACCGCCGTCCCGTTCGAGGGCAGCGCCCCCACGTCTGACGCTGTTGGTTTATTTTTTTCGCTATAGGTTTCCACCCAGCCTGTCCAAGGCCCGTCAATCCCGTTCCATGCCCCAGCGATATATCGCGTCCATTGTCTGCCGGTGCTGGCAAAGGCCACTTGTTGCGTGCTGTTTCCTCCCAGCATAACCAAGACGGCCCCGACAAATCCGTCAATCGGGTATCCCTTCGCCTTGGTCGCCGCCGCTATACCCGGCACGCCGTAATGCCCATACGCCTCTAAACCACGCAACGTATTCAAGCTGTCGGCGGCGGTCATTGGTGGCTTGATTTTGAAGGCGGTGGCGATTTCATCCATCAGCGCCTTGGCATTTTTCTCGCTTGTGCCAGCTGACCACGCGCCCACGTCTTCGGCCTTGATTTCAATGTCCTTCGTTCCGTCAAAGGCATTGCCGGCAATCTTTCGCGCGGCGGCGAGCTTACTTGCTGCGACAGCCGTGCCGCCGCTTGGCAAGCGCCCGTTGGCATTGTCGTTTGCTGCTTTGACGGCTTTCGGCGTGGCTGCAACTGCCTCACTGGTGCTATTGGTCGCGCTGCTCAGTTGGACAAGCCCCTTTGCCGTCAGCGTTGCGTCAGGGTGATTGCGGGTTTTTTCATGCTCGGCAATCTTGTCGTTAACAAACTCCTCGGTAGCCATGACGAGCGAGTCGTCAATGGTCAGGCTCACCGCGCTGGTATCGGTCACGGTGATAACCATGCGCAGGGTTTGCGTGCGGCCTGAACCCTCGGCGAGCGTTGGCTTATAGGTATCCGCCATATTACACACGGCAATCAGCACGCCGTCGTCGGCGTACAGCCCCATTTCACGCATCCAGAAGCCGCCCACGCTGGCACTGATAATTGCCTCAGCAACCACCCAGTTAGCATTTTTAGCATCGAGCTTTAACGAGTTGAGCTTGGTGCGGTAAACCTCTTTAACCAGCTTGGTTTGCGTGGCAACCGGCTGCACGGCCTTGCCGCCGCCGTCGCCGACTGCCATTTCAATAATATTGATATCTTTGCCGGACTGGATAGCGGCGGCAATGCTTGCCTGCCCGAGCTTTGTCACGACAGATTTAAACGTAGCCATGGATTATTACCCCGGATAAACAGTTAAAATTTCGGCGTCAGAGGACACCGCCGCCAGATACACCTCGCCGGTGATATCTTGCGTAATGGTCAGCCCAATCAGGTGGCGGCTGGCGGGCTTGGCGTCGGCAATCAGCCGCTCCATTTCTAAATACATTTCCTCGGTGATGCCGGTTTCCAACACGCCAATATCAAGGCGAAACGTGCCGGGCGCGTCGTTGGTTTCCCACCACTCGGTCACGTTAATCAGATAACCCAACGGCTCAACGACGCGGCGAATTGCGCCAATGGTTCCCTTGTGCCGGTGAATAAACCATGAGGACTGGATCACGCGCCGCTTGGTGGACTCGGGCCAGCTTTCATCCCAGCGATCAACCGACAGCGCCCACGCCAGATAGGGAAGAAACTCCAGCGGGCAGGCCATCGGCTCCCACAGTTCGCGCAACGGCAGCGGCACTTTTTCCAGCTTGGCGCAGGCTTCGACGGCGGCAACCTCCAGCGGCGACGAACCGACAGGCAGCAGGCGGCTACTCATCGTAGCCCCCGATAGTCAGCGCGTAGGCGGTGCAATATGACGCCTGCGTTTTGTCCAGCTCCAGATCGCCGGCAGGATTTGCCAGTTCAACGCGCTGGACGCCTTCGACGTGAAGCGCGGCATAAATGGCGGATAAACGAATGTCGCGGCCCAGCCGGTGCTGTGCGCTAACGTACTTTTTCAGCTTGGCCTCAGCCGCCTGTTTAATGGGTTCCGCTTCGGGGCCGGGGAACAGATACAGCTTGGCCTGAATCTCATAGTTAACGATTTTTGCTGACTGCACGGTGACGCGATCGGCAACCGGGCGCACGTTCTCGTCGTTGAGCGCGGCCTGTACCACCGCCAACAAATCCGCAGGGGCCGAGCCATTACCTGCCTGTGCGAGCACCGACACGGTGACGCAGGCAGGCGAGGGGCTTATCACTGAAATATCCGCCACGCGCCCGTCAGCCGAGCGCCCGTGAAACTCATACGCGCCCACCGGCCCGGCAACGCTCACCCCTTCAAACGCCTGCTGCACGCGGATACGAAAATCAGCGTCGGTTTCCAGCTCCGCCAAGACGGGCGGGATTGCCGTTGTATCAGCCGGGCGCACTATTAGGCGCTGGACGTCATAGCGCGCGGCTATGTTGTCGAGGTCAGAATCGGTCGAATAGGCCAGCATCACCGCCTGCGCGGCCTCGTTGACGCGCTGGCGCAGGATCACTTCGCGGTAGGCGTTTTCCTGCAACAGCTTGACGATAGGCTCTGACTCCAGCGTCAGCGTGCGGGCAATCGCCGCCTGCTGCTCAGGTGGATAGAGTGAAATCAGCGTCGCTTTGCGCTCGGCGAGCAGAGTTTCATAGTCCAATTCTTCCACCACGCGCGGCGCGGGCAGCTGGCTCAGGTCAATGGTTGCCATGGGTTAGCTCACTGGAATGGTTAAAGAAATATCATCCGACGTGTCGCTGCGGGTGCCGGTGATATCAACCACCATCTTTCCGTCAACCGTCGTATTGAAAGTGATGCCTGTCAGCTTCACGCGCGGTTCCCATTTGAGAATTGCGCCATAGCATGCCGCCATGATTTGCAGTTGCAGCGCGGGGTTTTGCGGGCGGTCAACCAGCTCAGAAAGCAGCGAGCCGTAATCCCGGCGCATGACGCGACTGCCAACGGGCGTTATGAGAATGTCAGCGATAGACTGCTGAATGTGCGCAAGGTCTTCGACGCTGCGCCCCGTTCCACGGCTCATGCCAATGTATTTAGCGTTAGTCATTGAGGCACCTGCGTTTGTCCGCCGCCCGTCTGGACGCCGCCGTGTTTGTGGGTATGCAGCACGATGCCGTTTGACGTGATGCCACCGCCTGAGTGCTTTATGTCGCCGGTCATAGTTCCGCCTTGCTTCACCTCAATAGACCCAGTGGTGAGCTTGTTGGTACAAACCACCTCCGGCGTGTCGAGCGTGATGCGTGTTTTCGCGACGACGTTGACCAGGGGGGACGTTATCGCAACTTTTTCCGCAGCGTTGACGGTTGCCGATTTGATACCGGTTGCCAGCAGCGCGCCTGTTTCCGGTTCGTACTCGATCACCGCGCCATCAGGGAAAGTGATATGCACCGCGTCAGCCGAGGCAGACGGCGCGGGGAAGTCGTCGGAGTAAATGCCCGGCATAACAAAACCAGCATCCAGCTCGCCGCCAAGAGACAAAATCAAAACCTGCTCGCCAATGGACGGCGCCCACCAAGAACGTGAACGCCCGGCGCGCGACGCCAGCCAATGCAACCAGTCAGTCGTGTTGCCTGCGGTATCGACGCGACATTGGCTTGCGGCTAAATCCACCTCGGCAACGGTGCCAATGCGGATCAGATTGCGCAGGAGGCGCATAGCGTCATGTAAATCCGGGGAAGTATTCATGCATAAAAGAATGCCGCCCTGTCAGGCGGCATACAATTTGGGGCGGGTTGACTATCGAAGGCACAACGGCGGGTTACACTCTATTTCCCCCTATGAATCGTTTTGTGTCTTCAATGTAACGGTCTAGGTTAGGGTACATACGTTTAATATATAAACGTTCTTCTGCGCTGAGCTCTTGGGGCGTAAGGGGATCTGTATAATTTACATCCCACATCATAAACTTATGGATGGCATAAATTGACGCAAATGATATCGGGCTACGATTTTCATCATCCCACACATGTGCGGCTTCAATGCTTTCAGTATAAAAATCTTGCGGGAAATCAATTATTACTTCGTTAAATTTGTTTCGCCAATATTGTTTGTATTCGATGTAAATATTTTTGTGCGAATTCATTATTATTTCGCTACCAATCCTTTCCGCAGCTGACAATATTCGTGCACATGTTAGCCATTTCATTCTGTCATTGCTAACTTCCATAGAGTCTCTTTCAAATAAAGCACTGTAGGCTTTTTCAAAAAGCATATTTGATTCTTTGAAATAGTCCTCAGAAAGGTGTCTTCGCATGTTGTATACCAAAGCTATTAATGAGCCAGTGAAAGCCATTAATACAACGGAAGTGCTGGCCTCACGATAACCGCAGAAGATTAGGTTTGTAAAAAAAACATTATATTTACTATTGAAAATGGCCTCAGCTTCTTATATACCCACAAGTAATAAATAGAAGTTTTTTTTAATGTGGAGAAAAGACCTCCAGTTGTATCCTTTGACATTTACTTTCCTTTCTCTATAAGAATTATATGTGTTTATAAAATCCATGTAATTATAACTTATCAGATCACACTTAGAATATTAATTAACTCTTCTTCAACAATTTTCATGTCCTCTGCGCCTAGCCCCAGTAGCGGGCGGGCCTCATATTTTACCGGCTCGGCTTTCAGTGATGGCCTATCGCGCAGCCCGTAATGGTGAACCTGTGCCATGCGCTGCACCTGCCCGGTGAACTCGACCACCGCATCATTGCCGGTGCCTACTGCCTTCATGAATTTATTGGTGCGCAGCTTGCTGAACATCTCCCGCTTAATGCGGCCCTTTTTCTTGCGCGGGGGCTGGGAACGTCTCGGCACATAGGGCTTGCCGTCCGGCCCTACCTGCCGCTTTATCCGCTCCTGCTGATTCTTGCGCACGCGCTTAGCAATGGTTGCCGCCATGGCCTTACGGCTTTGCGGTGAAAGGGTTGCAATCAACGCCGCCAGCCTGCTGTCGAACGCCGTTAACTCACTCATTCCACTGGCTCACCAGCTCGCCGTGCAGGTACATTTCACGCGGCTTTTCCACACCCACCGGTAACGGTGGCTCAGGCAGGTGATTGACGTGCAAGCCGCCGTCCAGCTGCTTAACGATAACCCGCTCGGTCAGCTGCAAATTAATACTGATATCGAAACTGTTATCGTTATTCATGTCAGCGCGGAAAGTGAATCCCGCCTGCTGCTTTTCGGCGGTCGCCATAATGTCCGGCTGGTTTTCCCGCAGCCATGCCAGCATCGGCACGATCAGCAAGTCGGCGTCCTGCGTGAAGTCCGTTATCAACAGGTTGAGCTGGTACTGATATTCAAACGACAGCGAGCTGGCGAGCGTGGAAACAATCCGGGCGTTATCGATAAATACGCGAAGTTGCTCAGGGCTTTTTTTGAGCACCGGCACGCGGGCCGTTAGGTAGTCCCGAAGCTGCAAAGGTTTTAGCACGGTGATTCTCCTGACACTGTTTAACCGTTTCAATCTGGAGGCCACAGGCCACCAGTGCGGCCTCCAGATTTCTGACATCGGCGCTTAGGTCGCCGTTATTCTTTGGGTGGCTTGCCGGGATCGGGCAACTGCTTACGGCTGGACAGCCAATGTAAATAATCTCCGGGGGTGGCAAAGGCCGGACGTTCTTGCAGCCGGATAACGTCAGAAGGCAGAGCAGTAGCAAACCACTCGCGCAATGTTTGATTTTCATTAAGTAGCCCTTGAATTTCATATTCCCGATCCCGCGCCTGCTGGTTGGCAGCGCCGAGGGATTCCCGCAGTGCGCGGCCTTGCTGGTCGCGCTCGTCGCCTTCTGCCTGCAAACGGGTGATCGCCCGGTCGCGGCTTTCGATACCAGCGGATAGCGTTTCGATAATTCGCTGATTCGAAACGGCTTCCCGCTTAAGCTTTTTAATGTGTCCGGCCTGACCCAGCGCAAAGACGACAAGGACTGTGATCACAAGGCCAATCAGATAGCGCATTTCAAGCCCCTTTCAGGCAGTAAGCCATTTCA
>Ga0308166_1002579_pt1 | contig 16440 bp, 18 predicted proteins | sample PhyCR2_2_FD_202137 | JGI IMG/M metagenome (GOLD analysis project Ga0308166, IMG submission 202137) | Phyllosphere microbial communities from UC Gill Tract Community Farm, Albany, California, United States - DLSLCC.R2 | ecosystem: Host-associated > Plants > Phyllosphere > Unclassified | place... | reverse complement strand
CCATTTCATCGATCGCCTGCTCAACTGCACGCCGGCTGAGTTTAGGCAGGTTCGCCACAGAGTTACGTGTGAATGTCTGGTAGTACTGATCCAGGCCAAACTCATTTCTTCTGAGGGATATATCGTCACTCATACTGCGCAACATTGCGCTAGCCCTGCGCGCGGTCTCGTCCACGCCACCATAATGACTTTTCATTTAGCCGTTCCGTTGTCAATTTTTATGTTGATTGTACATGCCAAAAATGCCTGAGCAACATTTTTCGAAAAGACATGAATTTATTGTACATGAGCAAAAGATATTGCTCACAACATCACGTCTTTTCTGGCACAGTGATGTCCTGTTAGTGAAGGAATCACAATCTCAGCATTAGAAATGCACTGAAATTCAGATGGGTTTTACCCACGCCTTAAAACAATTAACTTTCTGTTTTTATTTGTATTTATTGGCTTATTTCAGGTTGAAATTCCCTTTACTTCAGCGATAATCAGCAATGTCTTCCAGTTACTCTGCAGGTGATGCCTCTACAGTTTCAGAAGTTTTAAAGGGCATTTGTGCGTGCTTCAATAAATTTGGCGGAGGCACAATTTTAATTAAAACGGGGTACCGTCATTTCTCCTAAGAACATGAAAAATCTCCTTTAATTAACTTTTTAGACAATGCATGTCTGCCATAGGAGACTCACAGAGCCCAGTAAATCTACAGTCAGGCAACAGATCGTGTGTGCTGGCGGGATGTCATTTTCATAAAGGAAAATGTGTACTGGCGGGTATTAAAAAGTACAGGACTCCAACATGTGTGCTGGCGGTTCTGCTTACAGGCAGTCCCTCTAAAAGCCGTCTATAACGGGCTACATGCAGCAACTGACTGATAAGGTGGACGCCCATTTACTATGCAGAAGCAAAAAGATGCTGGCTGACAGGCTATTTTCTTCATTTTGGATGCAGAAATGTGTGCTGGAGGGATACGAACTCAGGAAAAATTAAAAATGTGTTCTGGCCGGTTAAGGCCATTCGAAAGTCACGATCATGTGTGCTGGCGGGAAAATGAGCCTTAAGCACTCCAGAAAGATGTGTGCTGGCAGGAGGGGCTTTCCTGAATGACTCAAAATTATGTGTGTTAGTGGGAGATAGATGTGTGCTGGAGGGAATCAGCTGTACTTAAAATACCCGATAGTGTGTGCTGACGGGCTGCAGTTCAGAGTCAGAGCCCATAGTATGTGCCCAGGCAGATTTCCGGGACAATGCATTGCCTGAACATGTGCGCTGGCGGGATAGCATAATTGCTGTTCTGAAGTGGAAGGCTGTCTAAGGCTCCCGATAGCACACATTCAGATGTCAGCCGGTTTGAGCTTTGGATTACGTTTATGAATTATAACGAAATTTTCCCGCGCTTTACGAACCAGTGAGAATTCCAGGTAACCTATCTTTTGTAACTGCTCAAGCGCTTTTTTGATTGTGCGGTTTTGTTCGCTTACAGAACTGCTGAGAGAAAGACGTTCACGTAAACGTGAAAAGCTTACCGGAATAGGATTAGCTGGAAGGCTTTCAATAAAAGTGTAAATAGCCTGAGCCGCTTCCTTCTTGGGAAGTGCTTTGATTGCATGTTGCTGAAGAAGGACTCTGTAGTCCAGCTGAAACAGTTCCCAGAGTTTTTCATCCGCTTCAAGCTGGACGATATCTTTTTCAGCATCAAAGTAGCCTGTTTTCAAAAGCCCTGTCTGATAGCTTCCCTTAGCATCACGTCCACGTTTGAAAGAGATTGATTTATTACGTAATTTCCCCAAAGACTCATGGATCGAAAGACGCAGCCTGCCGTCTATACGTTTAGCAGAAAAGCCACACCCTTTAGCAAACTCGGTGAATTTAAGTTCAATTTTATTCGATGTCAGTCCGTATCGACTGAAAGCATAGATAACTCCTATCCACACTTTAAAGTCACTGTCCATATCGAGTCGCGGACCTGAAATATTGATATGATCGTAACCTTCAGCCCGGGCAATCTCCAGCTGTGAAAACAATTCCGAAGCATCAACAATATTGTTTTCACCCTGCGATTTCGTGGGCTTAGGCACGAAAACACCAAGACGCATCAGTGCCACTGGCTGAACAGTATTGTTAGAATTAACTGTGAGCTGTTTATCTTTACTGACCATGTCACTATAAAGTGCATCGCTAATGAATGACTTATCTGTCATATAGTTATCTCAATTCTGCGTCACAGGATCTTCCTGTTAATAAAAATGGCTTCTATCCCAACAGCACACACACTACATCCCAACAGCACACATTACCAGCCCACCAGCACACACGAATTTCCCGTCAGAACACATGTTTATCCCGCCACCACACATGATAAAAGTGCTTCAGGCCTTATGTGTCGGGGCCTGAGAGACAGCGGGATCTTTTAGGAGCTATAAGGATCTATATTGGTAAGTTATTGGATCGAGCCTGTGCAAATGTGGATAAACGATCTTCTTTGCTAACGCGCCTGCGGCTTGTTCAACTGACGGCGCACACACAAAGAATTTGTGTGTGCGCCGTCAGTTACCGGTAAAATCTTGCAGCTACTTCATGCAGTCTCTCATTTAACGAGTTTCCATACGTGTGCCGGGACGCGCTCAAACAACTTTTCCACCGTCAATTCAGCCTTACGATGCCGAACGTTGCTGGCTATCTTCATACGCTTTTACGGGTAATGAGCATAAATCTGACTGCCGGTTTTATTCGGTGTGGTGTGATGAACGTCAGGCAGAGATTTATCAGGGAGAAGGGGTCCGTGCTGCATCGGATGGCACCATTGTGGTCAGACTGCCCACGGGCCTCCAGAAAAAGGCATCTTCTGACGTAAAAACCGGCTGAAAAAGTCTCAGACGACGACCATCGATGAGCCTGCTGGGGCTTATGCACCTGCTGTGGGAGCAGTCTGATATTAATGTCTGGTACCCCACTTTCGATAAAAAGAAACGCACTCCTGGCTGAGTTAGCTGGCACCTGCAGCAGACTACGGCCCGGTTTCGTATTGGTCGCGTGCCACTGGAAGAATCCCTGCTGCTCATGGCCATGAAGGGTGCTCAGCTGGTTATCGCTGACCTGGAGCATCTGAGGGCAGCCGAAAAAAACAAAAGGCGACTCATTGTGGTTTCCATGCTGGCTAGAGTGCGGCCCGTGAAGCACGGCTCCAGGCAATGCTGCAACTGGGGCTGTTTTCTGGCTTTCCCTATCTGGTTATGCCTGAAGACGTTTGTCACTTCTCCGAATAGACATGCCCTGACGTAAAAGAACTGCAATCTCCACGGGTAACTCCAATGTCAACATAGGCAGCTCGAAAGCTGCCATTTTTACCCCAGGTGGGTCTGTTTTACATTGGCATGTGGGTCATTTTTACATCGGTACTAACACCCAGCAGGACGCCGCTCATCAATTACTCCTATGGGGGCATCCATACCTGCTCTGCGCTGTATCAGTCACTACCTGAAATCACGGGCATACCTGCTCAATGACGGATGGTTATAACTGTTGCCACAATATGCCGGCGGATTTAAATGACACGGGCGCGAGCTCTTAATCTGATGGTGTAAATACCGGATAAGACAGAGTAAAGCCATATCATTCAATGTCCGTATCTGTCGATGAAATACATGCCCCCTGAAGCAGTGCATCTGGCATTTTAAAAGCTGAACAGTGTCGACCTATATCGGGTTCATAAGAGCAATTACAGTCCCCCCCTCCCAGCCGCTCTTGATTTACTGATAGAGGCAGAGATGATGAAATTTAGGGAAAGATAATATCGGAAAGATGTTTTTTTATTGTAAATAAAAAGAAATAATTGAATCTTTGGTTTATTTTTCGTTTATTAAAATATAACTGTAAATATATAACCCATAAACCAATCGTGTAATTTATATGTTTAAATATTGTCATTTAATTTCCCTAAAAAGATGTGGTATGTAAAATTAGCCACACTCAGCTTAAGTGAAATATATTCCTTAACTTATTGATTTTTAAATTTATTTAAGTTTACTGTGACTTAGGTTAAATGTTGCTTAAACCGATCATTAAACGCATTTTGATAGGCTAGGACTATTATGTGGTTGCATTTGATCGCTATTGCCGATCAAAATTAAATCTTTATACTTCTCTCATCGAAACTAAATACGCACACTAAAATGCAAGCAATCAAACATCCATCAAAAATGACTGGTTTTAACCGTCTTACCCGTAAAAGCGTTCATGAGACGCTTCAGGATTTTGGTTTTACAGAAGTCGCTGATATTTTAAATTTCCTTGATTTCATATGTGGTTCAGACCTGGATGTTAGTGAAATCGCTTATCTCCGACAGAAAATACATCTTTGCCTAAGAAGAAATGATAATGGTAGTAATTACTTTATTCGACTGAGAGAGTTTGCTACGGAACTTGACTGCCTGAGCAAAATTAACTCCTCACACATGTGAATCCATTATGTGGAAAATAAAATCAATGGCACTCCATATTTATCAGGATGATTGCGTGCTGATAAATATGACTGTGCTTCGGCCAGATCAGAAAACGCATTCTTAAATGCGGTTATATTAATAATTAATGGAGTCTTTCAAATGAAACTGAATAAAATCATGCTGGCCGTGTCTGTGGTTATGGGTATGTCCTCCCTTGCACACGCTGGCGATCCGGTTCACAGTGCTGCCGATCAGGGTCACGGTAAAGTGACCTTCCATGGTTCTATCATTGATGCGCCGTGCTCTATCGATCCGGACTCTGTTGACCAGAAAATCGAACTGGGTGAAATCTCCAATGTGGCACTAGAAAAATCAGGGAGCTCCACCCCGAAACCGTTCCAGATCCTGCTGAAAAACTGCTCCACCGCGACGCTCAAAACCGTGACCTCCACCTTTACCGGCGCAGAAGGCGTGGACGGTAAGCTGGGTATTACCGGTGAAGCAGCCGGTGCAGGTATCGTGCTGACTAACGGCGACGGCACCAAAATCACTCTGGGTAAAGCCACTAAAGCCCAGACTATCCAGAATGGCAACAACACCCTGAGCTTCTCTGCCTATGTACAGGGTGACGGCGCGTCTGTCACTCCGGGTGAATTCAACAGTATCACTGACTTCACGCTGGCTTACCAGTAATTCAGCCTCCCCGTGCGAATCCATTCGCACGGGGTCTTTCTGATGTCCGGAGATACCGTCGTGCGCCAAGTTCATCGATTTTCCGTGCTGGCCTGCTGGTTTATTTTCCTGGGTGCAGACGCTGGTGCTGCACATCCCCAGGGGTACGGCCGGGTCAGTATGCGGGGCAGCATTATTGACACAGCCTGTGCCATTGATACGCAGAGCCGCGATCAGACTGTAGATATGGGCGCTACCCCAACAGGTGTTATTGCCCGCGACGGCCACGGAGCGGCCCGCTCTTTCACGATCCGCTTAGTGAACTGTCGTCTGGCACAACCGGATGAGCGTGGCGCAGGCTGGCGTGATGTCAGGGCCACATTTGAAGGGCTGAATCACAACGGCCTGTTCGGCCTCAACGGTAATACCCGCGGCGTGGCGCTGGAGCTGACTGACCGTCACGGCAATATTGCCCGTCCAGGCGAGCCGCTTCCCACTGGCGAGCTGAGCGCCGGCAATCAACAGCTGGATTATACCCTGCGCCTCGTGGGAGACCGTCAGGTCCTCCGGGCCGGGGACTTCCGTACCATTCTGCGTTTCAGAATGGAATACAACTGAGCCTTTTACCGTCACGGAGAAGGCTCTGTCTGCGTCGTTTCCGGCGCCTCTCGTTTAATTTTTACCAGATTTTCCGGGAAGGGAATTTATGATCGTATCCATACCGGCGGGGAGCGTGTCCATGCAGCAGCGAAAACGGACTCTGTTACTGGCAGCAGCACTGCTGGGACTGCCGTTCTGTGCTTCTGCCGGCGATATCGAATTCAACACAGATATTCTGGATATTCACGATAAAGCGAATATCGATCTGAGTCACTTCTCACGGGCCGGCTACATTATGCCGGGCCTCTATATCATGACGCTGCGGGTCAATAAAGACGACATCCCGGATCAGAGCGTTGAATGGGTGACTCCGGACAACGATCCGGACGGCAGCATCCCCTGCCTGACGCCGGCACTGGTTAACGTGCTGGGGCTGAAAGAAAAAGCTCTCTCACAGCTCACCTGGTTCCGGCATGGCCAGTGCCTGGCCCTGGAGAGCCTGCCGGGAACTGAAGCCCGCGGCGATCTGGGCAGTTCCGTACTGTATCTGAGTATTCCGCAGGTTTATCTGGAATACCGGGCCCCCAACTGGGATCCGCCGGCGGTCTGGGACAACGGGGTGGCCGGGGTACTGATGGACTACTACGTCAACGCCCAGACCTGGCATGACGTACAGGGGGGAGACACGCAAACCCTCAGCGGTAACGGTACGGCTGGCACCAACCTCGGCGCCTGGCGCCTGCGGGCCGACTGGCAGACTAACAACACTCACGGACAGGGGCTGCGCCAGAACCGCTGGGACTGGAGCCGTTTTTATGCTTACCGGGCCCTGCCATCGCTGGGCGCCAGACTGACGCTCGGGGAAGACTCGCTTTACTCCGACGTTTTTGACAGCTTCCGTTTCACCGGTGCCAGCCTGCAGTCCGACGACAAAATGTTGCCGCCTAACCTGCGGGGCTACGCGCCCGAGGTGTCCGGCGTGGCGAAAACTAATGCCCGGGTCGTTATCAGCCAGCAGGGGCGCGTACTTCAGGAAACGCAGGTGGCTGCCGGCCCGTTCCGTATTCAGGATCTGAACGATATGGTCAGCGGCACTCTGGACGTCAGGGTGGAAGAGACTGACGGTTCGGTACAGACCTTTACGGTGAACACGGCGACGGTTCCTTACCTGACCCGCCCGGGCCAGGTGCGTTATAAGCTGGCCGGCGGCCGCCCGTCTGATTTTCAGCACCATACTGACGGCCCGGGTTTTGCCACCGGCGAGTTCTCCTGGGGGGTGAACAACGGCTGGTCACTGTACGGCGGTAGCGTGGCGGGCAGTGAGTATGATGCGCTGGCGCTCGGTATCGGGCGCGACCTGATGATGTTCGGCGCCCTGTCTTTTGATGTCACGCATTCCCGCGCCAGCTTGCCCGATGACGGCGACACGCTGAAGGGAAACTCCTGGCGGCTGAGCTATTCCAAACGCTTCGACACCACCGGAAGCCAGGTGACGTTTGCCGGTTACCGGTTTTCGGAGCGTGACTTCATGAGCATGGGGGAGTACCTCGATGCCCGTCGCTATGGCGAACGGGAAGGCAGCAGCAAGGAGCTGTATACCATCACATTCAACCAGCAGTTCGCCGACTGGGGACTGAACGCATACCTCAACTACAGCCATCAGACGTACTGGGATCGCCCAGTGAATGACCGTTACAACCTGACCATGTCCCGCTTTTTCGACATTGGGACGCTGCGCAACCTGAGCGTGTCGGCAACCGCCTACCGCAGCCGCTACTACCACGTGAATGACTCCGGCATCTACCTGTCCCTGAGTGTGCCGTGGGGAGAAACCGGTTCACTGGGCTATAACTCCACTATTAACCGGGATGACAACACGCACCAGGTGACTTGGTATGACCGCGTGGGAGACCACGACACTTACCAGCTGAGCAGCGGCCTTTCCCGTCGCGGCGGCACGGCCGGCGGGTACTGGACACATGAGGGTGACCTGACCCGTCTCAACGGCAGCGCCAGTTACCAGGCCGGTCGCTACTCCTCGCTCAGCCTGAGTATGCAGGGGGGGATGACGGCCACGGCCCGAGGCGCCGCCCTGCACCGGGGAAGCGTTGCCGGGGGAACCCGGATGATGCTGGACACCGGTGAGGTCACCCGTATTCCTGTGAAAGGATTCGGGAGCAATACCCGTACCAATGCCTTCGGCAAGGCCGTCGTGACCGACGTCAGCAGCTACTACCGCAACCGGATCAGCATCGACCTGGACGCCCTGCCTGACAATGCCGAAGCCGCAAACTCGGTGGTGCAGGCCACGCTGACCGAAGGGGCCATCGGGTACCGCAAATTTGATGTGGTCTCCGGCTCACGGGCCATGGCGGCGGTACGCTTCGCTGACGGCAGCACGCCGCCGTTTGGCGCCACGATACAGAATGCGAAGGGGCAGAACACCGGCATTGTCGGTGATGATGGCAGCGTATACCTGAGCGGTATCCGCCCCGGCGACACAATGCTTGTCCGGTGGGGAGACCATGAACAGTGCTCCCTGACACTGCCGGCACGTTTACCGTCTGACCTGGGCCAGGGGATATTACTCCCCTGTTCGCCAGCCCACAAGGGCAGTTAACCCCCCCCCTTTTCTGTGAAACCATGAATGCACAGGTGATACGAGATGATGAATAAAAAACACATGCTGACGGCAGGCGCAGGCGTACTGCTCTGCACGCTGAGCGCCCAGACCTTGGCTGCCATCGCGCTGGACCGCACTCGGGTGGTCGTGGAAGGAGGACAGAAGTCTGTCAGCCTGTCGGTCAGCAATGAAAACAAACAGCTGCCTTATCTTGCCCAAGGCTGGATTGAGGATGCGCAGGGTGAAAAAATTACCCACCCGCTGACCGTGCTGCCTCCGGTGCAGCGTATCGAGCCCGGAGCCCGAAGCCAGGTGCGTATTCAGACACTGCCGGGGATTGAGCGGCTGCCTCAGGATCAGGAGACGCTGTACTACTTCAACCTGCGTGAAATCCCGCCGCGTACAGATAAGCCCAACACCCTGCAGCTGGCGCTGCAGACGCGCATCAAACTGTTCTTCCGCCCGAAGGCGCTGGTCACCACAAAATCCGACGCGCCGTGGCAGGAAAAAATCACGCTGACCCGCAGCGGCAGCGGTTACCGGGTGAACAATCCGACGCCGTATTACGTGACGCTGGCTGACGGTACCGACCGTCCGGGCGGCGCCTCCGCGAAGGGGTTTAAGCCGGTGATGGTGGCGCCTCGCGGCGAGGCGGCCCTGAGCGTGGGGGCGGCGGCGCTGGGGAACAGCCCGGTCCTGACGTACATCAACGACTACGGAGGCCGTCCGCAACTGAAGTTTACCTGCAGCGGCAGTAGCTGTACGGCCTCGCCGGTGAAAACGAAATAACCACCCGGGTATCCGGAGGTAATGAATGAAAGCTGGAATGATATATCCGCTGGCCTGCGTGGTCAGCCTGCTGCTGACCGGCACGGTCCGGGCGGCGGAGGTACCGCCTGACATCGATGGTGAAGTCGGGGTGCTGCATGTGTACGGCTCGCTGACGGAGAGCCCCTGCCGGCTGGAGATGTCCTCGGCCTGGCAGGCCGTCAGCCTGGGCAATACCGCCACGGCGACGCTGCGCCAGGCCGGAGACCAGGGCTATCCCGTCCCGGTACAGCTGCGCCTGCGCGACTGTCAGGCGGTCACCGCCCGTAACCGGGATGACCGGACCGGAAGCCTGTTGTGGAGTCACAGCCAGCCCGCCGTCTCCGTGCGGTTTACGGCGCCGGCCGACCCGTATAACCCGCAGCTCCTGGCGGTGAAGGGAACGTCCGGGCTGGCGCTGCGCCTGAAGGATGAGTACGGCCGTGACGTGCGTCCGGGCAGCCGCAGCGCGCCGCTGCTGCTGAACCCCGGCCAGGACACGCTGACGTACACTCTGGCCGCCGAGCGCACCACTGCCCCGCTGCGTGCAGGGGCCTGGCATGCGCTGGTCAATGTGGGGCTGGAGTATGACTGAGATGACGCCGCAGACACGACTCCGGCATGCGGTGTTGGCCGGGCTACTGACCGGTTCGGGGCTGATGTGTTCCCCGGCCGGGGCCGGCACGACGGCCGCCACGCTAACAGTGGAGGTCACGGTGGTGGCTGAGCCCTGTGTTATCAACGGCAATAACCCCATTGTTGTCAGCTTCGGCGACAGCGTGCTGACGACGAAGGTTGATGGCAGTAATTATGCCGTGCCGGTTGACTACTCCCTCGACTGCTCCGGGGCCAGTAACGACAGCCTGAAAATGACGATATCCGGTACCGGGACTGGGTTTGGTGAGGGGGCTTATATACAGGGAAACCAGTCGCAGTTAGGGATCAAAATCCTCAGCAACGGGGAGCTTATGCCTCTGAATTATCCCCTGAATTTTAACCGGAATACGCCACCTGTTTTACAGGCCGTTCCGGTTAAAAATCCCGGTGGGAAGCTCACTGGCGGCCCTATTAACGCTTCAGCCACCATGACGGTGGAATATCAGTAGGGAGATAAAAATGACACGTTACGGCACTCGTACGCTGGCCCTGGCCTTCGCTGCGTTGTTCTGCAGCGGGCTGCTGGCCACGGAGATGCAGTTTACGGGCACGCTGGTTGAACCACCACCCTGCGCGGTTAACGGAGACCAGCCGGTTTATGTGGACTTCGGTAAGAATGTGGGCGTGAACAAAGTGGACGGCGTGAATTATATACAGCCTGTTAACTACAACCTGACGTGTGGTGCTGATAGCTCTCAGGAAGGCATGAGCCTCGTACTGAGCACGACGGATAAAACATCCTATGACGAGGCTGCCATTAACACGTCGATAACCGGGCTGGGTATTCGCCTGATGTATGACGGAAAACCAGTCGTTTTTGGCGATGCTGTGCCGGTATCAATGGAAGAGCGCCCTTTATTACAGGCAGTGCCGGTTAAAGCCCCCGGTGCAAAACTGGACAGTGGTTCTTTTACGGCCACCGCAACGCTTCAGGTTATTTATCAGTGAGGACAGGAACCATGATGATGCGACTGTTTAATCTGGCCCTGCTGGGCCTAAGTGCCGCCGGTCCGGGAATGGCTCTGGCCGCAGTGGAAAACAACGTACACTTCAGCGGCACCCTGGTGGCGGAGCCGTGTGTTATCCCGGCCGGTGAGGAAAACGTACGCCTGGAGTTCGGGACGGTGGTGGATAAGTACCTGTATGCCAACCAGCGGACACACAGTCAGCCGTTCACGATACACCTGACGGAGTGTGACCCGGCCATTGCACCAACGCTCAGCGTGACGTTCAGCGGGACGCCCAGTACGGCATTGCCCGGCCTGCTGGCGCTGGATGCCGGCAGCGGGGCATCGGGGGTGGCCATCGGGCTGGAGACGCAGGACGGGAAGGCGTTGCCTCTGGAGCAGATCTCCCCCGTCACGGTCCTGGTGGCGGGCGAGAATCGGGTGACATATCAGGCCTATGTTCAGGGTGAGCCGGGGGCGATAGCGGACCGCTCCATCGGGCGCGGGGAGTTCACCGCTACGGCGAATTTTAGTCTCAACTATGAGTAAAAAGGCGGGTTGAATGCGAAAGGTACGTCGAAAGACGATTATCCGATAGAGAAATTCGATAGTTATATGGGCCATAATTAAACGGTTTTCTTCCGCACATACAATTGTGAACAAGCTGTGCGATCACTAACATCACCCTAGATTTAGAGGTTTCGTATGAAAACACTGTCGATATTGCGAGCTGTGAATCCAATAATCTTATTTATTATTATTTTTTTTGTAAGACCAGCATATGTAATAGCAGGCGCTGCCTTATCTGATTTTTCTCGAAATGACAACACAGTATCTTTGTCTGTTGTTGCATGGAGTGAAGCAGCAGGGATGGCAAACCCATGTTACGGACATTCATCTTGCTATGTTGGGCCTGATGTTCGCTATAGTAAGTATGGTATCGGTGGGTTATATGGTTCGTGCGAGGACGCTAATGCATGTGTTAGGGCGGAAGATTTACCAACATTGGCGGATATAGCTGAACGTTATAAAAGAGAACACCCACTCCCCTTTTCCACAACATTTACTGTTGATCACCTCGAGGACACATCTTCATGTGTTGGTATGGTATACATCGATAGACCTTCTTTCGGAGGGCATGCAATATTACTACCGGGAAGTACCTGTGTGGTTATCCCTCCCAATGGTAGTCGTTGTGAAATTAATATACCTCCGTATATTCAGCATGGAACTTTATCTACGGCGAGAATTAACGGAAATACAGCCAGTGCGACTGGTTCTATTACATGTAATTTCTCCGGAACAGCGGCGGTGTCCATTAGTGCTGATGAAGCTAGTAATGTTATTTATTTAAATGGTTCAAAGATGGTATCCGAAGTGCAAATAAACGGGACCAATCCCGATGGCAGTGTTATTTTGAATGTGTCAGCAAACAACCCAGCCCCTCTGAATATAACCTCTACGCTAAAGTCCAATGGGGTTGTTGTTGCGGGTAAATATACTGGCACGGCACTTTTTTATGTTAATTATATTTGATTTTAGTGAGGTTGCTGGCCGGATAGTTGTGGTGTTTTACAGGCATTGGTTACTCTCTGGGAGAAGCAGGAGGGGTATCTGTAGATGCCGTATTCAGTCAGACCCAACAATCAGGGTATATATTTAACCGGAGAAGGGAATAGTATGAACCGGAAATCCGTACAAAATACGTATATTGTATTTAGCACGGGTGCCATTAATTAGGGCCGGAGAGCAACAGGGAGTATAATGATGGATATATGTGTTAGTAAAATGTTTGGTTGGTTTTGGTTCCATGGAATGACGCGATTTTTCCTCACTGGCAACAAGCGCAATACTTGCGACATCCAGACTCGAATCCCCATATGTTGGAAAGCCCGCAGTATCACTGAGGAAACCCATTCCGGACATATTAACCTGCAGATCGTGCCATTCTCCAATTACAAGATTATTAGGAGAATTATATTTTTCTGAATTATAAGCATTAAAAGGGGTCAGTTTGGATGACGAAAATTATTGTGCGTTAAGGTGATTTTTTGTACCTCTGAGCTGTGCTAGCTCTTGACCATCTTGACAGGCAGCTTTGAGCGAGAAGCGGACATATCGCCGCTTCCTGAAAGTGTCTTTAATTTATTTTGAGAAAAGGCGAACTATATTACCTCGGGCATAAGCCTTACTAAAAAATCTCTATCAAGGCGTCTACTTTAAAATCCGGCTGATATTTGCTACCAGATATTCCTCATCTACAGGTTCCTGAGTAATCAGAACTCTGAACCAGACAGGTGCAATAAGCGTTTCAAGTATGGCTCTGCGCTGCCCCTTATAGCCTTCTTCACCGCGCAGTACTGCCTGTTCGAAAATCATTTCTGCCTGCTGAAATCTTTGCTCCCAGACATCCCGAATAGCGGATTCAGCCATGTCATTACCTGACGAGGTGGCGCTGATAGCGCGTTGTACTAATTTTCTGCCTTCTGAAGAAGTGATCCGCCCCGGTAATCCTGGAGACTACACTCTTTGAGAGAGGTAACCAGGATTACCGGGCGGTTCAGTCTCTGGGCTGGATTATCAATTTGAAGTTCACTCATTCTTATAATATTCCGTAATAAATGCACACGACTATTTTACCCAGTCTTCGAGCAACAGACCCGGTACCCGCTCAAACTCCCGCGTATTATTGGTCACCAGTACGGCGCCGGCGGCAATCGCATGGCCGGCAATGGCCGTGTCGTTCGGGCCGATCGGCGTGCCAGCCGCGGCCAGTGCGGCCTTAATTTCCGTGGGGGCATCCACCGCAGCCCGGTCCCAGGCCAGCAATGCATCGAGGCGGGCGCAGAACGCGTCGACCAGCTGCGCATGGCGCGGTGAGGCCTTCTTGCCGATCGCACCGAAACGCATTTCGGCATAGGTGATGGCCGAGAGCACGATGCGGTGGCTGCGCAGTACCGCCTGCTCCAGGCGCTTACTGACGGCTTCCGGCTGCTCACGCATGATGAAAGAGCTGATATTGGTGTCCAGCATGTAGGTTTTATTCACAGCTCAAATCGTCCTTCGTCGGTGATAACGTCCTCACGCTCCGCCATAAAGTTCGGATCGGCTTTTTCGAACTGCGCGAACGAGCCCCAGGTCGGCCGGACGGGACGCAGGATGATGCTGTCCCCTTCCCGGACGATCTCCAGCTCGCTCACCCCCTCAAAATCCAGATCGCGGGGCAGACGGATGGCACGGTTATTGCCGTTTTTAAAAATGGATACGGTTCGCATCACGTGGCTCCTTTGTGCATGGGCTTTACCCGATCTGACGATGGTTCTCTACTGTCGTTGCATATCCTTAGTACATGCAGATACAACGCATATGTATAGGTGTTATATATGCAGATGATTAACATATGCATTTTTATGGCATATAGGTATGCCTCACCTATCCTACTTTCTCTCTTTTGATCCAGAGTTCCGAAAAAAGGCAGAACCGGATCCAAAATATAAATCGGTTATTTTTGAAACAATTTAATATTTTGTGCTATAATATACAGTAAGTTACAAACTTATTTACACGCCGGATTCTAAACTTACCTGCTAGTCAGCATCCCTTTCTCTGCTTTATGACTTCCGATAAACACCCTATAAAGGAACAAATCGGATCCTACGTGGTTACTGTTCAGGTAATTGCTTAGGTAACATTTATCAGGCTTGTAGTTTATATGTTTCACATGATGTGAGCGTGACTATTGCGGATACGATTATCAGGTTCAATACAAACACGGACGTGAATATTTAAAAGGAAATTATTTTATGTGTAATAGATGTAATGGTACCCATCATGGATATCAATCTATATTGGCTGTTTGGAAAATACTCGGGCTCTCTGAAGCTTCACCGCTCTGGATCAGAGTGTTATGGCCCGAGCAACCTACTGCCCATCCGCGATATCTCGTTGAGAGCAGCGGTCGTATTGTGGCCATTCAGGAGCCAGGCTGTGCGTGCTGGCACATCCGCACAGCTGCCGACGATCCGTACGTCAACGATACCTGCCTGCCCTTCAGTGGAGCATTTGATAAATGTCTTGAAGACGAAGGAGGGGCGTTTCAGTTCGATACTGCGGATCATGACTGGTCATAAATCCTGTGGAAGGCGTATCTCAGTTATAAAGAGGGAAGTGATACATGGCTGATATTCAAGCCGCGACAGATGGCATCATTGCCGCGGCATCACATCCGGTTACTGTGCAGGTGATTAACCAGGGGCCAGGGATCTGGGGGAACATTGCCACCGGGCTGATTACCGCCGGGGCGGCGATTGCGGCAGTGATGCTGACGCACCGGTTCACACTCAAACGCGAGAAACTGGCGTCGTTAGATAGACTGCGGCGGGAACAGCATTTCATCGCTACCGAACTGATTTTTCTGCTTGAGCAGTATGCGGAAGGATGTGCCAGAGTTGCAGCCGATGCCGGTGATGATAATCCTCAGACTGAACGTGAACCTACCGTCAGTTACCCCGAACTTGAGTTAACTGATGTGTCCGGAGACTGGCGCGTGCTTCGGGGCTTAATGATGTACCGTATCAGGCAGCTGCCTGTTATGCAGAATGAGGCAAAAAGAACGATTGCCGGCGTCGGCGAATATGATCATCCCCCTTTCTATTCCGCTTACTTCCAGGAACGACAGTATCAGTTTGCCCGTCTTGGCATGAAGGCAGTTATTCTGGCTATGCGTCTGCGCAAATCTGTCGGCCTTCCGGAAAGCCGCTTACAGGATACCGAATGGTCTGCTTACAATGTGCTCTGGAAGGTATGGCGACGGGAAAGAAAATGCCGGGCGGCAGAGTACATAAAAAACAGAGTGTGGCATGAACCAGTGTCTCTCCAGAATAGCAATGAGGAAACCAGCCTGTGAACAGTTTGATTCCGCATTCCTTCCAGCAGTCACCCGCGCAGCTGCCGGTCGCCATCGATTATCCGGCCGCGCTGGCGCTGCGGCATATGGCCGCGCAGCATGATGAATACCCGCAGTATCTTCTGGCACCTGAAGTCAGCGCCCTGCTCCACTACATGCCGGATCTGCACCGCAAGATGCTGTTCACCACCCTCTGGAACACCGGCGCACGCATTAATGAGGCGCTGGCGCTGACCCGGGGGGATTTCAGCCTGGCGCCGCCCTACCCTTACGTGCAGCTGGCCACGCTGAAGCAGCGCGGTGAGAAGGCCGCCCGCGGTCCGGGACGCGCTCCCGCCGGTATCGTGCCGCACCGCCTGGTTCCGCTGTCCGATCCGCAGTATGTGGCCCAGCTGGATATGATGGTCGCGACGCTCAAAATTCCGCTGGAGCGCCGTAATCCGGACACGGGGCGGACCGAGAAGGTCAGGCTCTGGACGGTCACCGACAGGACGGTGCGGACCTGGCTGAACGAAGCAGTCGCAGCAGCAGCCGGTGACGGAGTCTCGTTCTCCGTGGCGGTGACGCCGCACACTTTTCGCCACAGCTACGCCATGCACATGCTTTATGCGGGGATACCGCTGAAGGCGCTGCAGAGCCTGATGGGGCACAAGAGCATGAAATCTACTGAGGTCTACACGAAGGTTTTTGCGCTGGACGTGGCGGCGAGACATCGGGTGCAATTTCACATGCCGGAAACGGACGCAGTAACAATGCTGAAAAACCTGTGAGGCAATAGGGGTACGTAAACGG
>Ga0308166_1002577_pt1 | contig 16449 bp, 17 predicted proteins | sample PhyCR2_2_FD_202137 | JGI IMG/M metagenome (GOLD analysis project Ga0308166, IMG submission 202137) | Phyllosphere microbial communities from UC Gill Tract Community Farm, Albany, California, United States - DLSLCC.R2 | ecosystem: Host-associated > Plants > Phyllosphere > Unclassified | place... | reverse complement strand
AGCTCCCTCGTTCAGCTGACCGTGCCGGCGCGCGAGGTTCCCCCGTCGCCGTCGACGTGCAGCAGCGACGCCTGCGACTGCTCCTGCTGCAGCTGGAACTCGAAGCGCGAGCGGTCGCCGCGGTGATGCGCCACGAAGTACTCGATCGGGATGCCGTCGGCTGCGCGACTCACGCTGCGCAGCCGCAGCAGGGCGGAGCCGGCGCTGACGCCGAGGTGCTGCGCCTGCTCGTGCGTCGCGACCGTCGCCTCGGCGGATCGCACGCCGCTCGTCGCCACGATGCCGTGGTCGGCGAGCAGGCGGTACAGGGACCGCTCGGCGAGGTCGACGTCGAGGGTGACGGTGCCGACGGCATCCGGCATCCAGGTGGTGGAGAGCGACCAGGGCTCACCGTCGACGTGTCGGAGGCGATCGAGCACCACGACGGGCGAACCCACTTCGACCTCGAGCGCCGCGGCGATCTCGTCGTCGGCGACCGTCGGCTCGTGGCGCAGCACGTCGCTGTGCACGTGCCCGCCGCGGCGCTCGACGTCGTCGTAGAGGCCGATCAGGGTGTGCACGAGGCTCTCGCTCGTGCGGGGACGAGAGACGAAAGTGCCCTTGCCCTTCACGCGTTCGACGAGTCCTTCGTGCTCGAGCTGGGCGAGCGCCTGGCGCACCACGGTGCGCGAGATACCATAGCGCTCGCACAGGCGGTGCTCTCCGGGCAGCGGGTCGCCCGGCTGCAGTCCGTCTCGGGCGATGCCGTCGACGATCAGCTGGCGCAGCTGGTCGTACATGGGCGCGGCGGAGTGGCGGTCGATCGAGTCGATCATGTCAGTACGCCACTCCCGCGTGCAGGATCACATTGGCATAGGGGGTGAACTCGCCCGAGCGCACGAATGCGCGAGCCGAATGCGTGAGCTTCTTGAACTCGACATGGGGGATGAGCTCGATCTCGAAGTCTTCATCGGCGAAGCGCTCGCGCAGCGCGGCCAGAACCTCGGGGCTCTTCTCGGCCACCTCTTCCGAGACGGTCGCGCCCTCGACCGCCAGCTCGGCGAGCACCGTGTCGAGTACGTCGAAGAATGCCGGCGCGCCGGGACGGTAGGCGAGGTCGATGCGCTCGGAGCCCGGCGGGATAGGCAGTCCCGCATCGGTGACGACCAGCAGATCGGTGTGCCCGGTCTCGCTGATCACCCGGGAGAGGGCGGGATTGATGGTCGTCGCGGTCTTGCGCATGGTGCTCCTCAGAGTGTCAGTGGGAATCTCGGGCGGCCAGGAACGCCTCGACCTCGGCCCGCAGCGGCAGGCTCGGCGATGCGCCCTGCTTCGTCACGGCGAGGGCTCCCGCCGCAGTCGCCACGCGCACGGCATCGGTCAGCGAGCGTCCGTTCGCGAGCGCCGCACCGAGGTAGCCGGCATACGCGTCACCGGCGGCGGTCGTGTCGACGGCCTCGACGGGGAAGGGTGGGACGACGGATGCTCCGTCTGCCGTCACGACGCACGATCCCTGACCTGCGAGCGTGATCACAGCCGCGCCCACGCCCCGGTCGAGGAACCAGCGCCCGGCGAGCGCGGCCGACGCGGCATCCGTCACCTCGATGCCGCTGAGCACCGAGGCCTCTGTCTCGTTCGGGGTCACGATGTCGATGCTCGCCCAGATGGCGTCGTCGAGCGGTGCGGCGGGCGCGGGGTCGAGGATGACGGTCATGCCGTGCTCGCGGCCGCGCCCCGTGATGTGCGCTGTGAGCGCTGAGGGCGTCTCGAGCTGAGTCAGCAGCACTGATGTGCTCGGCGCGAGGGCGGCGAGCGCCGCATCGATCTGCTCGGTGCTGAGCGCGGCATTGGCGAGCGGCACCATCACGATGTCGTTCTGGGCCGAGGCGTCGACGCGGATATGGGCGATGCCGGTCGGTCCAGGCACCGTGCGCAGGTGGGTGAGGTCGACGCCGGCGTCGCTGAGCCCGTCGACCACGAGGTCGTGGAACAGGTCGTCGCCGACGCATCCGACGAAGCTCGTGCGAGCCCCTGAGCGCCCTGCGGCCACTGCCTGGTTCGCGCCCTTGCCGCCGAGCATGAGGGTGAACTCGTCTCCGAGGATGGTCTCGCCGCGGGCCGGGAGCCGGGTCGAGAAGGTCGTCACGTCTGCGGTCACGCTGCCGACGATGACGACGCCGGTGCGATCGGGCGAGGTGGCGGCTGTCATGGCACTCCTGATCGTCGTCGATGCGGGGTGCTTTGACATCCTCCGCGGCTGTCATTACATTAGCCGAATCCGAACCTGTAACGACAGGTTGTGCACAAGGAGACCCGATGACCGCGCTGGCCCCCCGTCTCTATGTCGACAGCGCGGACGTCGAACGCGTCGCACCCCTCCTCGCCGCGGGGGTCGTGCACGGGGTCACGACGAACCCGACGATCCTCGAGCGCGGCGGCCGCACCGCTGCGGAGATCCCCGACCTCTACGCCCGCTGGTCGAGCGAAGGAGCCCGCGAGATCTTCTTCCAGACGTGGGGCGGCGACACGGCATCCTTCCTCCGCAACGCCGAGGGCATCCGCGCGCTCGGTGACCGCGTGGCCGTGAAGGTGCCCGCCACGCGTGACGGCTTCGCCGCGGCATCCGCTCTGGTGGCCGACGGCGCGACCGTGCTCGTCACCGCCGTGTACTCGGTCGCGCAGGCGCTGGCCTGCGCCTCGATCGGCGCGCAGTACATCGCGCCCTACCTGGGACGGATGCGGGATGCCGGCATCGACGGGGACGCCGTGATCGCGCGCATGCAGGAGGTCTGCACGGGCAGCGGTTCGAACGTGCTCGCGGCCAGCCTGCGCTCACCCGACGACATCACCGGACTGCGCCTGGCGGGGGTGCCGTACTTCACCGCGGCGCCCGACGTGATCGAGCAGATGCTGTTCCACGAGGTCAGCGAGAGCTCGGCGGCCGAGTTCGACGCGGCGATGGTGCGGCTCGGGGCCTGACGCGGTTATCAGGCGGATGCCGCCTGGCGCAGCCACCGTTCGACCCCGGCGATGTGCGCCGTGGCGAGCGAGGTCGCGAGTCCGGAATCGCGGCGGGCGATGGCGTCCGCGATCGCCCGGTGCTCCGACAGCGTGCGCTCGACGGCGCCGCCCTCGGTCAGACCGCGCCACACCCTGGCGCGCACGGTCTGGCTGCTCAGATGCTCGATGAGGCTGGCGAGATACGCGTTGCCGGCCATGCCGACGATCTCACGGTGGAAGCGGATGTCGTGCTCGACGAGCTCTTCGATGCTCACCGTCGGATCGATGGAGGCGACCTCGCGCTCGAGGTCGGCGATCGCATCGTCGGTGCCGAGCGTGGCCGCGAGGCCGGTCGCCTGGGACTCGAGCATCCGTCGCACCGCGAAGATCTCGAGCATGGAGTCGTCGTCGTGCATGTCGACCACGAACGAGATCGCCTCGAGCAGCAGGTGCGGCTCGAGGCTGGTCACGTAGGTGCCGTCGCCGCGGCGCACGTCGAGCACTCGGATGACCTCGAGCGCCTTCACTGCCTCGCGCATCGAATTGCGCGACAGGCCGAGCCTCTCGGACAGCTCCTTCTCGGGGGGAAGACGGTCGCCGGGGGCGAGCTCGCCCGACACGATCATCGCCTTGATCTTCTCGATCGCGTCGTCGGTCACTGCCATGAGCGCCATCCTAGCCATTCATCGGATGTCTGCGGCAGGATGGGGGCATGCGCGTAATCGATTCGCACCTGCACCTCTGGGATCCCGAGCTTCTGCACTACACCTGGCTCGGGGGCCCGCTGGCCTGGCTCTTCGGCGCGACCGAGATCGAGCACGCCCGCATCGAGCGCGCCTCGTCCGAGAGAGCGGTGTTCGTGCAGGCCGAGACGATCGAGGATGACTTCCTCGCCGAGGTGCGCTGGGTGGCCTCGCTCGCGCAGCGTGTCGGAGTCGTCGGGATCGTGGCCGGTGCGCGTCTCGACCGCGGCACCGACACCACCGCACATCTCGAAGGACTCGCCGCCGAGCCGCTCGTGGTCGGCGTGCGTCACAACCTGCAGGGCGAGCCCGACGGGCTGGCCGTGTCTGCCGCATTCGTGACGGGTGCGCGCGAGGTCGCTGCCCGCGACTGGACGTTCGACGCGTGCGTGCGCGCATCGCAGCTGCCCGAGGTCGCTCGTCTCGCGGGAGCGGTGCCCGAGCTGCGGATGGTCCTCGACCACCTCGGCAAGCCCGAGGTCGGCACGGCGGATGCTCCCGTGGCGCCGACGATGGAATGGGTGCGTGATCTCGATGATCTCGCCCGGCATCCCCACGTGTTCTGCAAGCTGTCGGGGCTTCCTGCGGAGGCCGGGGGTGATTGGTCGGCGGAGCAGCTCGAGCCGTTCCTCGACGCTGCAGCCGACGCGTTCGGCGCCGAACGGCTCATGTGGGGGAGCGACTGGCCGGTGTCGGTCATCGGACCGGCTGAAGAGGGCGACCCCTACGCGAACGACGACGGGTCGCCGATGTACCAGCCGACGGCGCGCAGCCGGTGGGCGGATGCAGTGATCGCCTGGGCCGAGCGACGCGGGCACGACGTCGATGCGATCATGTGGGCCAACGCCGAGGAGTTCTACCGGATCGGCGAGCGGCCGACGCATGAGGATGCGCGCGAGGAGCGCCCTCGTCGCGGCATCCTGGGATGGCTGCGGGGCGAGCGCTCGTAGGCACCCGCCGCGTCGAGGTGTCGCGTGGGTTCCGGGTGCAGTTCGTGCCGCCGCGGTGTCGTGTGGGTTCCGGGTGCAGTTCGTGCCGCCGAGGTGTCGTGTGGGTTCCGGGTGCAGTTCGTGCCGCCGCGGTGTCGTGTGGGTTCCGGGTGCAGTTTGTGCCGTCGCTACCGCCGCTGAGCGGCACGAACTGCGACCGGAAGCACGAAAGACAGCGGCAGGCGGCCGCGATCACGCTCCCAGCGCTCGGCGGACCCTCTCGATCAGCACGCGAGGCCGCGTGAAGAGAGCAGCTGAGACCTCGATGACGGTCCAGCCCGCGTCACGTAACGCCGCCAGACGTTCGACATCCGCGGCATAGCGGTCGGCGTGGAGGAGGCTCTGATACTCGATCGCGACCTTCTGCGCGGGATATGCCAGGTCGACGCAGGCGACGAACCCTCCTCGGGCGTCGTAGACGTCGTAGTTCAGCTGCGGCTCGGGCAGCCCTGCGGCCACGAGATGACAGCGGACCTTCGACTCCCTCGGCGACCACGAGTCTTCGCGGATGAGCTCGAGAGCTTCGCGGAGTCGGCCGACACCGGTTCGCCGCCCCGCATTCATCGTCATCCGCAGTTCGTCTCGGGTGGCCAGCGGCGGGCGGCCGGCATCCGGTCTTCCCGGCCCCGCTCTCCATACGCGGCAGAGATGGTCGCCGAGAGCGACGAGATCCATGACGTCCCAGGCGCCCAGTTGCGCCCATGCAGTCGCGGGCGTGGCCACTCGCACCCCTCCTGGACCGGTGGCGGTGCTGCTCGTCGAATGCGCTCGATGCGCCTTCACACCGGTTGCGCGGACGAGGGCTCCGGCGCCCTCGGTGCTCACATGAACATCGAGAGTCAGAGCGTCGACGGCGCGATCGCGATGTGTGACGAGAGGAAGGGGCGCCCCCAGAAGTGCGACTGCGGACTCGTGACTGAGGAACTGGTCGGGTCTCAACCGCGGCGCATACATCTTCGCGCGCCTTCTGCGCGCTTTCGCCTGCCGCTCATATACATCGTCGTCGACGAGGGGTGCGAGACGCTCGGCGTTGCGCACCCCTCGGAACGGTGTCTCGAGATCGGAACGCCTCAGTCTGCCGCGGCCGACACCTGCGGCGACGGCATCCTGAACCGAGAATCTGGGCCCGAGTCCTTCGGGTAGCGGTCGTGGTCGTCCCATCCGCCAACCGTGCCAGGCTCGCGTGCCGGCTGGGTGAACTCTCCACAGGCACGGGCTGCGCTTACACCGCCTCAGGTGCTGCTCACCCTGTGGGCGCAGGCGTGCTCCGGGCGCAGGCGTGCTCCGGGCGCAGGCGTGCTCCGGGCGCAGGCGTGCTCCGGTCACAGTTCGTGCCGCGGTGGTTGCCGCGTGGATCCTCTGGTCGCAGTTCGTGTCGCCTCTTCTCCGTGTCGGCGGCACAGAATGCGACCGGAGCAGAGGAGAGCGGCACGAACTGAGACTGGAGCGATGGGGTAGTCGGACCGGGGTCGGGATCGGGGTCGGGATCGGCCAGGGTCGGGGGTCGGTCGGGGTCGGGGTCGGGATCGGGACCGGGACCGGGACCGGGTCGGCGCAGTCGGACCGGGACGGGGTCAGCTGCCGACGGGCCGCAGGCGCAGCTGCGCCATGCCGCCGTCGACCTCTATGAACGTTCCGGTGGTCGAGCCCGCGGCAGGGCTCACCAGGTAGGCGACAGCGGCGGCGACCTCGTCGGGCGAGACCAGGCGGCCGTGCGGCTGACGGGCCTCGAGTGCGGCGCGCTCAGCGGCCGGATCGTCGGCCGAGTCGAGCAGGCGTCCGACCCAGGGGGTGTCGGCGGTGCCGGGGTTCACGGCGTTGACGCGGATGCCCTCGCGCAGGTGATCGGCCGCCATGGCGCGCGTCAGAGCCGACACCGCGCCCTTCGAGGCGCTGTACAGAGCGCGCTGCGGCAGGCCGGTGGTCGACGCGATGGATGCCGTGTTGCAGACGGCCGCGCTCGGCGACTGCCTGAGCCAGGGCAGGGCCGCCGAGGTGACGCGGGCGATGCCCGTGACGTTGATCGAGAGCACCCGGGCCCACTCGTCGTCGTCGTTCGCGCTGATGTCTCCCTGCGCGCCGACCCCGGCGTTGTTCACCACGATGTCAATGCGGCCGAATCTCTCGGCGACGGCGGCCACGGCGGCATCCACCGATGCGCGGTCGGACACGTCGGCCGTGAAAGCGGCGAAGGCGGCATCCGCTCCTGAGATGTCGCGGTCGAGCACCGCGATCTGCGCGCCGTCGGCGTGCAGCCGGGCGGCGATGGCCGCACCGATTCCGGATGCTCCGCCGGTGACGATCGCAACGAGTCCGTCGAGCGCGCCGCTCACTTCTGTGCCTCCCATGCCACGAACTCCTGGCGCTGACGGCCCAGTCCGTCGATCTCGATCTCGACCACGTCGCCCGCTCTCAGGTAAGGGAACCTGCCGCCGAAGGCCACGCCCTGCGGAGTGCCTGTGAGGATCAGGTCACCGGGCTCGAGCGTGACGTACTGCGACAGGTGATGCACGATCACGCGCACGTCGAAGATCATGTCGTCGGTGTTCGAATCCTGACGCGCCTCGCCGTTGACCCAGCTGCGCAACCGCAGGTCGTCGACGTCGATCTCGTCGGGGGTGACCAGCCAGGGGCCGGTCGGATTGAAGCCGGGGGCGATCTTGCCCTTCGACCACTGCCCGCCCGAGACCTCCATCTGGAAGGCGCGCTCCGAGACGTCGTTCGCCACGACGTATCCGGCGATGTGCGCCTCGGCCTCCTCCGGCGAGTCGAGGTAGGCGGCGCGGGCGCCGATCACGATGCCGAGCTCGACCTCCCAGTCGGTCTTCTCGCTGCCGCGGGGGATCGTGACCGCATCGTTCGGGCCGACCACCGTGTTCGGCGTCTTCAGGAACATGATCGGCACCGTCGGCGGCTCGGAGCCGGACTCGCGGGCGTGCGCCGCGTAGTTCTGACCGATGCAGATGACGGCGCTCGGACGTGCGATCGGTGCGCCGATGCGCATCGCCGCGGCTTCGTCGAGCACGGGAAGCGCGTCGGCGGCGCGGGCGGCTTCGACGCGCGCCTGGAAGTCGCCGGCGAGGAAGTCGCCGTTCACATCGGATGTCACTGGCCGCAGATCGAGGTAGCTGTCGCCTTCGACGAGGACGGGGATCTCGGCGCCGAGGGTGCCTAGCCGTGCGAACTTCATGTCTCTCCTGATCAGTGAGGTGTCCATGGTGGCGGGATGCGTCGACGCGGCCCGTCTCGTTGACAGTATAGACATCCGATGTTTACACTCCAAGAGATCTGCACGAATCCCCACCCCGTGCACGAGAGGATCCCGTGAGCCGCATCGTCGCACTCGACACGACCGACATCCGCTTCCCCACGTCGCTGAGCCTCGACGGGTCGGATGCCATGAACCCCGACCCCGACTACTCGGCCGCGTACGTGATCGTGCGCACGGATGCGGAGGACGGCGTCGAGGGCCACGCCTTCGTCTTCACGATCGGCAGGGGCAACGACGTGCAGGTCGCCGCGATCGATGCACTCGCCGGGCACCTGGTCGGCCGCGAGATCGAGCCCCTCCTCGACGACATGGGAACGACGTTCCGTGACATCATCGGCGACTCGCAGCTGCGCTGGCTGGGCCCCGAGAAGGGCGTCATGCACATGGCCATCGGGGCCGTCATCAATGCGCTGTGGGACATCAAGGCCAAGCGCGCCGGCCTGCCGCTCTGGCAGCTGCTCGCACGGATGACGCCGGAGGAGCTCGTGAGCCTCGTCGACTTCCGCTACCTCACCAATGCGCTGACGCCCGAAGACGCCCTCGAGATCCTGCGCGCCGCCGAGCCGGGACGCCTCGAGCGCGAGAGCCAGCTGCTCGCCACCGGGTACCCCGGCTACACGACGAGCCCCGGGTGGCTCGGATACTCCGACGAGAAGCTCGAGCGGCTCGCCCGCGAGGCGATGGCCGACGGCTTCACCCAGATCAAGCTCAAGGTCGGCGCCGACCTCGACGACGACATCCGCCGCTTCCGCAAGGCCCGCGAGGTGTGCGGACCCGACTTCCCCATCGCGATCGACGCCAACCAGCGGTGGGAGGTGTCGGAGGCGATCGAATGGGTCAACGCGCTCGCCGAGTTCCACCCCGCCTGGATCGAAGAGCCCACGAGCCCCGACGACGTGCTCGGTCACGCCGAGATCGCCAGGGGGGTGGCGCCCATCCGCGTCGCCACCGGCGAGCACGCGCAGAACAGGGTCATCTTCAAGCAGCTCCTGCAGGCCGACGCGATCTCGGTCATGCAGATCGACGCCGTGCGTGTCGCGGGCGTCAACGAGAACATCGCCAACCTGCTGCTGGCCGCGAAGTTCGGTGTGCCGGTGTGCCCGCATGCCGGTGGCGTCGGGCTGTGCGAGGCCGTGCAGCACCTCTCGATGTTCGACTTCGTCGCCGTCACCGGCACGCGCGAAGGCCGGATGATCGAGTTCGTCGACCACCTGCACGAGCACTTCGTGATCCCCACCGACATCCAGGGCGGGTCGTACATGGCGCCGACCGCGGCGGGATCGGGCATGGAGATGAAGGCCGAGAGCATCGCCGCGTACACCTGGAAGGGGCAGCATGTCGGCGTCTGACCCTCTGATCGTCCCTCGGCTCGGATACGGGGCCGCGAACGTCGGAAACCTCTTCCGCGAGCTCAGCGACGACGAGGCATGGGCAGTGCTGGACGCGGCGTGGAACAGCGGCATCCGCTATTTCGACACAGCTCCGCACTATGGGCTCGGGCTCTCGGAGCGTCGGCTCGGGGCGTTCCTGCAGACCAAGCCGCGCGACGAGTACGTGCTGTCGACCAAGGTCGGGCGCCTGCTGCGGCCGAACCCCGACCACGACGGCGGCCTCGACACCGCCAACGACTTCCACGTGCCCGACGACCTGCAGCGCGTGTGGGACTTCTCGGCATCGGGGATGCGCGCCAGCCTGGAGGAGTCGCGGGAACGGCTGGGCATCGAGCGCATCGACCTGCTGTACCTGCACGACCCCGAGCGGCATGACCTGGATCTCGCGCTCGACGAAGCGCTGCCGGCTCTCGAGCAGCTGCGCGCGGACGGTCAGGTGGCCGCGGTGGGGATCGGCTCGATGGTGTCGGAGGCGCTCGCCGCCTCGGTGCGCTCGGCCGACCTCGACCTGGTCATGGTCGCGGGACGGTACACGCTGCTCGAGCAGCCCGCGGCCGTCGACGTGCTGCCGGCGTGCCGCGAGACCGGGACGGGGATCGTCGCGGCATCCGTCTTCAACTCGGGGCTGCTCGCATCGAACGAGCCGCGGCGAGACGGGCGCTACGAGTACGGCCGGCTGCCGGACGAGCTGTGGGACCGGCTGCGGCGCATCGCCGCGGTGTGCGCCGAGCACGAGGTGCCGCTGCCTGCCGCCGCGATCCAGTTCCCGCTGCAGTCGGATGCGGTGCGCTCGGTCGTCGTCGGCGGCAGCCGCCCGGGGCAGTTGTCGCAGAATGCCGAGTACGCGGCGCTCGAGATTCCCGGCGCGCTGTGGGACGAGCTCGCGGCGGAGGGGCTGATCCCGGCCTGAGGCGCGCGGCTCAGCGCGCGTCGTGAGCCGCGCGTCGTGAGCCGCGCGTCGTGAGCCGCGCGTCGTGAGCCGCGCGTCGTGGTTCACAACTCAGCATGAGCGCGCCGGGGCGGCGGTTCCGAACCCCCGGCATCGATTTCAGCGTGGCTTCATGCTGAATCGTGAACCGCGCAGAACCCTCAGCGACCGACGGTCGACTCGCGCACCACGAGCTCCGCGGCGAACGGAGTCGGCGCGGGGAGCACCGCCGACGGGTCGGTGAGCTGGCGGATGAGCGCCGCACCCGCCGCGCGGCCGATCTCGTAGCCCGGCTGGCGCACGCTCGTCAACGGCACGACGCTCTGGTGGGCCTGGGCGACATCGTCGAAGCCGACCAGCGCGATCTCCTCGGGCACGCGGATACCCCGGCGCAGCAGCTGTGTGAGCACGCCGATCGCCACCATGTCGTTCGCGGCGAAGATCGCGTCCGGGCGTTCGGCGGCGGGCATCTCGGCGATCCGGGTGCCCACCTCCAGGCCGTCCTGCGTCGTCAGATGCGGCACGTCGAACACGTCGACCGTGGCACCGGTGCCCGCGACGGCGTCACGCAGACCCTGCAGTCGGTCGTTCGACTGGCTGACGCTCGGCGCTCCGAGGAAGAGGATGCGACGACGGCCGATCGACAGCAGATGCTCACCGGCGAGGCGTCCGCCGCCTCGGTCGTCGAAGCGCACAGACCCGACGGTCGGCGAGTCGGGGATCGGGCCGACGACGACCGAGCGGATGCCGCGCTCTGCGAGCTGTTCGAGCCGGGGCACGACGTCTTCGAGGGGGTAGATCACGATCCCCTGCACCCGGTGCGCTTCGAACATGTCGATGTTGCGACGCTCGGTGTCGGTGTCGCGATTGCTGTTGCTGAAGAAGAGGGACCACCCGCCCTCGCGCGCCACGTCCTCGACCCCGCGGGAGAGCTCATGGAAGTACGGCAGCCACGCGTCCAGCAGGATCAGCGCGAGCGCCTTGCTGGATCCTGCCCGCAGCTGCCGGGCGGACTCGTTGGGCACGTAGCCGAGCCGTTCGATCGCGTCTCGCACCTTCGCGGCGCTGGACTCTCCGAGCACGTGCGGGTGGTTCAGGTAGTTCGAGACCGTCGACGATGACACCCCGGCGAGGGCTGCGACATCTTTGACGCTGGCTGGCATGGGGCTCCCTGTGGGCTGCGCGCACGGATGCGGATGCGGCTGCGGATGCGCGGCTGCGCGTACCCGGCTGCTCGCTCGCGCGGTGCTGACGTGTCCACAGTAGTCGAGGAGTTGGCACGTTCCAAAAAACTCTTGACACGGCATCTGCCGCCCACGTACCGTGACCTGGACGCGGAGTTGGCACGTGCCAAACCGCAGAGGCGATGGTGCCCCACACCCGTCTCCGAGAGGCCCCATGAACATCGGATGCCACGGGCTGGTCTGGACCGGACATTTCGACGCCGACGGCATCCGTCTGTCGGTGGAGAAGACGAAGGCCGCAGGCTTCGACCTCATCGAGTTCCCGCTCATGGATCCCTTCTCGTTCGATGCGGCCGTGGCGAGGGGCGCCCTCGAAGAGCACGATCTCGCAGTGAGCGCCTCGCTCGGGCTGTCAGGTGCGACAGACGTCACCAGCTCCGACCCGGCTGTCGTGGCCGCGGGGGAGACGCTGCTGCTCAAGGCGGTCGACGTGCTCGCCGACCTCGGCGGCCAGCACTTCTGCGGCGTGATCTACAGCGCCATGCAGAAGTACATGGATCCGGTGACGGCCGCGGGGCTGGAGAGCAGCCGCCGCACGATCGCCCGCGTTGCCGACCATGCCGCCGAGCGTGGCATCTCGGTGTCGCTCGAGGTCGTCAACCGCTACGAGACCAACGTGCTGAACACCGCACGGCAGGCGCTGGCCTATCTCGCCGAGGTCGACCGGCCGAACCTCGGCATCCACCTCGACACGTACCACATGAACATCGAGGAGTCGGATATGTTCGCGCCGGTCCTCGATGCCGCCCCGGCTCTCCGGTACGTGCACATCGGTGAGAGCCACCGCGGCTATCTCGGCACCGGCACCGTCGACTTCGACAACTTCTTCAAGGCGCTGGGCCGCATCGGCTATGACGGTCCGATCGTGTTCGAGTCGTTCTCCTCGGCGGTCGTCGCTCCCGACCTCAGCCGCATGCTCGGCATCTGGCGCAACCTCTGGACCGACAACGTCGAGCTCGGCGCGCACGCCAACGCCTACATCCGCGACAAGCTCGTCGCGGTCGACTCGATCAGGCTCCACTGAGTCGACCGCACTGAGCCGACCGCTCTGAGTCGACCGCACTGAGTCGACTCGCTCACGGAATCGGAAGACCCGTTGCCAACTTGTTATTACAGGTCTTCCTCTCGGCGGAAGTCTTAGTTACATTTAGATACAACTTGCGCAGGCGGGGCGCAGGCCGCAGAATTGACCCGATGTTTCCGGCCCGAACGGAATATCGGATAACGACCTTCAAGGAAGCAGGTGAGCACATGAGTGACCCCATTCTCAGAGTCGAGGGGATCAGCAAGGGATTTCCCGGTGTGCAGGCTCTCAAGGACGTGCACCTCGAGGTGCGTGCCGGTGAAGTGCTGGTGCTCGTGGGCGAGAACGGCGCGGGCAAGTCGACCCTGATGAAGATCCTCTCGGGGATCTACACCAAGGACGAGGGGACCATCACGTTCGAGGGCCAGGAGGTCGAGCTCACCAGCCCGCTGCAGGCGCAGCAGCTCGGAATCACGATCATCCATCAGGAGCTCAACCTGATGCCCGATCTCACCGTGGCGCAGAACATCTTCGTGGGCCGGGAGCCCACGACGGGGCCGTTCCTGTCGGAGCGCAAGCTCAACGCGCAGACCGCCGAACTGCTGCAGCGACTGGGCATCAGGGTGAACCCGCGACAGCTCGTCGGCGAGCTCACCGTGGCCGAGCAGCAGATGGTCGAGATCGCCAAGGCGCTCTCGTTCAACGCCAAGGTGCTCATCATGGATGAGCCCACCTCGGCGCTCACCGACTCCGAGACCGAGACGCTCTTCGTACTCATCGAACAGCTGCGGGCATCGGGCACCGGGATCGTCTACATCTCGCACCGCATGGACGAGCTGAGGCGCCTCGCCGACCGGGTGACGGTGCTCCGAGACGGCACATACATCGGATCACTGGAGAAATCGGAGGTCAGCGTCCCCAAGATCATCGAGATGATGGTCGGCCGCGTGATCGACGAGGGAACCCGGCCGCAGGCCCGCGATCACCTCAACGACCCGATCGTGCTCGACGTGCAGGGGCTCTCGACCAAGAACCTCCTGAAAGACGTCTCGTTCCAGCTGCACAAGGGCGAGATCCTCGGCTTCGCCGGCCTCATGGGGGCGGGGCGCACCGAGACCGCGAGGGCCATCATCGGCGCCGACCATCGCGACGGCGGCACGATCGCGATCGGCGGCGACCCCGTGCGCATCGGACAGCCGGCGGATGCCGTGAAACACGGCCTCGGGTACCTCTCGGAGGACCGCAAGCTCCTGGGTCTCATGCTCGAGCAGGACGTGACGTTCAACACCGTGCTCGCCTCACTCGGGTCGTATGCGAACGGCATCGGCTGGATGGGTGACGCCAAGGCGAAGAACCGCACCAAGGAGTACGTGCAGCAGCTGAGGGTCAAGACGCCCTCCGTGAATCAGGTCGTGAAGCTGCTCTCGGGAGGGAACCAGCAGAAGGTCGTCATCGCCCGGTGGCTGATGCGCGACTGCGACATCCTCATCTTCGACGAGCCGACCCGAGGGATCGACGTCGGCGCGAAGGAAGAGATCTACCGCCTGATGCAGCAGCTCGCTGACCAGGGCAAGTCCATCATCGTCATCTCGTCGGAACTGCCGGAGATCCTCCGCGTCGCGAACCGCATCGCGGTCTTCGCGAACGGTCGCATCACCGGAACCCTCCGCAACGAGGAAGCCAGCCAGGAGAAGATCATGCAACTCGCAGCCCACGGGGAGGAAGACTGATGAGCACCCCACAGCAGTCCGGATCGTCGACGACGACGATCATCCAGACGGCAGTCGACGAGAACACCGACAAGCGCGACATCGGCGGGTTCCTCCGCCGCCAGTTGCAGCAGTCGCTCGCCTTCGGCACCCTGATCGTCCTGGTGATCTTCTTCTCGATCGCCAGTCCGAACTTCTTCACGTTCAGCAACATCGCCACGGTGCTGCTGTCGACAGCGGTCATCGGCATCCTCGCCCTCGGCACGACCTTCGTCATCATCACCGGCGGCATCGATCTCTCGATCGGCACCGGCATGGCGCTCTGCGCCGTGATGACCGGTGTCTTCGTGACGAACATGGGCCTGCCCGTCTGGGTCGGCGTGATCGGCGGCGTGCTCACGGGTGTGCTCATGGGACTCGTGAACGGCATCAACATCACCTTCCTCCGGCTGCCCCCGTTCATCGCGACGCTCGCGATGATGATGATCGCCGGCGGCCTCGCGCTCGTCATCTCGAACGTCTCGCCGATCTACTTCTCGACGTCGGCGCCCGACTTCAAGAAGATCGCGCTCGGGGTGATCATCCCCGGCATCCCGAACGCCGTGCTGATCACCGCCGTGGCCGCGATCATCGCCTGGCTCGTGCTGTCGAAGACGCTCCTCGGCCGCTACACGTTCGCGATCGGCTCGAACGAGGAAGCCACGCGCCTCTCGGGTGTGAACACCCGGCGGTGGACGATCCTCATCTACATGTTCGCCGGAGCCTTCACCGGCATCGCGGGCATCGTGATCGCCGCCCGCCTCGACTCGGCCCAGCCGCAGATCGGCACCGGCTACGAACTGCAGGCGATCGCCGCCGTCATCATCGGCGGCACGTCGCTGCTCGGCGGACGAGGATCGATCCTCGGCACCGTGATCGGTGCGCTCATCATGAGCGTGCTCGTCAATGGCCTCCGCATCATGTCGATCCAGTCCGAATGGCAGAACATCGTCGTCGGCATCGTCGTGCTGCTGGCCGTGTTCCTCGACTCGCTGCGCAACCGTCAGCGCACCTGACCTCACAGATCTACACCCCCCACCACCACACAGAGAACAATGGAGTTTCCATGAAATTCGGCAAGAAGACCGCATTCGCGGCACTCGTGGCCGCATCCGCCCTCGTCTTCGCGGGTTGCGCAGGCGGCGGTGACGTCATCGAAGAAGGCAGTGGCGACGGATCGAGCGGCGACGGCGAGATGTACATCGCGCTCGTCTCGAAGGGCTTCCAGCACCAGTTCTGGCAGGCAGTCAAGCAGGGCGCTCAGGAGAAGGCAGACGAGCTCGGCGTGAAGATCACGTTCGAGGGCCCGGCCGCCGAGACCGAGATCGCCCAGCAGCTCGAGATGCTGACCACCGCGATCGACAAGAACCCGGATGCCATCGCCTACGCCGCCCTCGACCCCGAGGCGTGCGTCGCCCCGCTCGAACAGGCCAAGTCGAAGGACATCCCGGTCGTCTACTTCGACGCCCCGTGCGACGGAGACGTCGGACTCAGCCTCTCGGCGACCGACAGCAAGGTCGCGGGTGCACTGGCCGCAGAGCACATGGCCGAGCTGATCGGAGGCGAAGGCGAGGTCGCCATCGTCGGTCACTCGAACATCAACTCCACCGGTGTGGAGCGTCGCGACGGCTTCGTCGAGAAGATCGAGGCCGACTACCCCGACATCGAGATCGTCGACATCCAGTACGGTGACGGCGACCACCTGAAGTCGGCGGACATCGCCAAGACGCTGATCGCCGCGCACCCCGACCTCAAGGGCATCTACGGCACCAACGAGGGTTCGGCCATCGGCGTCGTGAACGCCGTGAACGAGCTCGGTCTCGAGAAGGGCAAGATCACGATCGTCGGCTTCGACTCCGGTGCCGCGCAGATCAACGCCATCAAGGACGGGACCATGGCCGGCGCGATCACGCAGGACCCGATCGGCATCGGCAAGCAGGTCGTCCAGGCGGCCTACGACGCCGCGAACGGCGATGACGTCGACGAGTTCTACGACACCGGTTCGTACTGGTACGACAGCACGAACCTCGAGGACCCGAAGATCGCTGCGGTTCTCTACGAGTGACCCGCTGATCTGACAGGAAGCCCCTCGCCCTCGGGTGGGGGGCTTTCTGCGTGCCCGGGGGCTGGGG
>Ga0308166_1002572_pt1 | contig 16486 bp, 11 predicted proteins | sample PhyCR2_2_FD_202137 | JGI IMG/M metagenome (GOLD analysis project Ga0308166, IMG submission 202137) | Phyllosphere microbial communities from UC Gill Tract Community Farm, Albany, California, United States - DLSLCC.R2 | ecosystem: Host-associated > Plants > Phyllosphere > Unclassified | place... | reverse complement strand
GGCACCGGCACGGGCGCGCCGCCGCACCGGTTCTTCCTGCGTCGCGTGAATCCGTCGCGCATCTCGCCCGGCGAATTCATCTGGAACGTGCGCCGCCTCGTCGAGGGCAAGGGCGCGCGCCTGATCATCATCGACAGCATCAATTCGTACCTGGACGTGATCCGCGAGGAAAAGTCGCTGCTGCTGCAGATGAACGAACTGTTTTCCTACCTCAGCAACATGAACGTCACGTCGATCATCATCGGCGCGCATTCGGCCCGCCTGGATACCTCGAAGGAGCCGGATGCGCTGAGCATCATCACCGACAACATCATCTCGCTGCGCTACTACGAGCACGAGAACGTCGTCCACAAGGCGATCTGCGCCCTGAAGCGGCGCGACGGCCGGCACGAGCACGACGTGCGCGAACTGCACCTGACCGATGCCGGCATCGAGATCGGCGGGCGCATCGCGGTGCCGGTGGACGAGATCGGGGTGGCGAATTTTGACTCCTGAGGAAGCGGCCGCCGGCCCCGCCAGCGTCGTCGTCTTCGCGCCGGTCGAGGGCGATGCCGCGGCGCTGCGCGCCATGCTGGAGGCCGAGGGCGTGGCGGTGCGTGCCTGCACCGATGCGGCCGGCTTCTATGCCAGCCTGGACGAACAGGCCTGGTGCGCCATCGTCACCGAGGAAGGGCTGGACCGCTGCACGCTGGAAGCGTTGGATGCCAGCCTGCGCCGCCAGCCGGCCTGGTCCGACCTGCCGCTCCTGACCCTGGCAGGACCCGACCTGGCCAAGGTCGACAGCCGGCGCTTCGCGCGCCTGGCGCGCATCGGCAACGTCACCCTGGTCGAGCGGCCGACGGCGCGCGAAGTGCTGCTGATGTCGATCCGGTCCGCCCTGCGCACGCGCCGGCTGCAGTTCGCCGTGCGCGCGCAATGGCAGGCGCTGGAACGGCATGCGAGCACGCTCGAGGCGGCGGTGGAAGAGCGTACCGCCTCGCTCGAGCGCGAGATCGGCGAGCGGCGCCGGGTCGAGCGCGCACTGGCCGAGGCGCGCCGGCTGGAGTCGTTGGGACGGCTGACGGGCGGCGTGGCCCACGATTTCAACAATATCCTGCAGGTGATCTCGGGATCGGAAACCCTGCTGCGCATGCTGCTTGCCAAGGACGGCAACGAGCGCACCGCGCGGGCGCTCGACAGCATCCGCCGCGCATCCGGGCATGGCGCGGCGCTGACCCAGCAGCTGCTCGCCTATGCGCGCCGCCAGCCGCTGAACAACGTGCCCCTCGATTTGTCGCTCTACCTGTATGCCGCGGGCGAGATGCTGGGCACCGCGGCCGGGGCGCAGATCCAGCTGGTCGTGCGCATCAACCAGGCCCTGTGGCCGGTATCGGTCGATCCCGCCCAGCTCGACGCGGCCCTGCTGAACATCACCGGCAACGCGCGCGATGCGATGCCCGCCGGCGGCACCCTGCTGCTGGAGGCGCGCAACCTGGCCTTGCCCGACCCGGCCTGGCCGGAGGGCGAAGACCTGGACGGCGACTACGTCTGCATTACCCTGAGCGACGACGGCGAGGGCATGTCGGAAGACACGGCGCGCCAGGCCTTCGAGCCCTTCTTCACGACCAAGTCGGTCGGCAAGGGCACGGGCCTGGGCCTGTCCCAGGTCCATGGCTTTGCCAGCCAGAGCCATGGCCTGGCCTTCATCCGGCGCGAACAGCGGGGCACGACGGTCGGCATCCTGCTGCCGCGCGGCGCCGGCGAGGCCCAGGCGGCGCAGGCGGCGGCATCCGACCTGCCCGTGCACTCGCTGGCCGGCGCGCGCATCCTGTGCGTGGAGGACGATCCGGTGGTGGCCGAGACCATGTCGTCGCTGCTGTCCATGCTCGACGCCGAGATCGTGCTGGTCGACAGTGCCGACGCCGCCATCGAGGCCGACTTCGACGGGATCGACCTGGTCCTGTCGGATGTGATGATGCCGGGCAGTATGGACGGCATCGGCCTGGTGCACTGGCTGGCCAGCCGCCATTCGGATTTGCCGGTGGTGCTGACCAGCGGCTACATGGTCGATCCGGGGCGGCTGGAGAAACTGCGTGTCCAGTTCCTGCGCAAGCCCTATACGCTGGCGGCGCTGGCCCAGGCGATGTCCAGCGCACTCGAGCAAAGCGTGCAATAAGCGACAGGTTCAGTCGGCCAGCAGCACCTTCAGCATGCGCTGCGGGTTGGCGATGAAGTCGTGCATGACGCGGTAGTGCTCGGTGTCCTCGTAGGCCACCTGGCGGATGCCGCCGGCGCCGCATTCGTAGATGACCGCATCCGGATAGGCCATCAGGATCGGCGAGTGGGTCGCAACCACGAACTGGCTGCCCGAGCGCGCCAGGTCGTGCAGGCGGCTCAGCATGGCGAGCTGGCGTTGCGGCGAGAGGGCGGCTTCGGGTTCGTCGAGCACATAGAAGCCCTTGCCGCCGAAGCGCTCCATGAACAGGGTCAGGAAGGCTTCGCCATGCGATTGTTCGTGCAGGGGCTTGCCGCCGTAGTAGTCCTCGACACCAAGGTTTTCGATCTCGGTGCTGACGTTGAAGAAGCTTTCGGCGCGCAGGAAGTAGCTGTCGCGCGGCGGGGTGATGCCGCGCACCAGGCGCAGGTGGTCGTGCAGGCCCGAATGCGATGCGCGTGTGGTGAAGCTGAAGTTGCGCCCGCCGCCTTCGGCGTTCAGCCCCATCGCCACCGCGATCGCTTCCAGCAGCGTCGACTTGCCCGAGCCGTTTTCTCCCACGAAGAAAGTCACCTGCGGATGCATCGGCAGGTGGCCGAGCGCGCGCACCACGGGGAGCGAGAACGGGAAGGTGTCCATCAGGGGCCGGGCCGACGGCTTCAGGCTGACATCGGACAGGAAGGGACGCGCGCGCATGCTTGCTCCTCGCAATGGTATGCCGCCTATTGTATGCCGCCCGTCCCGCTGCGGCCTCAGTCCTCCACGAACACCACCGCCGTGCGCGGCGGGATGCTGAAGGTGCCGTTCGCGCTGTCGTAGCCGGCGGTGGCGGCGCGCTTGTCGCCGGCATTGGCGGCGGTGTGCACCGGATGCAGGCGCAGCTGCCTGCCGCGCAGGCCGGCGTCGGTGACCACATGGGCCACCTTGTCGACGTTGATCAGGTAGGTCAGGCCGGCAAAGCGCGCGCCGGCATAGCCCTTGCCGTCGATGGTGGCGGCGATCACGGTCGGCTCCTGTTGCGGGCCGGTGTTGAAGAAGCGCAGGCGCTGCGCCACGTCCTCGGCCGTGCGCAAGCGCAGCAGGGTGGTGCCGGCGCGGATCGCCAGCAGATCGCGGAAGGCGTCGCGCGCAAAGGCGATATCCGCCGGCTGCGGACGCAGGGCGGCATTGCCCAGCAGCGGCTTGAACAGCGGCCAGTCCTTGGCATTGTCGTCGGCGGGCGGCAGGCCGGTGCCGAAGAAATTGGTGCGGTAGGTCCAGTCCAGGCGGTTGAACCAGTCGCCCGAATTGAAGCTGTTGCGGTCCAGGGACTTGGAACGCAGGATGTCGACGCCGGCGTGGTAGTAGGCGATGCCCTGGCTGAAGGCGGTGGTCGCCAGGGCGAGCACCTGCACGCGCGCGCGCTCGGCGCTGCTCGTCTCCAGCGGGAGCTTGAGGGCGTTGTTGTCCCACAGCGTCTGGTTGTCGTGGTTTTCGACATAGTTCACGACCTCGCCCGGCGCGCTGGCGTAGCCGGCCGGCTGGCCGCTGTAGTCGATGTCTTCGAGCTTGCGCGTGCTGCCGTCGAAAGTAGCCAACGGGTAGCTGCGCAGGGTGCCTGCCAGGCCGATGCGCACCATGTCGGCGGCGCGCAGCAGCTCAAGCGCCGGGCGCGTGCCGGCTTTCGCGTTCGCGTCGTACACCAGGCCGTTGATCCAGCCCTGGCGGCCCACCAGCGCCTCGCCCGAATCGCCGGCGCCGCCGCCGCGCACGGCATCGCGCGCACGGTCGCTGAAGGTGCCGATGCCGCTGCCGTTCAGCGACAGCTGCGAAGCCTGCACGAAGCGCGCACCGTTGGCCACCTCGCCGAAGTTCCAGCCTTCGCCCAGCAGCTGCACGCTGCGGCCGGCCGCCTGGTCCACGGCTGCTTGCAGGCGCTCCATCGTCGCGCGCGGCTGGTGGCCCATCAGGTCGAAGCGGAAGGAGTCGATCTTGTAGTGCCGGGCCCACAGCACCGTCGAATCGATCATGAGTTTACCCATCATGCGGTTCTCGGTGGCGGTGTTGTCGCAGCAGGTCGAGCGCTCGATGCCGCCCGTGGCGTTCAGGCGGTGGTAGTAGCCGGGGACGATGCGGTCCAGCACCGACTTGGCGTCCTGGCCGGCGACGAAGGTGTGGTTGTAGACCACGTCCATTCCCACGCGCAGGCCGGCGCGGTGCAGGTTCATCACCATCTCGCGGAATTCGACGATGCGGCGCGCGCCGTCTTGCGCGTCGCTGGCATAGCTGCCTTCGGGGGCGTTGTAGTGCCAGGGATCGTAGCCCCAGTTGTAGCAGTCGGTGCGGGCGGTCTTGCGGACCAGGGCCTGCTGGGTGTCGGCGTCGGGTGCGCCTGCCGGACGGGGCAGGGCGCAGTTCTTTTCCGGGACGCTGGCGATGTCGTAGACGGGCAGCAGGTGGATGTCTGTCATGCCGGCCTTGGCCAGGGCCTTCAGGTGGCGCATGCCGTTCGAGTCGGTTTCGCCAAAGGCCGCGTACTTGCCGCGCTTCGGCTGCGGAACGGTCTCGTCGTCGCGCGAAAAATCGCGTACGTGCAGTTCGTAGACGGCCATGTCGACGGCGGATTTGACCGTTTGCGGGGCGCGTTCCTTGTCCCAGCCGGCAGGCTTGAGCCTGTCGGCGTCGAGGTCGGCGATGTAGCTGCGCTGCGAGTCCGTGCTCAGGCTGACCGAATACGGGTCGGTGACCAGGTTGCGCACCAGGCCGGCGTTCTCGGTGACCACGTCGACGGCGTAGGTGTAGTAGCGGCCCGAGAGGTCGGCCGGGACGTGCGCGTTCCAGGTGCCTGTGGCGGCGTCCATCGTCAACTGGTGCACGGCGCCGGCGCGGCCGCTGCCGCTGTCGAACAGGCAGACGGCGGCCTGCTGCGCGGTCGGCGCCCAGAGCCTGAAGCCGGTGCGTTTTTTCGATGGCGTGGCGCCGAGGTCCGGGACCTGCTCGGCGGCGGCGTACAAATCGTCGAGGGCGCCGGCGGCTTGCAGGCGGGTCGCGGCGAGGATGGTGCCGTTGGGCGCTTCGCGTACCAGCACCAGCTGTTCGCGGTGCAGGGCGGGCAGGCGGGCGAGGTCCTGGTCGGCGAGCTTCAGGACCGGGCCGGCGGCGAGGTACTTGAAGCGTTCGGCGGCGTCCTGCGGGACGGCGTTGGCAATCGCAAGCTCGAGTGCGCCGGCGGCGCCCTTGACCTTGCGGCCGACGATGGCGTCGATGGCGGCTGCCGGCGAGTGATACAGCCTGAACTTGCCGTCGGTCGGTGCGCCCGGCCACTTGGCGAGTTCGCGGTTCAGCCAGACGGCGCGCGCCTCCAGTGCGTGCGGGGCCGCGGCCAGCGCGGTGGCGGATGGGCCGTTGCAGGCGGCCAGCGGAATGGCGGCGTGGGCGGAGCCGGCGAAGGCGGTGGCGAGGGCGAAGGGGATGGTTCGGATCATGTTGTGGATTATGGTGACGCGCGTGGATGCGAGCACGGTTTACACCGTGCCCACTCGGTGATAGTTAGCGGCGATTGGCCCGGCCCCAAATCGAAGCCGGGAACATCTCAGGCCTTCGCCGAAGCCGGCGACTTCGCGGCATCCAGGCTGCGATAGTGGTCCACCATCTTGTAGCGCTTCGCATACAAGCCGAACGCCACTGCCGCCAGCGCCGCGAAACCGGCAAAGAAGAACATCTGGAACGCGATCACGCTCAGGCCCGATCCGGCAATCGAATTCATCACCGTGTCGTTCTTCACCGCCGCATTCACCACCAGCACCCACAGGTTGCCGACCGTGACGGCCAGGCTCCAGAGCGCCATGATCGCGCCCTTCATCGAGGCCGGCGCCTGGCTGTAGGCGAATTCGAGGCCGGTGGCCGAGACCAGCACCTCGCCCATGGTCAGCAATGCATACGGCAGGATCTGCCATGCCATCGAGGTCGGCGTGCCGGCATCCATCGACACCTGGATCGCGCCGATCACCAGCCACGACAGGGCCGAGAAGGCGATGCCCGAGGTCATGCGGCGCAGCGGCGTCGGCGTGATGCCGATCTTTTGCAGCATCGGGAACAGCACCAGGTTGTTGAAGGGGATGAGCAGCATCACCAGCAGCGGGTTCAGCGCCTGCATCTGGGCCGGCAGCAGGGTGAACTCGTTGCCAAAGATCGAGAAGGTGGTGATCATGGAATTGGCCTGCACGATCCAGGTCGAGGCCTTCTGGTCGAACAGCGACCAGAACGGCGTGACCAGCGCGAACACGACCAGGATGCGCAGCACCGCGCGCACACCGTCGACCGCGTCGTCCGGATGGTGGCCGCGCGCGCGCTCCAGCTGCATCGAGATGCCCATGCCGACGAAAGCCAGCAGCAGGACCAGGGCCGTGCAGGCCGCGATCACGAAGCCCCAGCTCGGCGACATCAAGAGCGAGGCGATTGCGCCGAACAAACCGACCATGGCCACCGTGCGGCCCGCGCCGTTGGTGGAGAGGGCGGTGCGCGAGACGCGCGAGAACGAGTGCGGATTCGGCGCGGCCGGCGGCACGTGCACGTACTTCTTCTTCCCGCTCCAGAACACCATGGTGGCGATGAACATCATGATGCCGGGGATGCCGAAGGCAACCGCCGGACCGTAGTTCTTCAGGAACAGCGGCATCAGCAGCGAGGCGAAGAAGGAGCCGAAGTTGATGATCCAGTAAAAGGCGTCGAACACGATCTTCGCCTTGTCCTTGTTGGTCTGGTCGAACTGGTCGCCGACGAAACTCGAGACCAGCGGCTTGATGCCGCCCGAACCCAGCGCGATCAGGCCCAGGCCGAGGTAGAAGCCCTTGACGTTGTCCTCGAAGATGGCGAGGCAGGCGTGGCCGGCGCAGTAGACGAGGCTGAGCCAGAACACGGTGTTGTACTTGCCGAAGAAGCGGTCGGCCAGCCAGCCGCCCAGCAGGGGAAAGAAGTACACGCCGATCACGAAGGTATGAAACACGTGCTTGGCTTCGCCGGTACGCTCGGACTCCGGCAGGAACAGCAGCAGCGTCGAGATCAGGAAGGGCGTCAGGATGTTGCGCATCCCATAGAAGCTGAATCGCTCGCAACCTTCGTTGGCGATGATGTACGGGATCTGGCGGGGCATGCGTCCGCTGGAGGGCGTGGTCGGCTGGTTCATGGACTCGTCCTGGAGGTGAATGAACCCGGGATGCTATGACGCCCTTGCGGTCTTGGCAACCGGAAAATGTATGACCCTTTAACTGAACCGTAGTTTAGCTACTTTTGTTTCTTAAGGTGCAAACGATATTTGCATCTAAGTCTTTGAATGCAAATAATATTTTCATGTAATGACGGTATTTTTGAAGATTGTAATGTTGCAAAAGCTCCTGTATATTTCCTAAAAATCAGCAGGCCAATCGGAATTCCAACTACTACCCCACGTCATGACCCAGACTACCAAGCAAACGAACGACTGGTGGCGCGAAGCCATCATCTACCAGGTCTACCCGCGCAGCTACCTCGACACCAATGGCGATGGCGTGGGCGATATCCCCGGCATCACCGCGAAACTCGACTACATCGCCAGCCTGGGCGTGAACATCGTCTGGCTCTCGCCTTACTTCAAGTCGCCGATGAAGGACTTCGGCTACGACATCTCGGACTATTGCGACGTCGACCCGCTGTTCGGCACCCTGGCCGACTTCGACGCCATGGTGGCCAAGGCGCACTCGCTCGGCCTGAAGATCATGATCGACCAGGTCATGGCGCACACCGCCGACGCCCATCCGTGGTTCGCCGAAAGCCGCTCCAGCCGCGACAACCCGAAGTCGGACTGGTACGTCTGGTCCGACGCCGCCCCGGACGGCAACCCGCCGAACAACTGGATGTCGGTCTTCGGCGGCTCGGCATGGCAGTGGGACACGCGCCGCAAGCAGTACTACATGCACAACTTCCTGGTCAGCCAGCCGCAGCTGAACTTCCATAATCCGGACGTGCAGAAGGCCCACCTGGAAGCGCTGCGCTTCTGGCTCGAGCGCGGCGTCGACGGCGTGCGCATGGATGCCTGCAACTACCACTTCCACGACACCGAACTGCGCAGCAACCCGCCGGCCACCAAGCGCGACACCGCCTCGGTGACCGACGTGAACCCCTACGGCATGCAGTCGCACATCTACGACAAGACGCGTCCGGAAAACCTGGCCTTCCTGTGCAAGGTCCGCGCGCTGCTGAACGAATACGGGGCCGTGTCGATCGGCGAAGTCGGCGCCGACGACGCCCTGGCCTGCATGGCCGAGTACACGGCCGACGGCGACAAGCTGCACATGGCCTACAGCTTCAATTTGCTGACGCCGGAATTCACGGCCAAACATATCCGCACCCAGGTCGAGGAATTCGAGGCGCGCGTGCAGGGCGGCTGGGCGTCCTGGTCGGTCGGCAACCACGACGCCATCCGCGTGGTCACGCGCTGGCGCGGTGAGGATGCGCCGGTGGCGTTCGCGCAGATGGTGCTGGCGATGCAGCTGTCGCTGAAAGGCACGCCTTGCCTGTACCAGGGCGACGAACTGGCGCTGCCGGAAGCCGACGTGCCTTACGAACTGCTGCAAGACCCCTACGGCATCACCTTCTGGCCCGAGTTCAAGGGCCGCGACGGCTGCCGTACGCCGATGCCGTGGACGACCGAGGCCCCGAACGCCGGCTTCACCGACGGCAAGCCATGGCTGCCGGTGGCCGAGCCGCACCGCGTCGCTGCCGTCTCGGCGCAGGAAGGCGATCCGGCGTCGGCGCTGAATGCCGCGCGCCGCATCATCGCCTGGCGCCAGAGCCTGCCGCAGCTGACCCGCGGCGGCATCTCCTTCTTCGAGGCGCCGGAACCGGTGCTGGCCCTGCGCCGCACGCTCGACGGCGCGCCGACCATCCTGGCCGCCTTCAACCTCTCGGGCGCGCCGGTATCGTTCGACTGGGCCGAGACGGTGCGCGCGCAAGACCTGGAAGGCCATGGCCTGCCGGGCGAGGCCGCGGGCGGCCGCGTGACCCTGCCGGCCTACGGCGCCTGGTTCGGCGAGCTTGCAGCAGGACCTTCGGCCTGATGGGAAGCGGGCACGAACCCGAGAAGTTCACGCGCACCGCGTTCGCCGACGGCCCGCGCCTGCTGGCCGACATCGGCGCCACGCATGCGCGCTTTGCCCTGCAGACGGCGCCCGGCACCTTCCGCTCGGTGTCGGTGCTGCGCTGCGAGGATTTCGACGGCATCGTGCCGCTCTTGCAGCACTATCTGCGCCACAACCTGCGCGAGCATGCGGACCTGAACCTGCACCACGCCGCCTTTGCCGTGGCCAATCCGGTGAATGGCGACCAGGTGCGCATGACGAACCGCGCCTGGGCCTTCTCGACCGAGGCGCTGCGGCGCGAGCTGGGCCTGTCGACGCTGCTGGTGGTGAACGACTTCACCGCGCTGGCGATGGCGATTCCGGTGCTGGCGCCGGCCGACCTGCTGCAGGTCGGCGGCGGCACGCCGGCATCGAACGCCGTCATCGGCGTGCTGGGGCCGGGCACGGGCCTGGGCGTGTCGGGCGTGATCCCGACCGCCGACGGTTTCGTCACCCTCGGCAGCGAGGGCGGCCACATGAACTTTGCCCCAAGCGACGAGCGCGAGTTCGCGATCCTGCAGTACGCCTGGCGCGAGTGGCAGCACGTGTCGAACGAGCGCCTGATCTCGGGGCCGGGCATGGAACTGACCTACCGCGCGCTGGCCCAGCGCAACGGCGTCGTCGACGCTCCTGCGCGCAACCCGGCCCAAATCATCGCCGGCGCCCTGGACGAGGGCGACGCGCTCTGCTTCGAGGTGCTGGAAGTCTTCTGCGGCATGCTGGGCGGGGCGGCGGCCAACCTGGCCGTCACGCTGGGCGCATTCGGCGGCGTGTACATCGGCGGCGGCATCGTGCCGCGTTTGAAAGAGTGGTTCACGCTGTCTCCTTTCCGCGCGCGCTTCGAGGCCAAGGGGCGCTTCTCGGATTACTTGTCGAGCATTCCCACCTACGTCATCACCACGCCGAACCCGGCCTTCCACGGCGTGGCGACGATCCTCTCGGAGCACCTGCGCGGACGCAGCGGCGCGAACACGCTGATGGAGCGCATCAAGCACCTGCAGCAGGAGCTGACGCCGGCCGAACAGCGCGTGGCCACCCTGGTGCTCGAGCAGCCGCGCCTGGTGCTGAACGAGCCGATCGCCGACATCGCGCGCCTGGCCGAAGTCAGCCAGCCGACCGTGATCCGCTTCTGCCGCTCGCTCGGCTTCCTGGGGCTGGCCGATTTCAAGTTGAAGTTCGCCAGCAGCCTGACCGGCGCCATTCCGGTGCGCCACAGCCAGGTGCGCAACAGCGACAGTACCCACGACCTGTCGGCCAAGGTGATCGACAACACGGTGTCGGCCATCCTGAAATTCCGCGACCAGCTCGACGTGCGCTCGCTCGACCGCGCCATCGAGCTGGTGAGCCGCGCGCGGCGCGTGGAGTTCTATGCGCTGGGGAATTCGCGCGTGGTGGCGCTCGATGGCCAGCACAAGTTCTTCCGCTTCCGGATTCCGACCGCGCTGTACGGCGACTCGCACCTGTTCGCGCTGGCGGCGGATTTGCTGGGGCCGGGCGACGTGGTGATCGCGATTTCGAAGTCGGGCCAGTTGCCCGAGCTGTTGCGTGCGGTGGATATCGCGCGCGCCGCCGGGGCGGACGTGATCGCCATCGGCAGCGGACAGTCGCCGCTGGCGCGCAAGGCCAGCGTGTGCCTGGCGGTGGACCACGCCGAGGACAGCACCAGCTTCCTGTCGATGATTTCGCGGATCCTGCAGTTGCTGCTCATCGACATCATGGCGGTCGGCTTGTCGATCGATGCGTACAACGCGCGCGAGAAGGAAGCGGCGCAGTCGGAAGTGGGCAGATTGTTGATTTCCCATATGGGAAGTTAGGAACGGCTGCCGGTAGGGTGGGGTCTCGACCCCACCATGTCGAGTGCGTGATACGCCGCAGAAGGTGCCACCGGCCGTGGGAGGATCACCACGCGTCTACCGCGAAACGCTGGTGAATCGGCCGGCAGCAACCCCACGATAATCCGCGCCCGACCGCCGAGTTTGATTCAGCTCAATCGTGCTGGACAGTCAGGATTCAGTCCGCCGACTTCAGCCGGATCTTGTGCACGCCGCGCCGCCAATCGTCCAGCGACATCACTGCATCGTTCTCGGCATCTTCCACCAGGATGTCGTTCCCGCTCTGGGCCACCAGGAAACTCTCCCGCCGCAGCACCCGGTCCGCGCGGTTCTCGACAAAACTCAGCTGCCAGTATTGCCGCCCGTTGAGCGTGCGCGGCTGGGGATCGTCCTCGATGATCGCGCCGTGCGCCTTGCCGTGCGACCGCTTTTCGATCTCGGCCGACCATTCCTTCACCTCGGGCAGCGCCAACAGGGCCGCCGTCGCCTGCTCGCGCGTGACGACCGGCTCGGCCGGCTTCTGCACGGGGGGCGGGGCCGCCGGGGCGGGAGCGGGCGCCTGCTTGTCCTTGCAGCCGGCCAGGGCGGCAGCGGCAAGCACACAGGTGCACAACAAACGGGGAAGGGCGGGCAGGGCACCGCGTGCAATCATGATCGAACCTTGTCAAGAAACCTGCGGCCATACTAGCCGATGTGTGGATGACCTACAAATCGGGGCGATTCGAAGGTCATGCACGGCAGCCGGGCGGCGGGTGCGCTGTCCTGCCGCCCGGCCGCCGCGCCTGCTTGCGCATCAGGCCAGGAACGGGATCACGCGTCCTGCGCGATCTCTTCCTTGAGCGAGGCCATGTCGATCACGTAGCGGAAGCGCACGTCGCCCTTCTCGACCTTTTTGTAGGCATCGTTGACGTCCTGGATGCGGATCATCTCGATCTCCGGTCCGATATTGTGCTCGGCGCAGAAGTCGAGCACGTCCTGGGTCTCGGCCAGGTTGCCGATCAGCGAGCCGGCCACCGAGCGGCGCATCTGCGCCAGCTGCATGTTGTCGAGCGGCGCCAGCGGTTCCAGCGCGCCGACCACGCACAGCACGGCGTCCTGCTTGAGCAGGGCGGTGAAGGGGTTCAGGTCGTGCTTCTCGGGCACGGTCGAGAGGATGAAGTCGAAGCTCGTCTCCAGCTTCTCGAAGGCCTCCTTGTCCTTTTCCAGCACGGCCTGGAAACCGAGTTTTTCCGCTTCCGCGATCTTGTCCTTCGTGGTCGTGAACAGCGTCACCTCGGCGCCCAGGGCCTTGGCCAGCTTGGCCGCCATGTGGCCCAGGCCACCCATGCCGATCACGCCCACCTTGTCGCCGGCCTTGACGCCCCAGCGGCGCATCGGCGACCAGGTGGTGACGCCGGCGCACAGGATCGGCGCCGCCACTTCCGGACGCAGCTTGGCTGGGATCTTCAGCACGAAGTCTTCCTTCACCACCACGATGTTCGAGTAGCCGCCGAAGGTGTTGTCGCGGCCATACATGTTCTCGCCGCCGGCCTTGGCCTTCGGCTTCATCGGGCCGTTGTAGGTGGCCAGCCAGCTGTTCGGGCCGCCGCAGTAGTTCTGGTCGCCGTCCCGGCAGGCCGGGCAGGTGCCGCAGCTGTCGATCATGCAGCCCACGCCGACCAGGTCGCCGACCGCATGGCGCTTCACGGCGGCGCCGACCTTCGTGACGCGGCCGACGATCTCGTGGCCGGGCACGCAGGGATAGACCGTGTTCGACCACTCGTTTTTCACCTGGTGGATGTCCGAGTGGCAGACGCCGCAATACAGGACGTCGATTTCGACTTCGTGGGCGGCTGGATCGTCGCGTTCGAATTCGTAGGGTTTCAGGCGGCTGAAAGAGTGCTTGGCCGCGTAGCCAGTGACCTTGATCATGTTCGCTCCGGTTGGGTAAGGGATCGGAGACGATAGGGCGGGAGTGGGGATGCGTCTGTTAAGTTGCGCGCAGAGGGCGCGATCATTCAGGCGGAGACGACGTTTGCGAGGTGATTCGTGATGGTTGGCGGGCGTTATCGGGCCTGTTGCCTGTGCCGGTAATGGTGTGCATGATCCGCGTGGGCAGTAGGGCTGGCTAAATGCCAGCACTACGAAATGCCCACCCTACGGGAGACGCTGCGTATCCGCGTTTCGTATGATCTCGCTATTAGCGGCGACGGCTCATGTTTGATCTCGCCAATAACGGTGACCGTAGGGTGGGCACCCGTGCCCACGCGGACCATGCATTCCGATAACATGACAGGCAACAGCCCCGCTAACAGGAGAACGCATGACATTCAACCGGCCACTTACCGCCGCCATGCTGCTGGCTTTCACTTTGCACGGACAAGCCCACGCCGCCCCCGATACCCGCGCCCAGGGCGAAATCGCCCACCTGCTCGACTACGTCGCCACGCCCGGCTGCCAGTTCGACCGCAACGGCAGCTGGCATGACGGCCCCGAGGCGCGCAGCCATCTGCAGCAGAAATACGACTACCTGATAAAGCGCAAACTGGTGGCCGACGCGGAATCCTTCATCGCCCGGGCGGCCACCGAAAGCAGCATGAGCGGCAAGCCCTACCAGGTGAAATGCGGCAGCGGCAAACCCGTTGCCAGCGCCGCTTATCTAAAAGAAGAACTGCAGCGCTTCCGGGCGCGCGCCGCCAAGTAAAAAGGCGCTGTCACCGCTTGCTGTGGATGGGGCCGATTGCAAGACCAAACAATTGATCGGCGGAAGTAACCTTCCCACCATCGAGCATCCGGCGCCAGCCCAGGTAGTTCGGCAGGTAGCGCGACGCGACGCCATGAAATGGCGCCAGCCATTCGCGCAAGCGGCTGTGATAGGCGTTCACGTTCTGCATATGAATCGCGCCCGGGCGGACACGCTCGCCGGTACTGGCATTGACGGCCCGGTGCGCAATGCCGTGTGCACGGGCCAGAGCACGATAAGCCGCGTTGGCGTCGGTCACGAGCAGGACCTCCCTGTCCAGGAAGGGCAGCAGGTGGCGCTCGAGCTGGACTCTGCTGACGGGGCCGCGGCCGGTGACGGCGTCGATCGTTTGCCTGCCGCGGTCGCGCGCCACCAGGATACAGTCGAGCTCGCGGGAGATGCCGCGCCTGCCGGCCACGCCGCCGCGCTTGCGGGCCGGCCGGTCGAGCTTGCGCGAGCCTTTTTGCGATTTCAGGATGAACATTTCGTCGGCCTCGACGATCCCGCCCAGGCGGGCAGGCAGGTCGTCCTTCACCCGGGCCAGGAAGCGATGGCGCCAGCGAAAGGCGGTGTTGCGATGCACCTCGACGTCGCCGGCCGCCGCGCGCACCGGGCGCGACGCGCGCAACGCATCGAGATAGTCGAGCCACTTTCCACGCAGCCGCAGGCGCGCCAACGGGGTGCCCGTCAAATCGTTGAAGGTGCGCCGGCATGCACGGCAGCGGTAGCGTTGCAGGTCGTTCGCGTGACCATGGCGGTGCCAGCGTTCGCACTGGCAATGGGGACAACAGCGGCCGGCCGACCGGCATTGCGCGATCAGCGCGAGCACCCCGTGCAGCCCGGCCGCCGGCCGCAGCGCATGAAGGACTAGCAGCCGCTGGGGCTGGTTCAGTGCGGGCAAGGCCGCGAACCACTTCGTGAAGCGAGGTGCTTTCATGCGCGACCCGTATCGATGGCGATATGGATTGGACCGCGAATGAGCTCGGCAGTTCACTGCTCATCCATAGCTAACGGTGACAGCGCCAGTAAAAAAGCCTGCAGGGTAGGGACCTTGCAGGCTCGACACTCAGTTCGGCAGTTCCGCCTCTTCCAGCTGCAAGCCGTGCTGCTCGCACCAGGCGCCCAGCACCGCGCGCGTCTGCGCTTCGCGGAACACGTGCCAGTGGCCGCTCAGTCCCTGCTGCTCGACCAGCTCGCTGAACTCGCGGTAGCCGCCCGCGTGCTTGAACATGGCGCGCACGCGCTCGGCATCGTCCGGCAGCGCGGCATCGGCGAAATCGAACACCAGTTCCAGCCCCAGCGCCAGGTTGCCCACGCGCGGCACCGGCACGTAGCGCTCCGAGGTCTCGATGTCCTCGGGCAGCGGCGCCAGTTCCTCGTCCAGCGCGTCCGAGCGCAGGTACACCGCGCCCGTGTCGAGGCAGACCCAGCCCTCATCCGGGGTGTCCGGGTCCGACACGGTCAGGACCGCGTCCTCGAGTTCATCTGCATTTACTGTAACCAAACTATTCTCCTAAAACAAAAAGCCCGCAGGGCGAACCCCGCGGGCCTTCAGCATACAACAGCATGGCGCCGGCGAACCGGCGCCGGGCATTACATCATGCCGTCCATGCCGCCCATACCGCCCATACCACCCATGCCGCCCATGCCGCCGGCTGGCTTGTCTTCGACGATTTCCGAGACCATGCAGTCGGTGGTCAGCATCAGGCCGGCGATCGACGCTGCGTTCTGCAGGGCCGAGCGGGTGACCTTGGCTGGGTCCAGCACGCCCATTTCGACCATGTCGCCGTAGGTGCCGTTGGCGGCGTTGTAGCCGTAGTTGCCCTGGCCGGCCAGCACGCCCGAGACGACGACCGACGCTTCTTCGCCGGCGTTCTGGACGATCATGCGCAGCGGCTCTTCCATGGCGCGCAGGACGATCTTGATGCCGGCTTCCTGGTCAGGGTTGTCGCCCTTGACTTGCAGGTTGGCGCGGGCACGCAGCAGGGCAACGCCGCCGCCTGGCACGATGCCTTCTTCCACCGCGGCGCGGGTCGCGTGCAGCGCGTCTTCCACGCGTGCTTTCTTTTCCTTCATTTCGACTTCGGTGGCAGCGCCAACCTTGATCACGGCAACGCCGCCGGCCAGCTTGGCCACGCGCTCTTGCAGCTTTTCGCGGTCGTAGTCCGAGGTCGCTTCTTCGATCTGGATACGCACTTGCTTGACGCGGGCTTCGATGTTTTCAGCCGAACCTGCACCGTCGATGATGATGGTGTTTTCCTTGCCGACTTCGACGCGCTTGGCCTGGCCCAGTTCGGCCAGGGTGACCTTCTCCAGGGTCAGGCCGACTTCCTCGGCGATGACCTGGCCGCCGGTCAGGACGGCGATGTCTTCCAGCATGGCCTTGCGACGGTCGCCGAAGCCAGGGGCTTTCACTGCAACGGTCTTCAGGATGCCGCGGATGTTGTTGACGACCAGGGTCGCCAGCGCTTCGCCTTCGATGTCTTCGGCGATGATGACCAGCGGACGGCCAGCCTTGGCAACTTGCTCCAGCACCGGCAGCAGGTCACGGATGTTCGAGATCTTCTTGTCGCACAGCAGGACGAACGGATTGTCGTGGATCGCG
>Ga0308166_1002565_pt1 | contig 16519 bp, 10 predicted proteins | sample PhyCR2_2_FD_202137 | JGI IMG/M metagenome (GOLD analysis project Ga0308166, IMG submission 202137) | Phyllosphere microbial communities from UC Gill Tract Community Farm, Albany, California, United States - DLSLCC.R2 | ecosystem: Host-associated > Plants > Phyllosphere > Unclassified | place... | reverse complement strand
GCACCGGGCTCGCAGCGACAGACTCAGCGTGCCAATGCCATCTACCAAGCGTTGGAAAGCGCGGCTAATTCTAAGGTTGAGAAGTAATGCGTATTGTTATTGACCTGCAGGGCGCTCAGGCCGAAAACCGCAAGCGCGGTATCGGTCGCTACTGCCTGTCGTTGACCCGGGCAATTGCCGCGCAGGGTAAACACGAAGTCATCGTAGTCCTCAACGATGCGTTCGGCGAAAGCATAGATGAGCTGCGTCGCACTCTTGCTGACGTGGTCCCTGCGCAAAACATCAGGGTGTGGCATTCACCTGGTGAAGTAGCGCAGATCAACGTCGCAAACGAAAAACGCCGGCGCGCTGCGGAGCTGGTCAGAGAAGCGTTTCTGGAGACGTTGAATCCGTCCATCGTTCTGGTCTGCAGCCTGTTCGAAGGGCTTGTCGACAATGTAGTCACCAGCGTCGGAATGCTCAGTTCCAACGTGCCCACGGCCGTTGTGCTGTATGACCTGATTCCCCTGATCAATCGTGAACCGTACCTGGGCAACCCGCTCGTCGAGCGCTGGTATGAAAACAAGATCGGTCATCTGAGGAGCGCGAGCGCGGTCCTGGCCATCTCGGAGTCCTCACGCAGCGAAGGCTTGAAATACCTTTCGTTACCCGCTGCCAAGGTCACCAGCATCTCCACAGCCGCCGACTCACCATTCAAGCAAATCGAACTGTCCGAGGCCCAGCGCAGCGAACTGTTCGGCAAGCATGATTTGGACAGGCCGTTTTTGATGTACACCGGTGGGATCGATCACCGCAAGAATATCGAAGGCTTGATCACTGCTTTTGCCAGCTTGCCGAAGAGCGTGCGAGCTGACTATCAACTCGCGATCGTCTGCTCGGTACAGCCGCACGACAAGGTCAGGCTGCTGGAACTGGCCAAAAAGTCCGGGTTGAAACCGGGTGATCTGGTACTCACCGGTTTTGTGACGGAAGAAGACCTGGTCGCACTATATAACCTCTGCCATGCATTCGTTTTCCCGTCCTGGCACGAGGGGTTCGGCTTGCCGGCGCTGGAAGCCATGCACTGTGGCTGTGCGGTCATCGGCGCCAATACCTCCAGCGTCCCGGAAGTCATCGGGCTCGACGAAGCTTTGTTCGATCCACGCGATCAACAGGCGTTCACGGCCAAGCTTGAACAGGTCCTGACTGATGAGGCCTTCCGCGGCAGACTGCAAAGTCACGGGTTGGCCCAAGCCTCGAAATTTTCATGGGAAAAGACGGCCGCCACTGCGGTAGAGGCGCTCGAAAGAGCCGTAGCCGACCATATTTCGGCCCATGAGGGCGCCACCCATCCGGTGCGCAAACCCCGGCTCGCCTATGTATCGCCATTGCCGCCTGAGCGCAGCGGTATCAGCGATTACAGCGCAGAGCTGTTGCCGGAACTGGCGCGTCATTACCATATCGATGTGATCGTCGCACAGCATGAGATATCGAATGCGTGGATCAACGCGAATTGCCAGGTTCGCTCCGTTGAATGGTTTCAACGTAATCACCGCGTGTACGACCGGGTCCTGTACCACTTCGGCAATTCAAGTTTCCATCAGCACATGTTCGAGCTGATCAAGCGCATTCCAGGCGCTATCGTTCTGCACGATTTCTTTCTTTCGGGCATCGTCGCGCATTTGGAATTCCACAGCATCGTGCCTGGCTTCTGGGTTCATGAACTCTATTCGGCGCACGGCTACAAAGCAGTGCAGGATCGATTCAAGGTTGAACAGAAGGCCGAGGTAGTCTGGGCGTATCCATGCAATCTCAGTGTGCTGCGTGACGCGGTCGGGGTCATCGTTCACTCCGAACACTCGCGGCGACTGGCTACCGAGTGGTATGGGGAAGGTGATCAGAGCGAGTGGGCCTACGTGCCGCTGCTGCGAGTGCCGGATCACAGCATGCCGGCCGACAAGACCGCAGCGCGCCGAGCGTTGGGTCTCGATGGCTACGACTTCATCGTCTGCAGCTTCGGCCTGTTGGGCCCCAGTAAGCTCAACGACCGACTTCTGGACGCATGGCTGGCTTCACCCATGGCCGCAGACCCGAAATGCGTGCTGATATTTGTGGGCGAAAACGAGACCGGGGAGTACGGCGCGCAGATCCTCAAGCGGATCAAGAGTCAGAGTGGTGGGGAGCGGGTCAAGATCACTGGTTGGACTGACAATAAGACCTTCAAGTCGTATCTGGTCGCGGCCGACATCGGCGTTCAGTTACGAACCTTTTCCCGGGGCGAGACGTCCGCGACGGTTCTGGACTGCATGAACCACGGTCTGGCGACCATAGCCAATGCCAACGGAGGCATGGCGGACTTACCCGATCAGTGCGTGGTGAAGCTGGCGGATGATTTCGAGGTAGCTGAACTGACAGAGGCGCTGGTGCGTCTGAGGCGCGATTCCGAGGAGCGATCGCTGTTGTCCCAGAAAGGCAAGGCGGAGGTCCACAGCAACCATTCTCCGCGTTACTGTGCTGACAAGTACGTTCGCGCGATCGAGCACTTCTATGCAGACAACGCGCACTCCGTACCTTCTTTAATCCAGGCATTGGATGAGTTCGACGCTCAACCGCAGGACGCCCACGACCGCGCCTTGCTGGCCAACAGCATCGATCGCTCGCTGTTGCCCAGGTTCTATCAGAAACAGCTGTTCGTAGACATCTCCGAGCTCTGCCAGCGTGATGCTCGTAGCGGCATTCAGCGCGTGGTGCGCAGCATTCTTCGTCACTGGTTGCTCAATCCGCCGCAGGGCTATCGCGTCGAGCCGGTCTATGCGACAGCCGATGCACCGGGCTACTTCTATGCTCGACGTTTCACGCTCGGGTTCCTGGACTGCCCGATGGATGCGCTGGTGGATGAACCCATCACCTACGGTCCCGGTGATACATTCATAGGTCTGGATTTCCAGCCTAGCATCGTGCCGAACCAAGTGCAGGCACTGACTGCCATGCACCGGGCCGGCGTAGAGATCCAATTCGTCATCTACGACATGCTTCTGCTCGGGCTACCGGACTGTTTCCCGGCGCATGGCGGCGGCCTGCTGACCGACTGGTTGAACGTGGTCAGCCGGTTCGACGGCATCCTGAGTATTTCCAAAGCAGTGCAAAGCGATCTCGAACGATGGCTGCGAGAACATTCGCCCATTGCGGGTCACACGCCACGTCTGGATTGGTTTCACCTAGGGGCCGACATTCTGGAATCTGCGCCCTCGGTGGGTTTGGCTGACGACATGTCCACGCTCTTGAGCAAGCTCAAGCAGTCACCGACGTTTTTGATGGTCGGGACCCTGGAACCGCGCAAGGGCCATATCCAAGTGCTCGAAGCGTTCGAAGGACTGTGGAAGGCAGGTGAGCGCGTCAATCTGGTGATCATCGGCAAGCAGGGTTGGATGGTCGAAAGCCTGATCGATCAACTGCAGTCGCACCCCCAGCGTGGGGCGCAGCTTTTCTGGATCGAAGGGGCGAGCGATGAAAGCCTCGAAGCGATCTACGACGCCTCGACCTGTCTGATCGCGGGTTCAAGAGGGGAGGGTTTTGGCCTGCCGCTGATCGAGGCCGCCCAGCACGGGTTGCCAGTCATCGCTCGTGACATTGCGGTATTCCGTGAAGTTGCTGGCCAGCACGCGCACTACTTCCAGGGTGACACTGCACAAGCCTTGAGCGAAGCCATACTCGAGTGGCTGGCGCTGTATCGTACGGGCGATCATCCGCGCTCGGACGAAATGCCATGGCTCACCTGGAGCCAGAGCGCCGACGCGCTCTGGGCTGCCATGCAGCCGGTCTTGCGCGAGAAGGCCGAGGTTGCAGGGGGCGCATAATTCTTATACCGTGTGCCGCATTTCATGTCTGAAAAATGCGGCCTACGGCCACGGACTTATTCCCATCAAGGCGGCAGTCACCAGTGATCCCACGACTTATCGAAATCCTCAGCGGTATTGGCTATAAAATTGTTAGAGGGCTTTTACCGCTCACGCTGATCTCGTTTCTTATCGTCGGATCCTTAGGCCTTATAGTGCATATGTCGGTACTCAAGACATTGATGTACTTCGTGACCGATAACTTCCGCTATGCAAACGGCTGTTCAATGGCCGTGGCCGCCACGTTCAACTACCTGATGAACAATCGTGCGACCTATAGCGACGTCAGCCTTTCGGGCAAACGCATCGTCATCGGCTACATGCTTTACCTGTCGATTGCGTCAGCAGGGCTGGGCTTGAGCCTGCTGATCTCCGGGGAGGTGTATGACCGCACAGTCATGCCTATGGTCTCTGCATTCTGCGGCATTGTCGTCGGGTCTTTGTGGAACTACTTCATGTCGTATAACTTTGTCTGGAAGCTTCTTTCAGCCAAGGACCGACCTGTCAAAATCTGAATAAGCATCTAATCATGAAAAAACTAGTGTTCTTTGCCACTTATAATGAAGCAGGCAACGTGGCTTCCATGATCGAGCGAATTGAGCTCGCCGCGCCCGATGCCGATATCCTGGTAGTCGACGACAACAGCAAAGACGGCACGCTGGATATCCTCGCAGGCCTGGCTCGTCCAAATCTCAAAGTCATCGTGCGCCCAGGCAAACTTGGCCTGGGTACTGCGCACTTGCTGGCCTGGAAATACGCCATCTTCCATCAGTACGACGTATTGGTCACGATGGACGGCGATCACTCCCACGATCCTGCGGATATTCCGAAACTGATAGACGGTCTGCAGGACGATGTCGACATGGTCATCGGCTCACGCTATGCGAAGGGCGGCATCTGCGACTACACCGGCTACCGCTTGCGCGTCAGCCAGGCCGCGAACAAGGCAGCGCGTCTGCTGCTGGGTATCAAGCTCACCGAATTCACGACGTCTTATCGTGCCTTCCGTGTATCCCGCCTGACCGCGATCGATTTCGACACCTTGGTGGTAGGCGGCTACTCGTTCTTCCTGGCGGTGGTCGTTCAAGCGCATTTGCACGGGCTGCGATTGGGCGAACGCCCAATCCACTTCCACGAGCGCAATGCTGGCGTTTCGAAGATCCCACCTTTGGAGATCTTCCGCGGCATGTTCAACCTGCTGCGTCTCACTGCCATCTGCCATCTGGTCAAGCCTGCACACGACATCAGCAACGACCAGCTGCACTGTGAGCATTGTGGATGCGACTTCTCCAAGATGTTCGTCGACGAGAAGAAGACCTCGACCAAGACCGTGGAAGAGATCTGCCTGAATTGTGGCGCCAAGACCGCCCGGGGTACGGTATGACAGGAGTTGTTTCTGCTCATGATGAGCACGGTAACCGCAGCGCTATCATCTTCCTTGTATTCACCGCTTTGCTGGCCGGCCTTCTGTTCCCGCTGACTGGTTCGTTGGCAGGCACCCAAGACGGCGATGGCGTCCTGACGGCGTTGATTTCCACACAGCAGTTGACCTGGTACTTCTGGGGGCAGGATCGCCTCCTGAACCTGTTTCCGGCCCTTGCGGCGCCCATCCAGGATGTCGAATGGAATCTGCATTTCCAGATCTTTCTCCGCAGCCTGTGTGCCTACCTGGCCCCCTTGGGTGTTTTGGTGTTCATTCAACGCAGCCCACGTGTCATGGCGGCTGCGATAGCGATCACCAATATCATCCTGATCGTTTCGATGAGCCAGTACGCTCAGTTCAACGTTTACGTCCAGCACAATACCTTCGGTGTCTCGTTGGTACTGTTTGCAGTGTCGTACTTGGTTTTCTGGTCGACCTTGCCAGTGCTTGCCAGAGCCATCCTGGTGCTACTCATCTGCAGTGTGGCCTATGCGACTAACTATGCCCTGTTGATGTACTCGATCCCGGCGATCATTGGCTTTGGTATACTGCGCATGGCCGAATGGCGCCGGTTCGTTCCCTTTTTAGCCATCAACTGCATCGCTGTGCTGATCGCCAAGTTCCATGCACAAGCGTTCGGAGATCCCTCCACCGCGTTTGGCCTGAACTTCACCCTCGATGCCTACCCACACGCATTTGGCGTGCTGGCCGAGAACCTCAACCTGCCTGTCCTGAGCGTTTGTGCGGTCATAGCGGTAGTCTGCTTCGTGACCAACAAGCACAAACCCATGCTTGAATTTCTGGGTGTTGCACTGTTGGCCGTCGCGATGTTCGTATTGCTATGTGGCACACAGTGGCTGCAAACCAATGCATACAACATTCGCTACTACATCACGTGCGGCATCCTGCTGACCTCGTTGATGGGCTATGCGATCGCCGTCCACTTGGTAGAAAGAAAGCGCCCAGTAGGGTTTATCTGCATTGCAGGATTGATAGCTTGCCTGTTCCTGCCACTGGGCGGTTTCAAGTCGGATTACAACGAGCTGGTCAATCCACGCTGGCGTAGCGACTCGAAGGAAATCGCCAGGGTCGCCCATGAAACCCAGGCACGCTTCGTGATCGGCGGCTTCTGGGATGTCTGGCCCACCGTGTTCGAGGCCGAAGAGCTGCGTGATGGCGATGCCCACATGGTCTACGGCGGCGCGTTCCGTGGCCATGCATTGACTCAAGAGATCCTGGAATCTCTGCAAAAAGAGCCAGGCCAGAATGCCTTGTGTTTCTTGACGGAAGTGCAGGCTTGCCTGGACGAGCTGAAAAGCACCCTCCGGACGGCCCCAGAGGTTACGTTCACCGGCGATGCTGCGACTCCTGTGACGGTTGCGGGTAAGCAGATGATCGAGTTCAAGGTTAGTTTGAACTGAGTGCCATAAGACGCGCTGGAGGGCACTCCGGCGCGTTTTCATATCTATGCTATTCCTACCTTAATAAGCTGGCCGATGGGGCAGCACGCGCTGATTCTGTGCCGGTATCTCCAAGGGTATCCGTTGTGCAGGGATTCGAGTCAATCGGCAGTCCTCCTTCGTAGCCTCTTTCTGATTCTGATCGCAGGGAGTTCTATCAGTTGGAACGTGATCCAAGCGCAAGCAATTGAGAGTATTATCATCAAGCCCAATTCCAAGGTAGTTGGAATGATAATATCGAATGAACGAGCTATCCAGATGATCAGGAAGTGATTCAGGAAAACACCATAGCTGATGTCCCCACATAGATGATCGAGTTTATTTGACTTCATACTGCTGAGTAGTTTGATGGCGGGCGCAGCAATACACAGGCCCAGTAGCACTTCCCGATTCCAAGCAAGCCATGTCTGGGGGTGAGTAATGGTATAGGCAAAGCCAACGACAGCCACCAGCCAACTTCCCCAAAATACAAAGAGGTCGATTCGGTTTGATTTGCACAGGAGGCTGCCCATGAGAAACATGAAAAGAGTTCCTGGGAGGAGGCGATAGCCGAACCAGTCGGTATTGATATAGCCCGTATACGCCGCAATGAAAATAAAAAGCGACACTAGAAAAGCTAACTTTCTGAGCCTGTAGATAAGAAGAAAGGGTATAGCAAGGTAGAAGCAAACCTCCAAGCCAAGTGACCAAGTCGGTGGATTTATCACTTGGTCACTCATGAGCGAAAACATGTAGAAATTTGCAGGGATGATAAGCACATTCAGAATGAATGATTGTGCGTCAATGGATGCAATCCATGGCTGAGGGGTTCCGACCAAAAAGTAATAGAGAGTAAATAGAATGAGGTAAAATAAATATTGCGGTTGCAGGCGCATCGCTCGATCGAGATAGAATGAAGGAACTAGTCTGCTAGATTTGTAATGTTTTTCGATCAAGATTGTCATGACGAAGCCGGAAAGCATGAGGAACGATATTACGGCAACAACACCGAGGTTCAAGCCAAAGTAGGTGCGTTGAGTATGGGAAATCAGAACCGAGATGGCTAGAAGGAGGCGAAAGATTCCCATGATTTAGGCGGTGCTCGTTGGATGGATAGAGGGCCCAATTGTAATGTATACGGATGAATAGTCATACCCCATGCCAACACTCCAGGAGAAGGCGACCCGTTCGTAGTTTATGAAGCCTACGGCTTCGAAACCGCCTTCGAACATCGCCAAGTGAGGCCAAATCTAATTCTCAATGTGGGAAATTTGGCAGCGATGCACTAGGAGAGCCTCGTTGGTATACCCGAGAACTTCGAACGGAGCGCTCTGATGGCTTCATAGGTGAGATGAATAAATAAGGTTGGCCCGGTCAATGTTTGAGGCTACCTGGAGGTTCACGCTGAAAGCTGTACAGTCTCAACTGATGTAGATCAGTCGGTAAAGCAGATCTATTTAGAGCAATATCTGGCTTGGGTTTTGAGGCTGTGAATGTTGCTACCGATATGGATGTCGAGAAGCAGATAGCTAAAGCGACACTCTTTGAACTGCGCTGCAGCGAGTGAGGGCTAGATTCATGGGGCTTCACTTCATTTCTGAGGTTTTGAAATTTCACCAGTTTTGTCTTTCACTTGCTGAACTATTTCATCGTACCCTGAAATTATACGGTGTCCTAAAGTATTCTCGCTGTAGGGGCGCTTTTTTATAATGCACAATGAGTTGATAAATTCAACGGAATGAATGCTGGATAGTAATTCTTCATATGTATCATTTATTGGGACCAGCTCGGAGATATACATACAGCGGGTCATGTCCTCTTCCCAGTGTTCGAAATTTACAATATCGATAAGTCTTTTGAAGAAGGAAATGGATGAGTGAGAGTGATGCAGGCCCCCTTGAAAGCCAGGCCAATAGCTGCAGTGAAGATCTTCGGCTATATAGATTCCACCCTCCTTCAGGTGTCCAAAAAGATTGAAGAAAGTCGTGACGATATCCTGACTGGTATGCGAGCCATCATCAATCACTATGTCGATAGGGCCGTTACAAGTACTTAGTACGGCCTGAGTGGTGATGGGGGAGCAGATATCCCCTATCACTATTTCAATCGAGGAGTTGGTATAGGAGAGCTCCGCGCATTTGGGATCTATATCACAGCCAACTATGTTTCTGGCATTCGAAAAATAGTTGCCCCATATCTCGAGCGATCCACCATTTTGCACACCTACTTCCAGAAGGCATACTTCCTTGTCTTGAAGTGGATGAAGAAGGCGTTGATATTCATCCAGGTATATAGACCATTTGTCCGAAACTTTGCCGTGATGGTTCTCGTAGAAATGACGCAAGGTGGGATTCATAAAGAATGACCTCAAAGTGGGAAAATTAGAAAGGCTGTGACTCCAACATGCTCAGGTAGTATTCATCAAGCCCGTGACTGATACTTTTTATGGTCTGGCTGACAGAACTTTGCGCCTCATTAGGCGTCAGGCACTCAAGTTTCCTTCGGATCTCGGATTGGATAGTGAAATCGAGCGTGGGTGCTTTTACCAAAAATCTCGATGCCAGTATCACAAGGATATGCGATGGCTTTTCGTGCTCAATAATATCAAGGTCTATGTCGGCGCCCGAAAATACCCTTACCACTCGCGAAAACACGCCAGTCAGTTGTATCGCTACTGACTCGGACGAGGATGAGCCGAAGATGAGACAGGTAGAGTTAATTGCAGCGTTCGGATTGTTAAGGGTAATTATGTTTCCTCGCACTGGTATGGTATTGTCAAATCGCGCTATGCCTGAATGAGTGAAATCGGCAAAGAAGGAGTATTCAAGCTTTTGTGGATTATACTTAATACCGAGGTCGCCAGTCGTTACGCGCGGTATGTAGATGATATTAGGTGGAGTAAAGGCTATGCCCAATCTCGCGCATATGAGCTGCGCGGTAATGAATGCACCGAAGTCTGTCCAGTGCGTATCATTTTTTGAATAGGCAAGATGTCTGTGTTGAAAGAGCCCCTTTATCGGATCAATCATCGTGGTCATACGAGAGAACGTTTCCTTAAACTGGTCGTATGGCGTCATCCTACTGTTGAATACCGGATATAGCTCTGGAAAAACATATTCCTTTGCCGGCGCGATGCAAAAAGCGAATGTGGATAGGTTGGAGTCAGACCGATTGTTCACGGCTTGGAAATACTGAGCCCATGCGACCATGTTTTCTGAGTCAATCCTGCGCTTGCCAGAGTACTGATCAACGCTTTCATTGTCGTCATTGTCCAGAAATAGATAACCGTCGCTACCCTCAAGGACCTGCACCTGAGTAAGTTCAATGGTCGCTAACCATATGTGGACATTCTCCTTGATCACACCGATGTCGAACGAAGTCTCGAATGGGATGATCGTACAAAGGCCACACAGTATGTCCGCCTCACTGTACAAGGAATTGACATCAGGCCTTTCCGTATTGGGTGGCAGAGGCTTGTCGGGAGCGAAGCTGAATATGAACTGTAAGGGAACCCCGTCGCTGGAAAAAGCCCATGCCCTTAGAGGCAAAAAGTCCGTGTCATGGAAGTCAATGGTTTCTTCCCTTGGTGTATCGATAGAATAGGCGATACCCGGGGTGGTGACTGGATGAGCATGGATACGGACGGTATATTTAGACATGGTTTTTCCTTTACCGAAATGCTTACTTTATTGCTTTTGCCACAGCACTTATAACATCAGCCATCAACTGGCCACTGCCAAAATCGACTTCGGTTAAGGAAGCCGCGTCATAGATACAGCGATCGGAGGCTGTTGACGAAGTCGACTCTAGAAAAGCAGCGATATCTGCTGGACTCCCCGTTCCCATGGTCAGTCGTTCAGAAGCGGATATGACCACTTTGTTATCGTACGTGTTGGTGTAGGTAGCCAGCCCCGCCGCAAGCATTTCGTAGGGCGGGTAGCTTGGGTGAGGAGAGACCATGAGTGATATCCCTATTTTCGATTTCGCGAGCAGGCCTGCGTAATCGTCGAGAGACACTTTGCCTAGCACCTCGACATCCAGTTCACCTAATAGCGGGTGGGTATACTCTTGACCAAGGGAAATGATTCTCCATCCCTGGCTACGAGGACATTTTGCTCGCCAAATCGAAATAGCTTCAAGCAAGATTTCATTACAGTTACGCTCAGCAAAGGGTCGGCCATACAAAAGTATTATGTTTTCCTTGTGTGTGCCATCCAGACGCTGTAGCGCGTTGGCGATATTACTGTTCAGTTCAGGCTTCAATACATACTCCGGTCCGTCGGACTTTTGTCGCGCCCTGAAGTAATCCAGCAGCAGCTGCGTATTGTAAATCTTCAGCCATTGATTTTTGTAGGTCTCATCAGCGAGCTGTGATTTAGAAGACCAACCGTAAAAGTGAGGCTCATAGTCTTGCACAAGATAGGCATTCTGCTGCGCACTACCAAATTGTTCAAGCTGAAAGTTTGATATCTGCTGAAGATGGTTCGCAGACCACCACGATGTCGCAATGAAAACATCTTTTTTACGAATCATGAGGTCCCCGTCCATACGAGGTACGCCTGATAGTATGTGCAACGGATCTGAGTCCGTGCAGTATTTTAACGTGTAGCAAGAGTATTTCGGAAACTTACTCAGGAACAGTGAAGAGGCGGGGCCATCGGTGCTGATTATCCTGCCTTCGAAACCCAGTTCAGCTAGCAGATTTTCATAGAATAGGATCGCAGTAGCGATGCCCCCAAAAATATGCGCTGGGTCTATAGTGGGTACCAGTAAGTTGAGTCGAGGCTTTTGGGAATTCGATTTTCGGAAAGTAAATGGCGTAAGCTCGGGGTAGAAATGCTTCAAAGAAAGATTGTAGTTTTCATGGCTTTTGGATACTTCGGAGATAGGCTCCGGCTGGACTTTAGAGCGATTTTTGTCGAATTTGAAAATAGCGGAGTTTGCTTTTCTGATAGGTACTATCTTCTTATTCGCCTTGAGAGCATAGGCACCGAAAAGTCGTTCAAAAGCATGTGCCAATGTCCCGTCGACCTGCCCGGACTCATGCTCAAACAGGTAAGGCGAAATGTTGAGTTCAAAAACAGGCATCAAATCTTTAGTTCTGAACCAGAACATCGAGCCGGCCGGGAAATCCAAGCGATCATTGATGGAGAGTTTATAGTCAAGTCGGGCGAGCAAAGCACTCACACGCCGGAAATTGTGCCCCCAATTCATTTGCTCTTTCAAGAAATCGGGAGGCTCAGGAAACACGATCGCCGTACTTTTATGCTTTACGAATATTTCTTCAATTTTCGATATGTTGCCAAGGAGCGATTCTAGGCAATAGTCCATCCAATCCGTACGGGCTTCACCATAATGAAGAGACCGTTTCGTATGAAGGTGGAGGGCGTATTCGTAGTTTCTAATATCTTCCAGGAAACCTGTTACGAAAGGCGCTATATCTCGTCCCCGGTTCTGGAATATTCGATAGGTAATATGAGCTCCAAACTTTTCCTCGAGGTATTGGAAATTGGTGCCTTCGATGAATGCTGCGTACACATCAATGCCAAGCGCTAGGCATTGCTCAATGATTCGTTCTGCGATGTCTATGTAGTAGCAGTGAACGAACGCTGCTGTTTTACTTCTAGTCCGCTTTTCATCATTATTCGCAAATTTGACCACTGGGCTACTGGTCGTGTAGCGCTGATGAAAGGGTATCAATGGGTTAAAAAAAATGTCACGTTTTTCGGTGTGCCCAATACTTACATAATGAGATAGAGGGCTTTGCTCCGTTTCCAGAAAGGATTCCATTAATCCGGATTCGGAGCTCAGGTAGGTTGATGTTGAGAACAAAGGACTAGGATCTTCGCCCCGTTTCCATCCTGTTTTATTGTAGTAGCTCAACCAATCTGATTGATCAGTTTTATTGTATTTGTAGGTCTGGAGGTACCATTCCTCATCGAAAATTTGCTCTTGAGTTGGAGGAAAAGCTTTGTTTTTTGTCTCGAGGCTGGAAGATAATGATTCATGAATGGAATCTAGGTCTGCTTTCTCGCTGTCACGGACGATCGTGTAGGTGGGCCGGGTATTAGAAAAGTGGTGCTTTCCTTCGGATTTAGAGCGCACAAAGTCTATGCTGTAATTGATGATCTTGGCCATCTCGGGCTGTTCAATCAATGCTCTCGCGTAGTAAGCAAGCGCCTCATCATACCGCTTTTCCTTTGTTGCAACGTTGCCGCTTTTCAAAGCGGAAAGGACTTCTGAATGCATTTGGTTTGTGACAGCTTTGTTCATGTCGGGAGTGTCTTCAGTAGGCGGGAGGGTTTATTTGGCAGACTGATGAATTTTCGCTAGCGTAACGCGCATGAAGTTAGCCATTTGGTGCCATTCACGCCACATTACCTGCGCTCCCTGCTGTGCTGTTTCCAATTTGTGAATTTGGATATTAAGATTGGTGAGTAATGCTGCGATTAGTAATTTGTCTGGGTCAGCCAAATGTGACCAGACAACCGTATCCATTGCGTCAGGCTTGCTGAACCGCAGCTCAAGTCTCGGCCCACGGTCATCGTTGCTTTCTGGGTACCAACTTTGGATGGCGTGGCGCGAGGACTCAGGAAACTCCAGGCGTGGATGAGCCGCGTTGTCACCGCGACCATCACTGAATGTACTCACTCTGTACTCAAGGGTCTGCCAACTCTCCGCACCCAGTCGGATATTATCCAACTTGATACCCAGAGCTTTATAGCCATCAACATCCACCACTTCTTTGAGTGCGATATTGTCATACCGCAGGGTGAGTGGCCATTTATCCAGCGTTTTCCGGATGTTTCGCAACTCCAAGGATGTCTTGCCGATCGTCGCCTTAGGAAGCATCGCGATGGCAGCATCGCCAGTTATCCAGCCGATAAGGCGATCGATTAGGAAAACCAAGTTGTCCCAATCCGTTGGCCCCAACAGGCTAAAGGGGTTGGGTACATCTTTCCTGGCATTGTTGAGGTGGAAGTCGATCTGCTTGGCAAATGGAGACAGTTCGAAAAAAGGGGATGTAGTATGTTCGCTATTTAATAGCGACAAGGTAAACCCTTCACCTTCCCCGCTCGTTTGCAGCGCCATGCTTTCGCAGTGATAGGTTTTCAAATAAGTGTTTTTTATTTGCCAGTTGATCGCATTTTTGCCTGGAACGGCTTCGGCCTCCAGCGATTCGTACTCCCAGTATTCAGGATGTTTCTCCAACGCTTTCGAAAGTCTTAGCTCGGATATTGCGGCTTGTTTCAAAGCCAGTTTGGATTTCTGAATATAATGCTCGAATTCTTCTTGAGTTTCATGGAGCTGAAACAAAATGAGGTCGTTTTCGCTCTCCAATTCTTCGATTTTGTCAGAATGATCGCAATTAGGGGTGTCCGCTTCCTGGGCCAATGGCTCATACCTTGGGCTTTCATTCGATACGCTTACCTGTGCATACCGTGCTTCGATGTAGAAATCCAATGCGATTATCGACTCAGCTATCCCATTTGGCTGATCAGACCTGGTGTTCATGTTACGATCGGCACTCAGCAGCGCTTTTTCCAGTTGGGTTGCCAAATAAATAAAGGTCGGATCGTTCCAGGATGAATTTAAGTTTATGATTATCTTGCACTGGTCTTCGGTAATAGTTCCGTTGAAAAATCTGAATGCTTCTTCGATTGTGGTCACGTCTCTTGGATTAACGAAACAGATTCGTGCGCTCTCTTTCGCTTGGATAGCGTTCAAGCGATTGGTGTAGAGCCGCCACTCATCCACCTCAGCGTCAAGGTTGAATTCCTTGTGGCTGGAGGCGTTTTCGAGCGCTAAAACAAGGTGATCAGCAAGTGAGGTAGAAATAATAAGGAAGCTTGTGTCTGTATCGAATTCGTAAAGATATTCGAACGCAAGAAGCGATCGTTTGTCACTCCACTGCCACAGCGCTTTCTTATGATTTGTGAGAAAGATATCTATGAGCACCTTTTCCCAAAGCTTACCAATCCTTTTGTTGTCTTGCGCTTTCTGCGGAGTGCCGTACACATGGCTAAGCCATGATTGCATCGTCATATCCGGATTGCTTTTAGACGGGGCTGCTCGGATCGCGCCCAGTTGTTCTAAAGCCACCGCCATCGCGTTGATAACGTGTTCTGAATTGCCAGTTATACAAATGCTTTTCATATAAATTTCTGCGAAAAGTGGACTAGGTGGAAATTAGCTGAGCGCGGGAGGACTGATTTGACTGTGAGTAGACAGATTTTCACTGGGCTGTGGCCGTCACGTAGCGTGTGATTGTACTACACGTATGTTCGACGTGCTTGTCAGAGCTGGTTTCGGATGCTCGGGCCTCAGTCAAAATATTCTGCTGGTTGACTCCGAAGCGCGTAGCTGACGTGGATGGCTTCGTCATTGACTTTCTTCCTGCTGATTCGCCATACGGGTGCTTCTGGATCGGCATTGGATAGGAGGTATCGCGAGGCCCTTGAAGGGACCTGTCAAATAATCTCGAGACAGCGCAGGATGGTAGAATTCGTCAATCTCGCTTTGCGCACACCACCGGTTTATAAAGTTCGATTGTTCTCTTTGCGCTCGGAGCCGACGATCCTTGGACAAATCTTTTCCACGGCTGGCAGATTCTGCATGTATCAAACATGCATCAGCCTTCCAAATGATTTTTAGTCCGCGCGCCTTTATGCGCAGGCATAAATCCACATCATTGAACGCGATAGGGAATGTTTCTTCCTCCATTCCGCGATGTGCTAAATACAAATTTCGGGTCATCAGCATGCACGCACCTGTTACGCTGCTTACCCTTCTGGATATCTGGAGATTTCCAAGATAACCCGCATCATGCTTACTGTCTGCGTTGCCGGCATGTGCTGCGAGCCCATTGATGCCGATCACGACACCACCGTGCTGTACCATGTCATTTGCCCATAACAGCTTTGCACCTACAACATCTACATTAGACCGTGCTACAGTGCTCACCAATAATTTCAGCCAGTTGCTTTCCAAAATCTCAATATCATTATTCAGAAGGCATACAAGTTCGCCCGTTGCTATCTCGGCTGCTCTATTGTTCACAGCGGGATAGTTGAATTTAAACGGATGAGGGAGTACCCGCACACCTCGTGTCTTCAGAGCCTCAAGGTACGTAAGTGTCTCTGGATCACTCGATTCATTGTCGACAATGATGACTTCCATATTAGGATAGTCCGTCCCCGTCAAAACCCCCTCAACGCATGTCCTCAATAATTTCACCTGATCCCGGGTCGGAATAATGATCGAGACCTTCGGTAATTCCTCGGGTAATGGCCAGCACGCTCTCAGCAGACCAGGAAATCCGTTTACTGGCTCAACGCTTGCCCCCGCAGCTAGGGAATCGGCCAGCCATGCCATTGCCGATTCGCGGAAACTGCAATGCACAGCGTCGGCTGGGGTGGTTGGGCGGCTTGCGTGGCGGTGATAAATCACCTTCGGCAAATGCACAACGTTCAGTTCCGACTGCTCTGTAATCAGAGCCAGCCCCGCGAGCACCATCTGCCAGTCCGTCTCCAGGCGATCTGAACCCTTCTGTACCCTGTCCACGACCTCTTCGAGCATATGAGTAGCGAAGATTGCACCCGGCGAGAACACGTCTGCCCCTATGAACAGATCAACATCCCACACCGGCTTGAGCCATGGAGAAGATCGTTCCCCAGCCAGCCCATCGCAGTCGCAATCACCGAAGGCCCAAGCGGTCTCGTTGTTCAACAATGGGATCAGATGGTCCAGTGCGTGAGGCGCTAGTCGGTCTCCTGAGCTCA
>Ga0308166_1002563_pt1 | contig 16545 bp, 15 predicted proteins | sample PhyCR2_2_FD_202137 | JGI IMG/M metagenome (GOLD analysis project Ga0308166, IMG submission 202137) | Phyllosphere microbial communities from UC Gill Tract Community Farm, Albany, California, United States - DLSLCC.R2 | ecosystem: Host-associated > Plants > Phyllosphere > Unclassified | place... | reverse complement strand
GGCCTGAGCGGCCTGGCCAACCAGCACTACCGGGAGCAGCTCCACGGCAAGGGTGTGGAGCTGACGGAAACGCAGGCGCGCGACCTGCTGGCCGAGGTGCAGTCCGATTCGGACAGCGACGATTTCAGCACCGCGAGGTCGATGACCGCAAAATAGGGTAACCCCGCGGCGGCACCGTTCCTATCCCGGGCGCAGGCGGCCGAATGCGGCAACGAATGCGTTGGCCGCCCCCTGCGCCCGGGGCGCGCCGACATCGAAGGTGCACGAGACCAGCTTCGGCACGGCAGCCAGTCCCGCTTCGGCCAGCAGATGCTCGGCGCGCAGCGCGCCCAGCATCCCGTCGAGCATGACGGTCTGCATGTCCAGCGCCGCATTGTCCGTGTGACCCGCGTCCAGCACGCTGGGGGCGAACGCCATCGAATGTGCTCCGAAACGGATCGCCTCGCGCATCGCCACGCGGGTGGCGCGGCGCAGCGTTTCGCCGTCGAGCAGCACCGGATCGCCCAGACCGATCACCAGCACGGCCCGCGCGGCCACACCGTCCGGCGGACGGGTTATCAGCAGCGTCTCCATCGGCTGCGCGCGGAAGGCGCCGGCCGCACGCAGGCGTGACAGCACGCCGCCGAGCGCCGCGTCCAGTGCCAGCAAGCCGCCCGTCATGGCGGCGCCGGCGAATTCACGTTCGAACATGCAGGCCACGCTGATGTCCACGTCGGCCTGCACCGGCCCCCAGGCGACGACATCGAACGTGACGCCTTCGGCGCTGCCGATCGGCAGGCGGGCAGGGGAGCGGGAATGGTCGGGAGTATTCATGCAGCCATGGTAGCGGTGCCGCCGGGCCTGTCCATCCCGCGAACGAACTAGCGGAGCGTCCGCCCTGGGCGTCTTGCGCCGGCATGCATCGCGGGCCGCTGCACGGCGTGCCTTACCTGGTCAAGGACAATGTCTTCACGGCCGATGGCGTGTTTGCCTCGGCCGGCAGCCGCGCTTTGGCGGCGTTCATTCCGCCCTGCGAGGCGACACTGATCGGGCGGCGGCGCGACGCCGCCGCCATTCGGCGTCACCGTGTAGGCGGCGCCGGGGGGCGGATGAGACGGTGCTGCGGGCGGCGGCGCTGATCGAAGCGAGGGTCGGACAGCGCATCGCCGCCGTGCTGGATCAGCGGCCGTCAGCGTACGTCGGGCTGCAACGCCGCGGCGGCATCGACCGCAGGCGACGTCGCACCCTGGCACTCGCGCAGGACGCGCGCCTGCACGGCCACCAGCGCGAAGTAGCCGACCAGCTCCGTCAGCTCCTCGAAACGCTGGTTCTGCAACGTGGCGAGGCAGTAGGACAGATGGCTTTCGGCGCAGCTCGAGCCGAGCGCCGCGGCCAGCACGATCAGCATCGGCATCCACGGGAAACGTCCCCGTTCGAGCACGGCGTACAGCTGCTTGTCGAGCCGGCAGCGCCAGGCGCTCCAGGCCGACCAGGCGAACAGCGCGCACAGGACGGGCGTGACGAACGGCCGGTACCACAGGTGATGCGACGTGAAGACGGGGCCTTCCGGCGTCATGTGATCCGGCGCGAACAGCACGGCGCCCCAGCTCAGTTCGCGGCCGATCAGGATGAACCAGATCGGCAGGACGGCACGTGCCAGTAATGCGACCTGGCTGGGCCGGGCGCGCAGCCAGGTGAAGAAAGCCCATGCGAAACCGATGCCGAGGGCGATCACGTCACCGTCCTCGATGACGCCGTTTTCCCATGCCCAGGACGGCGGCAGCAGGATCGACAGCGGATAGCAGGAGAACAGGGCCAATACTAAAAGCAGGTTGGTGGGGTTCGCGGCAGCGGCAAGTCGGGAAGGCATGGCAGTAGAAGTCGCGGTATTGGCAGCGCACGCCATGCGCGTCCGGCCGACCGGGCGCAGGAGAAACGGGCGTGACAGCTGCGAAATTGTTGTTCGAGAATAACGATTGTTCTATCGTTAGTGACGGCGCAGTGTAGCAGCTCTTAACGAATAATTAACCGTTGGTTTCAATCGTGCGCGGGGTGAGCAGGAAGGGGGACATGACAGTTTTCGTGCCTGACCCCGATGTTGTCACGGGCTGGGCAGTGGGGCGACGAATTGCTGCAGCATGCGGCGGTGGGCTTCGCGCATCTTGGCAATCTCGTCGGTGAAACCGCCCGTGACGCCGCCCTGGATAAGGCTGAGCAGCATGACATGGGCGACCGGTGCGGTGGCGAGCTGGAAATGCTCCGTCAGGGCGTTGCGCTGGATGCGGTCCTGCGCGGCCAGCGTGTCGATGATGCGCTGCTCCAGCTGGAAGAACGGCTGCATCACATTGCGGCGCCAGCGCTCCAGCAGGTCGGGGTGGCGGTTGCCCTCGGCCACCAGCAGCCGCAGGATCGCCAGCAGCGCCGGATCGGCGGCGCGGGCATACCAGTAGTCGACCAGCCGGTCGACCATGGCCGCGTCGAACGGCACGTCCGCCACCAGCCACTGGGGCCATTCCGGCCGCAGCAGCTCGTTGAACAGCGTTTCCAGGATGGCGTCCTTGCTCCTGAAATGCGCGTAAAGACCGGCCTGCGACAGGCCGGCACGCTGGGCGATGCGCTCCGTGCTCGTTGCGCCGAAACCCTGCGCGCTGAATTCGTGCAGCGCGGCTTCGAGGATCAGCTGCTTGCGGACTTCGGGCGCAAGGCGCACGCGCTTTTTCGCGGGCGGACTGGCGGGGCATTGCATCACGGGACGGTCTTTCGAAAACGGGAAGGCCTGTATGCTAACCGATCGCCTGACCCGCCCCGCAACAACTTAGCGGAATGTCACGCCGCGAAACCGCCATCGATCAGCAGGTCGGCACCGGTAACGAATGCCGCCTCGGCACTGGCCAGATACGCCACCATGCCCGCCACTTCGTCGGCCCGGCCGTGCCGCGGCAGCGCCATGAGACCGTGCAGGGCGGTGGCGAAATCGCTGTCGGCCGGGTTCATGTCCGTGTCGATCGGGCCGGGCTGGACGTTGTTGACGGTGATGCCGCGCCCGCCCAGGTCGCGCGCCAGGCCCTTCGCCAACCCGGTCAGCGCGGACTTGCTCATGGCGTAGACGGCGCCGCCGGCAAACGGCATGCGGTCGGCATTCGTGCTGCTGATGTTGATGATGCGACCGCCGTCGCGCATATGGGCCGCGGCCGCTTTCGACGCGACAAACACGGCGCGCACGTTGACGGCCACGGTCCGGTCGAAGTCGTCCAGCGTGAATTGCTCGATCGGATTGAGCACCAGCACGCCCGCGTTGTTGACGAGGATATCGAGGCGGCCGTAGCGTTCCGCCACGCTGTCGATGGCGCGCGTCAGCGCCGCCGCATCCGCCGCATCGGCCTTCAGCGCGATGGCCTGGCCGCCGGCAGCCTGGATCTCCGCGACCAGCGCTTCGGCCGCGATGGCGGACGCCGCGTAGCCGATGGCGACGGTGGCGCCGTCGCGTGCCAGGCGCCGCGCCGTGGCCGCGCCGATGCCGCGCGAGCCGCCGCTGATGAATGCCACTTTGCCGTGCAGATTCGTGTTCATGGTGGTTTCCTTGGTGTGTGAAGAGTCGGTAAGGGAAGTATCCGCCGCGGCGTCTGGTCGCGGTAGTCACCGATCGGCTGTTTCAGTTTCAACCGTTGGTATAAACTGGAGGCATGGACCTCGCTCCCTATCTCGACGCCTTTGTTGCCGCTGCCGACGACGCCAGCTTTTCCGCCGCGGCCCGGCGCCTGGGCATCACGCCGGCCGCCGTCAGCAAGAGTGTCGCGCGGCTGGAATCGGGCCTGGGCGTGCGGCTGTTCCAGCGCAGCACGCGCAGCCTGAGCCTGACGGAAGAGGGCGAGCGGCTGTACCGGCAGGTGCGCCTGCCGTGGACGGAAGTGGGCGCCGCGCTGGCGGAACTGCAGCAGGGCGCGGGCAAGCCGGCCGGCACGCTGAAGGTGTCGCTGGCCCCGACGGTGGGGCGGACTTACTTCGTACCGCTGCTGGAGCAATTCATGGCGCGCTATCCGGACATCGTGCCGGACCTGTATTTCGATAACCGCCAGGTGGACCTGATCGCGCAGGGGTTCGACGTGGCCATCGGCGGCGGCATCGAACTGACGGAAGGGCTGGTCGCGCGCGAGCTGGCGCAGGTGCGCAGCGTGCTCGTTGCGGCACCGGCCTACCTGGAAAGCCACGCAGCGCCGGAGCAGCCGGCGGACCTGTCACGCCACCGCGGCCTGCTGCGCCGTTCCATCGCGACGGGCCGGCTGATGCCGTGGGTACTGAAGGACCCGGACGGCGGCGAGGTGGTGGCGAACGTGCGCGCGATGGCAGTACTGGACGACCCGGAGGCGCTGGCCAGGGCCGCCGCCTGTGGCCTCGGCATCGCGCTGCTGCCGCTGCCGCATGCGTTGCCGTTGCTGGACGCCGGAGAACTCGTGCGCGTACTGCCGGCGTGGTCCGCCGACACCCGCCCGCTGTGTATTTACTACTCGAGCCGGCGGCAGCTGCCGGCCAAGGTGCGCGTCTTCGTCGAGCACGTCGTCACGGCCGCGCGGGAACGGGGCTACGACCGCAGGTTCGCGGCCGCAGCCCCCTGAGCGCACTCAGTCCTGGCGCCGCGCCAGCCACGCCTCGAACAGCGCGCGGTTCTCGGGCCGCGTCAGCGGATACAGCCCGATGATCGACGCGCCGCCGCGCACCTGCTCCAGCACGAAGTCCTCGTACCGCTCCATCGTGACCGCCTCCTGCGCGATCTCGTCGGCCAGATGCGCCGGGATGCAGACGACGCCATCGTCGTCGCCCACCATGATGTCGCCAGGGTAGACAGGCACGCCGCCGCAGCCGATCGGTGCGTTGATGTCGAGCGCATGGTGGCGGATCAGGTTTGTCGGGGCGGACGGCCCCGCGCACCAGGCGCCGATGTCGAGGGCCGCGATGCCGCTGGCGTCGCGCAACCCGCCGTCCGTGACGATGCCCGCCACGCCGCGCACCTGCATGCGGGTAGCCAGGATGCTGCCGGCCGACGCGACCGAGACGTCGCCGCGGCAGTCCATCACCAGCACGGCGCCGGCCGGGATTTCCTCCACCGCCACCCGTTGCGGATGGCGCGGATCGAGGAAGGCATCCAGGCCGTCGAGGTCCTCGCGCGCCGGGATGTAGCGCAGCGTGAACGCCGGCCCGGCCATGCGCTGGCCCGTGCGCAGCGGCCGGGCACCCTGCACGAACACATTGCGCAGGCCGCGCTTGTACAGCAGCGTGGTCAAGGTCGACGTGGCGCTGGCGCGCAGGATGTCCAGCGTGGCCGCGCCCACTTCGATGGTTGCGCTCATGGCTGCGTGCGCTCGAACGTCGTCTGCGTGATCTTGATACGGCTGCTGTCGATGCCGTGCAGGCGGTAGTACTCGTCCCATTTGGCCGGATCGCTGGTGTGGCCGCCCGTGACCGGGTCGAGCGCCTGCAGGTAGTCGCCGAATTTGAAATAGATCTTGCGCTCGTCGGCCGGCACGGTCGTCTGCGCCGTGTACTGGGCGCCGTCCGCCGTGTTGACGGTGACGACCGCATCCCCGGCGTCGAAACGGATGTCCAGGCCGAACGTCTCGCCCGAGCGCACCGTGCCCAGCGCCTGGCTGACTTCCTTGCCGCCCGGGCCGAGGATGCGCGCCAGAATATCGAACACGCCGTTGTTGTCCACGCCGTCCATGCCCGTGCCGTCCTTCGTGTCCTGCACGTAGACCTTCAGGATCGTGTCGAGACCATCGACGTGGTATTGCGCGATGATGGTCTTGGCGCCGTCCGGCAAGGTGGGCATCACGTTGCCGGAAAAATGCTCGTGCGTCTGCGCCGCGGTGAGGCGCTTGGCGCTGGCGACCTTCAGTTCGTTGCGGTAGCCGTGGCCGTTCGGCGACGCGTACTTCGACGTCATGGCGCTGAAGATCACGGTGCCGTTGTAGGGCGACGTGTACGGCGAGTTGCCTTCGACGGCGAACAGCTGCTGCAGCGTCGCCAGCGGCGTGTGTTTCGGCGCGGCGGCACACGCGAGCAGCGGAGCGCACGTCAGCAGCAGGGTGGCGAAGCGGGTGGCGGTCTTCATTTCATCATCTCCTCAAGCAGTGGTTGCATGGCATCCGCCCACAATTGATAGCCGGCGGCGTTCGGGTGAAGCTGGTCGGGCATGATCGGGTAAGGAATGCGGCCGTCCTGGCCCAGGAACACTTTGGATATGTCGAGGTAGCGCACGGTCTTGCCGTCATCGAGTTTCGCGAGCTCCGCGTTGAGCGCCTCGATCGTGACCATCCGTTTCGCTGCTTCGGCGGCCAGCGCCGGCGTCACGGGGCCGCCGAAGCGGTCGCGCGGGCCGCGCGGGAAGACGCCCAGTACCAGCACCTTCGTCTCCGGCAGCTTCGCGCGGATCATGCCGACGATCTTGCGGTCCGCCGCCGCGATCTCGGCGGCGCTGTAATCGAGGCTGTTGTTCGTGCCCAGCATCAGCACCGCCACCTTCGGCGCGATGCCGTCCAGTTCCCCGTGCTCGAGGCGCCAGATGACGTGCTGCGTGCGGTCGCCGCCGATGCCGAAGTTCGCCGGCTGGTAGCGGCCGTAGTACGCCTCCCAGATGTGCGGCGCCTTGCGCCAGTTGTCCGTGATCGAGTCGCCCACGAACAGCAGGCCGACCGGCCCGCTCCTGGCGCGCGCCAGGTTGATCTCGTGCTTGCGCAGGAACTTGCCGTCATCGCGCTTGGCGATCGGCAGCGACGGGTTTTCCTTCGGGTCGGTCTGGGCAAACACCTGGCCCGTGGTCAAGGTCAGCAACAACAGCGCGCACGCCCAGCGGCGCAGTGCGGTAACGGTCATGGGGTAGCTCCTTTGGCGAAAGTGGATGCGGACGGGCGGCGCACCCGTTCGACGGGGCCGCCCAGCCAGATGGCGATAAAGACGAGGGGGACCAGCGCCGCACCCAGCACGAAGAACGGCGTGTAATTGCCGCCTTCCGTCAGGACGGGCACCAGCTGCATGCAGGCGATCACGCCCAGCACGGCGGACGTGCCGCTGACACCGGCCAGCGAACCCACCGTGCGGCCGGAAAAGAAGTCGCTCGGCAGCGTCTGGATATTCGTGATGGCGGCCTGGAAGCCGAACAGGATGACGGCAATCGACAGCACGGCCGCCAGCGGCGTTTCCACCACTGCCGTGAGCAGCAGCGCGGGGAACATGACGACCAGCCCCAAAGCGATCACGCTCTTGCGCGCCCGGTTGACGGACCAGCCCTGGCGCAGCAGGCGCCCGCACAGCCAGCCGCCGCCCAGCGCGCCGATGCCGGCGCCCACATACGGCACCCAGCCGAACAGGCCGATCTGCTTGACGTCGAAACCGAACTTCTCGTTCAGGTACAGCGGCAGCCAGCTGACGAACAGCCACCAGACCGGGTCGATGAAGAAGCGCGCGACGATCACGCCCCAGCTCTGGCGGTGCGACAGCAGCTGCCCCATGGTCGGCACATACTCCTCGGCCTGCGCGTCCGCCGGCTTCTGGCCGGACAGGATGTACGTGCGCTCCTCGTCCGTGATCCACGGGTGCGCCGCCGGGCCGGCCTTGTAGACGATCAGCCACGGCACGATCCAGACGAAGCCCAGCACGGCAATCAGGATGAACGTGGTCTTCCAGCCGACGAACGCGTACAGGAACGCGATCAGCGGCGGCGCGACGATGGAGCCGACGGACGCCCCGGCACCGAAGATCCCCTGGCTGAAGGCCCGCTCGCGCACGGGAAACCATTCGGCGATGGCCTTGGTCGCGCCGGGCCAGTTGCCGGCCTCGCCCACGCCCAGCATGGCGCGGAACAGCGCGAACGACAGCGCGCCGCGGGCAACGAAGTGCAGGCCGATCGAGACCGACCAGACGAGGATCGACAGCAGGAAGCCGATGCGCGTGCCCAGCGCATCGAAGATCTTGCCGAACAGCGACTGCCCGACCGCATAGCCGACGAGGAAGATGGTGACGATATTGGCGTAGTCGCGCTTGTCCAGTCCCAGTTCCGTCGCGATGCCCGGCCACATGACGGCCAGCGCCGAGCGGTCGATATAGTTGATGATCGTGGCGGCCGCCACCAGCGTGATGACCAGCCAGCGCAAGCCGTTCGTCGTGCGTTCGATTGTCATGCGTGTCTCCGTGTTGTTGTACCGTCAGGGGCCAGCTCCCGTTCGAGTTCGGCGCGCGTGGGCAGGCCGTCGCAATCGCCGCGGAAGCCCAGCACGCGCGCGCCGATGGCGTTGCCGCGCGCCGCCGCCGCTGCCGGCGTCAGGCCTTCCAGCAGGGCGCTGATCACGCCTGTCGCGAAACCGTCGCCGGCGCCGACCGTGTCGACGACGTGCGTCACCGGCACGCCCGCGGCGACGCCGCTTTCGGTGACGGTGGCGTAGTAGGCGCCGGCGGCACCCAGCTTGACGATGACCAGGCTGGCGCCGCGTGCCAGGTAGAACGCGGCGATGTCCTCGGGCGTCTCGCGGCCTGTGAGAAGCCTGCCTTCGGCGAGCCCCGGCAGCACCACGTCCGCCATGGCCGCCAGTTCGTTTACCGTCGCCACCATCGCTGCCTGCGAAGCCCACAGGCGCGGACGCAGGTTCGGATCGAACGTCACCAGTCGTCCGGCCGCGCGGGCCCGCCAGGCCATCGTCCGGGCCAGTTCGCGGCAACTGTCCGACAATGCCGGCAGGATGCCCGTCAGGTGCAGCAGCCGTGCGCCCGGCCAGTCGTCAGGCGGCAGGTCCGCCAGCGACAGCCGGCTGGCGGCCGATCCGCGCCGGTAATACTCGACCTGCGGGTCGGCGCCGCCGGCGGCGAGTGCCTTCAGCATGAAGCCCGTCGGATGGCCGGCATCGATGCGCACGTGACGCGGATCGATCCCCTGGCTGGCGATGAAGTCGAGCAGATGCCGGCCCAGGCTGTCGTCTCCGACGGCGGACAGGTAGGCCACCCGGAAACCCAGCCGCGCCAGCCCGACCGCCACGTTCAGCTCCGCGCCGGCGGTGGCGCGCTGGAAGGCACGCACGTCGGCCAGCGGGGTGGCTTCGGCGGCCATGAACAGCGCCATTGCCTCGCCGGCCGTGATGACGTCGACCGTGCGCTCAGCCACGGACGGGCCTCAGCTGCGTGACCAGGGTTGCCGCGCGGCTAGCCGGCAGCGCTGCGCGCAGCACCACGCCACGTTGTTCGCGCGGCCCCTTGTCGACATTGCCGGGCGGCCCGGCCGCCGTGACGACACCAGGTTCGATTACCGCTTTTGCCGCCGCCGTGCGCAGCGTTACCTCCAGCGCGGCCGGCTTGTTCGCCACCAGGTAGCGGCGTTCGCCGGCAGCCGTGATGCTCGTATCGCCATGCACCTGCGCGGTCAGCACGACGGGACGTGCCGCGCGCAGCCGGTCCGTGACCGTCCATGTGCCGGCCGCCAGCGCGAACGTGCGTTCCAGCTTCTCGACGCCCAGCTCGGCGCGGTAGGCGCCCGTCAGGTCCGCGACAATCTCGGCCCGGTCGGCGCCCAGGTCCACGCGCGTCAGGCGGATGGTGTCGAGCCGCGCATAGGAGTAGCCGGCAAACGCATCGTGGCCATGACCCTCGTTGGCCTGGCCCTGGCCGTCGATCAGCAAGGTGTTGGACAGATTGCTGCGCGGGATGCCGGCGTAGCCCATCGGGCCGCTCAGGTAGGTGCCGTCGGCATACAGGATGAAGCTGCCCGCGTCGGGATGTGAATGGCCCATCGACAGGTGCCAGTCCGGCATCTTCTCCAGCAGCGTGGCGGCATGGTGGCCTTCCGGCGGGCCGGCGCGGAAGGCGAAGGCGGTGGCCTTGTCGGTCCAGTCGCTGCGCCAGAATACGGTGCCCAGGTCGTCGAAGTGATGGTGCGGCGGCAGTGCCGCGATCGGGCTGGCCTGCAGGTCGGCATCGCGCCACTGCAGGGTCCAGAAGTCCTCCGCGCAGACGTGGCCCAGCGACGCCATCCAGTCGGCCACGCCCTGCGCCTGCGGATTCTGGAAGCGCGCCGCCAGCCGGTACAGCAGGTTGTAGTTCGAATGCAGCTTGCCGCCGGGGTGCGTGCGCGCCGCGTCGGCGCCGTGGCGGGCGCGCGTGTGCGGGCCTTCGAACGCATCGCCGAAGTCGAAGATGTCCTGGCCGTTCGGCGTCAGCGAGTGCGCGATGTACAGGTGGGCGTTACGCAGCGCGGGGTGGTCGTACAGGTCGTCGCCGGCCGCGTGCGCGAAGGCGTCCAGCGCGTGGACGATCCACGGCATCGAGAAGATCCAGTACTCGACGCCCTCGTAGAAATAGCCGTCCGGCGCGGCCACGTCCAGCACGCGCGTGAAGATGGCGCGGGCCTGCGCCGCCCAGTTGGCCGCTTCCGGTGCCTCGTCCCAGACGGCGTAGGCGGCGATCGCCAGGCCGGCAATCGGAATAAAGCAGTGGTTCTGGCTGTACGAGAACGTCTTGCCCGGCTTGGGCGCGAAGTGCGCCGCCAGCAGGCGCGCCTGGCGCACCAGCTTGTCCCGGTAGCGCGTGCGTTCGTCACTACTCAGCACGTCGAACAGCAGGTCGTAGCCCATGCCCAGGCCGTACAGCAGGTGGCCGGCGGCCAGGTCGACATCGGGCTTGCTGTAGGTGTAGCCCCAGACGGGGTAGCTGACGGCGGCGTCCATGTACCGCTTCGCCGCGGCCAGGTAGCGCTCATCGCCTTCGATGCGGAACGCGAGGGCGGCGCCGGCAATGCCGATGGCCGTGGTGTTCTGCGCCCGGCGCGCCTGCGCGGGCGAAGCGGCGGGCGCTTCCTTCAGCGCGACCAGGCCGGCCAGCGCCTTCTGCCAGGCGTCGCGATGGGTCGTCGTGGCGCGGCGCCGCAGGTCGGCCAGGCCGGCGGCCGTGGTGAACACGCGCGGATGCACGCCGCGCAGCTCCGGCTTCAGGGCGGCGGGATGCTGCGCCATCAGCGCCTGCAGCGGATGCGGACCAGGCGTGGGCTTGCCTTCTTTCGGGCCAAGCGCCTCGCGCGAATCCTGCGCCAGCGCGCGATTACCGGCCAGCGCGGGCAAAGCGAGGGCGGCGGCGCCGAGGAAACGGCGCCGTGTGAACGGTGGATGCATGGCGGCTCCTGTCAGTAAGGGGCCAGGCCGCCGTTGACCTGGACGATCTCGCCGCCCAGAAACGCCGCTTTTTCCGACGCCAGGAACACGACGACATTGGCGACATCTTCCGGCTGGCCTTCGCGCCGCGCCGGGGTGCGCTCGGCGATGGCCTGGCGGTTGGCGGGCGTATTGAACACGTCGTGGAAGCGCGTGGCGATCAGGCCGGGCGCGACGCCGTTGACGCGGATGCCCAGCGGCCCCACTTCCTTGGCCAGCGCGCGCGTGAAAGTGGCCACCGCCGCCTTGGACGACGCATAGTGCGCCGAGCCGGGTCCGCCGCCATCGAACGCCGCCAGTGACGACATCGTCACGATGGTGCCGGCGCCGCGCGGCTCCATCCGCCTCAAGGCCGCCTGGCAGATCAGGAACGTGCTGGTGAGGTTCAGGTTCATCGCGTCGTTCCACAGCGCCAGCGGCATGTCCACGACGCGGCAGCGCTGGATCAGGCCACCGATGTTGGCGAACAGCGTGTCGATCTCGCCGATCGCGCCTTCCGCTTCGGCGTAGACCTGTTCGGCCACGGCGGCATCGGTGAGATCGGCACGGATCGCGTGCGCCTGGCGGCCCAGCGCGCGGATATGCGCCACCACTTCATCGGCCTCGCCGGCGCTGCTCCAGTAAGTCAGCGCCACGTCCGCGCCGGCCTGCGCCAGCGCCAGCGACGTGGCCTTGCCGATACCCGATGCGCCGCCCGTTACCAGTGCGCGTTTGCCTTGCAGTTCCATGCTTGTCTCCATCATTGTCATCACAGTCTTATCGAGGGGGTGTTGCGGTGGACGAGCGCACGATCAGCTCGGGCGCGAACAGCGCGCCGCCCGGCTTGTCGTCCGGTGCCAGGATGCGCTGCACCGCCGCGTCGGCCATCGCCTGGATCGGCTGGCGCAACGTCGTCAGCGGCGGGTCGTGCGCGGCGCAGAAGAAAATGTCGTCGATGCCGATCAGCGAGATGTCGGCGGGGATGCGCCGGCCCAGCTGCTTCAGCCCCACGCCGATGCCGATGGCCATCATGTCGTTGATGGCAATGGCGGCGGTGGGGTGCGACGCCGCCGTGACGATGCGCGCGGCGGCGCTGCGTCCCAGCTCGAACAGGCGCGTGTCGCCGTGCGGGTCGCTGGGGCCGTCGGTGGCGTCCGCGATCACCAGCTCGCCCGCGATGCCCGCCGCGGCCACGGCCTGCTGGAAGCCGCGGATGCGCTCCTGCCGGTTCAGCGTATAGGGCGGCGGCGTGACGAGGGCGATGGCGCGATGGCCCAGCGTGACCAGATGCTCCACCGCCAACGTGGTGGCCGCCGCGTTGTCCATCGAGATCGTCGCGATGCGGGCATGCGATTCGTCGTTGCGCTTGATGTCGAAAGCCACGACGGGGCAGCGCGACGTGACGGCCACCAGGTGCTCGGTGTCGCTCAGCGCGGAACCCGTGACGATGCCCTTGACGCCATACGCCAGCAGGTCGGCCATGACGCCACGTTCCCGGTCCGGGTCGCGGAAGGTACTGAACGTCATGACGTGGCAGCCGTGCCGTGCCGCCGCCGCTTCCACGGCGCAGGCCAGCGCGCCGAAGAACTGGTTGGCCAGCGACGGCACCAGCAGCCCGACCATCGACGCCACGCCCGTTTTCAGCTGGCGCGCGGCGTTGTTGGGCCGGTAGCCCAGCTGCTCGATGGCCTGCTGGATCTTCGCCTGCGTGTCGGGGCGCATCTGGCCCATGCGGTTGTTGAGGAAATTCGAGATGCTGGACGGTGAAACCCCGGCCAGTCGCGCAACATCCTGAATCTTTGGTTCGGTCATTTTGTCCTTCGTGTAGGGCGGCCGGTCAGAAGTTCACGTCCAGCCGGGCGGTGTAATAGCGGAATGCGTCGCGCGCCGGTTGCCAGCCGTACGAGCGGATATCGGGTCCCGAGAGCTGCTTGAAGTTCAGGAACGAGCCGACATTGCCGACCGCGTAATGATGGTCGAACAGGTTCTTGACGCCGACGGAAAACTTGTATTTCCCGCCATTGTCGGCGATCGACGCTCCCAGGTCGACGATACCGTGGCCGGGACGCATCAGGCTCGGGTCCTGGCTGATCGCGCCCTGCACCCTGGCCTGCGCGCGTACGTTGCCGTTGATGGCCAGCTTGTACGGAATCCTTGTAAAGGGCAGCGTGTATTCGCCGCCCAGGTTCATCTTCCATTTCGGCGCGTTCGGCATCATGCCGCCGCTGGCGTCGCGCAGGAAGGCACCCGGTACCAGCTCGTTCGGCACGGTGCAGTCCTTCGCGCCGCTGTAGCACGGCCCCTGTTTCCAGTCGACGACGGTGGCGCGGGTGTAGGCCAGGTTTGCCGTCAGCAGCAGCGCGCGCGTGAGCAGCGCCGTCGCATCGGCCTCGAAGCCCTGCGTCTGCAGCTTTGGAATGCTGTACAACACGCTGGCCTGGCTGCCGTCCGAGAAGCGCTCGGTGGCGGACGTCTGGTAGTCGCGGAAGCCGGTCTTGAACACGGCCAGGTTCAGGGTGGCACGGTTGTTCCACAGGTTGGCCTTGTAGCCGGCCTCGAAGCTGGTCGCTTCCTCCGGCGCCAGCGGCAGGCGCTTGAAGACGTTGACGTTGTTCGCGCCGCTCGTCATGTCATACGCCACGCCCTTGCTGCCGGTGGAGGCGGTGGCGTACACCATCGTCTCCGGCGTCAGCTTGTAGCCGTAACCCAGCTTGCCGGTGACGAAGTTCTCGTGGTGCCGTGGCGCCGTGTAGAGCTGTTCGCCCGTGTGGACGTTGTCCGGCGCCGTCGACGACAGGCTGTCGATGGTGTTGAACATGTAGTCGTTCGATTCGCGCGTGAAGCGCAGGCCCGCCGTCAGCGTATGGCGCGGCATGAAATCCCAGCTGCCGTTGGCGTAGATGGCCCGATTCAGGCTGGCGGACGTCGTGTGATAATTGGTCCAGTTGGTCTCCTTGACGAACGGATTGCCGCGCATGTACCAGCGGTCGATGCTGGTGCGCGCCAGCCACAGGCCGACAACATAGCGCAGCGCGCCGCTGTCGGGGGACGTCAGGCGCAGCTCCTGCGTCGACAGCTTCGTGTCCATCGTCCCGTTGATCATCGGCGGCTCGGCGATCCGTGACGGCTTGCCCGAGTGATCGAGCTGGTAGTAGGTCGAGATCAGGTCGATGTTGTCGTTGTCGCGAAAATCGTTCGAGCGGTTCTTGTCCACGGAAGTGATCGACGTCAGCGCATGGCCGGCCAGTGGCGACGCGTCGGGGAACAGGTAGTTGATGCGCACGCCGAGGCCGCGGTCGGTGGCGTCCAGGCCCGTTGGCGAGTCGTTGCGGATCGTCGTGTTGAACGGCGTGACGGCAATGCCGCGCAGGACCTCCGTGTTCGACAGGGCGCGGTAGTTCTTGCTGTACAGGTAGCCCACGCCCGGACCGATCGACGTGATGGCGGCCGTGTTGCCGGTCCTGAGCGCATGGTCGTAACGGGGCGCGATCTGCACGTCGAGATCCGGCGTGACCTGCCACTGCACCTTGGCGAAGAACGTCTTGCCGCCGGAACCGTTCTGCATGCTGTCGTTCGTCAGGTTGTGCAGCAGGCCGGGGAAGTCGGTCTTGCTGGCGAACAGGCGCACGCCGACGGTGTCGGAGATCCTGCCGCTGACGGACGTGGCGACGCGGTACTCGTCGTCGCTGCTGCGAAACAGCGACAGCTTGCCCTTCATCGGACCGGCGCCGATCGGCTTCGTGGTGATGACGACGGCGCCGGCAATGGCGCTCTTGCCGAACATCGTGCTTTGCGGGCCTTTCAGCACCTCGACGCGTGCCACGTCGGACTGGTCGCGAAAGGCCTGCTGCGCCTGGGCATACGGCATGTCGTCGACGATGATCGCCACGTCGCCTTCGATGCCGATATTGTTCGACGTCGTGCCGATGCCGCGCATATTGATGCTGTTGGTACCGACCTGCGTGCCGGTCGAAATCGTCAGCGCCGGCGACAGGTTGACGATATCGTCGAACTCGCGCACGTTGTTGCGGGTCAGCGCTTCCTCCGTCAGCACCGAGATCGACATCGGCACGTCCTCGAGCTTTTCAATACGACGGTTGGCCGATACGACGACCTTTTCGAGCTGTGGTGCCTCGGTGGCTGCCGGCGCCTGCTGCGCACTTGCGGGCAGGGCGATCAGGAAAGCGGCCACCGCGGCGGCGATGGGTTTGAGCGGCAACGAAAGCTCGCTGCGCTGCGGGTTGACTGCCATGGTTGTCTCCACAAATTCTGTTTTTAGTTGTGCCACGGACTGCTGATGTTGCGATAAATCGTTCTACTGTATCGTTGCAGTAGCGGTTCGCGGAAAACTCTTGTTAAAAGCTTTTTGTATGAATTGGGTTAACTTCGCGAAAGGTACTATGAATGAGCGACCGGCACGCATCACCGCTTTTCATCAAGCCTTACCATCACTAAATCGTTTTACTGCAACGTTTTAGTAGGATGGTCCCGGCCGTCTTCGCTGTCAACCATTTTTTTGTACACGCGGATGGCCGCCGGTGCGGCATGCGCCGGTCAAACCTGTCGGCCGGGGCGGCGCCCATGGATGAGCATTGCGTCGTCACATACCGATTTCGGTATCGCGCAGCGTCAAAATATGATTGGCGCTCAGGCGGCTACTGTCGTAGATTGTCCTTTCTCATCGGACATCCGCCGCCGGCCCGCCTGTTTCAGGGCGAAGCCGGCGAGCCGCCGAGGCGCCACAGAGCGCCGCCATATTTGCTGACTGATCCGCGCGCCCAAGGCGCATGCGCCGCCACGGCCATCGGCACAGGCAACAAACAGTCGACACCGATCGAGCGGTGCGCCGGAGACACGATGAGCGCAGCACGCCGCGCAGCCTTCCGGGTTGCGCAGATTCCCCCACCGTCGCCATCGAGGTCTGGACCCTGCATACGCCCGGTTTCGCCCCCGGGCCGTGTTCAATGTGTTCGTCTTCGCGCAGGTCCGTCAGGACAGCCGCCCGCCACCTTGCCTTCCCCGCCTTGCACCATCCGCCTTCCGGCCAACCGCACAGACGGTGCCGCCCACGACAACAAGGAGACACCATGCACACTTCACTGCAACGAACCCTGATTCACCTTGCCGGCGCAGGCACCTGTGTTGCGCTGGCGACGCCCGGCCATGCGCAGCAGGCAGCGCCCGCGACGCCAGCGCAGGAAGCCACGGCGCAGACCCCGGCCACCAATACCGTCGTGGTGTCCGGCTCGCGCATCGCCGCGCGCGGCTTCACGCAGCCGACGCCGACGACCAGCCTGACCAGCGCCGACCTGGAAAAGGCGGCCAAGCCGAACCTGTTCGATTCGCTGGTGGAACTGCCGGCCCTGCAGGGCAGCACGGGCCGCACCACGAACACCTTCAGCACCTC
>Ga0308166_1002560_pt1 | contig 16556 bp, 16 predicted proteins | sample PhyCR2_2_FD_202137 | JGI IMG/M metagenome (GOLD analysis project Ga0308166, IMG submission 202137) | Phyllosphere microbial communities from UC Gill Tract Community Farm, Albany, California, United States - DLSLCC.R2 | ecosystem: Host-associated > Plants > Phyllosphere > Unclassified | place... | reverse complement strand
TGTGCTACTCCTGTGTATGCTCTAAACATGCTTAAAGGTTTCCGCGATTTTATTATGAAGGGCAACGTTGTCGATCTGGCCGTTGCTGTTGTGATCGGTGCTGCCTTCGGCGCCGTAGTTACCGCCCTTGTTGACAACATTCTGATGCCGCTTATCGCTGCATTGGTGGGCTCCCCAAACTTCGACAGCTTCCTGCTGCTGAACATCAACGGTGTTGACATCAAGTTCGGTGTCTTCCTGACCGCACTGGTTAACTTCCTGCTGATCGCTGCTGCTGTTTACTTCGCACTGGTAATGCCAATGCAGAAGGTCAACGAGCGTCTTGAAGCTCGTCGTTCAGCTGGCGTAGAAGAGCCAGAAGAAGAAGCAGATCCTCAGCTGGAACTGCTTGCTCAGATCCGTGATGAACTGAAGCACCTGCGCTAAACGCAACAACCCACCGTTTTCTTAAGGGGCGGATCAAGACATCGAAAGATGTTTTGGTTCGTCCCTTCTAGCTTTAAAAGTCAGATGTGCTCTACTGCGCAACAGACAACACAGCAACGCAGAAGGAAAAGTGGGAAGATAAATAGGTGAACTCTGAAGCGCTTGAAGAAACCAACGTGAGCCCCAGCACCGAGAATGCGCAGACCAACGGATTTGAACGCCGGGCAGTGATTGATCTGTCGGCTATCCGTAACAACGTCAAACAGATCTCTGATGTCGTAGCTCCAGCAGCAGTGATGGCCGTCGTCAAAGCAGACGCCTACGGCCACGGTGCTATCCCAGTAGCCAAAGCAGCAGTCGAGGGTGGCGCCAGCTGGCTTGGCTGTGCACACGTCACGGAAGCACTCGCGCTACGCGAAGCAGGACTAGAAGCACCAATCCTGGCGTGGCTGCACACCGAAGACACACCTTTTGAGGCTGCCATTGACGCCGGTCTTGATCTTGGTGTCTCCGGCTGGGAACTAGAACGAGTTGCTGTCGCTGCACGCTCCGTACAGACACCAGCACGTATTCATCTGAAGATTGACACCGGACTGGGACGTAACGGATCCACTATGGATTCCTTCCCGGATCTGCTCAATCGCGCCAACGCTTTCCAGGAAGAAGGGTTGCTTCGCGTAGTTGGCCTGTTCTCTCACCTCGCAGTGGCAGATGAACCAGAGCGCCCCGAAACCGATGAACAGCTAGCTCTGTTTAGCAAAGCTATTGAGATGGTTGAAGCAGCCGGATTTGATCTAGAAGTCCGCCACATTGCCAATACTCCTGCCATCCTCTCGCGCCCAGACGCGCACCACGACATGGTGCGCCTTGGCCTCGGACTTTATGGTCTGAGTCCCTTTGAAAGCGATTCACCCGAGAGCTTGGGACTTCGCCCAGCGATGACTGTGGTCACCCGCGTAGCCAACGTGAAAAAGGTCCATGCCGGCCAAGGAGTCTCCTACGGCTTGAACTACAAGACTGACGGCGAAACCTACCTCGGTCTGATTCCCATGGGCTATGCCGATGGATTGCCACGCATTGCTACCGGAGCCCCAGTCACCATCAAAGGTCGCAGCTATCCAGTGCGTGGACGTATTGCCATGGACCAGTGCGTGATTGACCTTGGATCTGAGATTGATCCAGAAGAATTCTTGGGTGCAGAAGCCATCATCTTTGGTAAGGGTGGGCAATCGGTGAACACCTGGGCTCACGCAGCAAACACCATTAACTATGAAGTTGTCACACGCGTCTCACCACGCGTGCCTCGCTTCTACGTAGAGGGAAGCTGGGGTGAGGCTGGTGAGTGAGAGCAACCAAGAATTTACCTGCCAGCTAACTGACCTCACGCAAACCGAAGCACTGGGACAGGCACTAGGGGAGCAGCTCATCGCTGGTGACCTGGTGATCCTTACCGGCGCTTTAGGTGCGGGAAAGACCACACTCACACAATCGCTGGGTATCGGGCTAAACGTTCGAGAAGGAATCATTTCTCCAACTTTTGTCCTGGCACGCCAACACCCATCGATGGGTGAGGGGCCGACGCTGATTCATGTTGATGCCTACCGTCTGAAAGATCAGAATGACGTGGACACCCTAGACCTAGAATCAACCTTGGCTGAATCAGTCACCGTTGTTGAATGGGGCCTGGGCAAAGTGGAGCACCTAACTGACTCACGGTTAGAAATCACCCTGGACCGTGAAGTCAACGCCGCAGCCGTAGAGAATCCATGGGAAGAATCCGAAGAAGAATTGGACGAACCACGAGAGTTCACACTCAAAGCCATCGGTCCACGCTGGGACTCAGAAAACTTTGCTCAGCTGAAAGACAACCTGCGCTCAGCAATCAATGCACAGCGCACCGGAGAGAAGCATGCCTAACTATCTGTCCATCGATACCTCTGCGCATACCTCGGTAGCACTGGTCGATTCCACCACTGGTTCAGTTATCGCCCAGAAAACTTCGCCCAAGGGCAATGACCAGACTGAAACTCTGGCTGTTTACGTGCGGGAACTACTGACTGACAACAATGAAGAAGGTAAGGATCTTGCCGGAATCTTCGTTGGTGTTGGACCAGGTCCTTACACCGGACTTCGCGCTGGACTCGTTGCAGCGCGCACCTTCGGATTTGTGTGGAACGTCCCGGTGCATGGCGTGACGTCTCTTCATGCGCTCGCCGAACACGTGAAGCTAGAGGGGGACGTACCTGAAGAATTTATCGTTGCTTCGGATGCGCGGCGCAAGGAAGTCTATTGGGCTCGGTACAACCAAGACGGTGACATCCTTGATGGACCACATGTTGCGGCGGCCTCAACACTTCCATCGCTACCGGTCTACGGTGTCGGCGCGGGCCTGTACCAAGAGCAGCTTCAAGATGCCGGTGCTCAACCACAAGAGCAGTCCTTTGAATGGATTGCAGATGCGGCCAACCTGGCGCAGCGGGGAATTGCAGATCTGGCCGCGGGCAGGGACCTGTCAAATACTGCACCGCAGTATTTGCGAGAGTCTGACGCGCAGATCCCGGCGTTCATGAAGCAGGCTAAAGCATGAGTGTGACCCTTCGCGAAATGACTGTCAGTGATATTCCTGAAGTCCACAAGCTAGAGACTGAACTGTTCCCAGAAGACGCATGGCCACTAGCTGCTTTTGAATCAGAACTGGCACAAAGCGAAACTCGCAATTACTGGGTTTACGAGAATGAAGGCAAAGTTGTTGGTTATGCCGGGTTATGCACTGTCCTGCCAATCAGCGACGTCCAGACCATTGCCATCAGTCCGCAATTCCAAGGACAGGGTCTTGGCCGTAAACTTCTAACGCTGCTGGTTGAGACGGCCAAGGAACGAAACGCATTAGATGTCATGCTGGAAGTCCGTTTTGATAATCCAACAGCTATTGCACTGTATGAATCAATGGGATTCGTAACCATTCATCGACGTGTGGGCTACTACAAAGGTGGCGTTGACGCATTGATCATGAGACTGCAAATGGATGCCCTGCAGGGACAAGAGGAAGACAACAAAGCATGAGCACCACCGAACCAATCGTTTTAGGCATTGAATCTTCATGCGACGAAACCGGTGTGGGCATTGTGCGTGGTAATCGCCTCTTGGCCAATGCGGTATCTAGCTCCATGGATGAGCACGTACGTTTTGGCGGAGTGATTCCTGAGATTGCCGCCCGTGCACACCTGGAAGCATTTGTTCCAACGCTGCAGTCTGCTCTAGACACCGCTGAGCTGACTCTTGATGACATTGACGCTATCGCCGTAACCAGTGGCCCAGGACTAGCTGGAGCGCTGATGGTGGGTGTCTCGGCTGCCAAGGCATTGGCCCTAGCCACCGGCAAACCGCTGTACGGAATCAACCACTTGGTGGCGCACGTTGGTGTGGGCGTACTTGAAGGAACCATTCTTCCGCCAACCTTCGGTGCCTTGCTGGTATCGGGTGGGCATACTGAAATCCTGAAGGTCACCTCACTGACCAATGATGTGCAGCTACTTGGCTCCACAATTGATGACGCCGCCGGCGAAGCTTACGACAAGACCGCACGCCTGCTAGGTCTGGGCTACCCGGGTGGCCCTGCTATCGACAAAGCCGCCAAGGATGGAGACCGTAAGGCTTTCCGATTCCCTCGCGGTTTAACCCTGCCTAAGTTCGTGGGCAGCGAAGAGAATCCGGGCAAACACCGCCATAACTTCTCATTCTCTGGATTGAAGACTGCAGTGGCTCGCTGCGTAGAACACTTCGAAGCCAACGGCGAAGAAATCCCCGTGGCTGACATTGCGGCTTCCTTCCAAGAAGCCGTTGTTGACGTAATTACGTCAAAAGCTGTCCGCGCTATGCAAGAGCATGGTTTGAAGACTGTCCTTCTGGGTGGGGGAGTCGCAGCCAACACTCGACTGCGAGAATTACTTGCTGCGCGCTGCGCTTCGGCAGGTATCTCTTTGGTTGTTCCGCCGTTCAGTCTGTGCACCGATAACGGTGGAATGGTTGCGGCGCTTGGAGCTCAGTTGGTTGCTGATGGCGTTGAACCGTCCGGCTTGGATTTCGCGACTGACTCGTCGCAGCCGGTGACGCAGATTGTTCTCTCGCCCACGGCGTAGTTGTCAAGAAGTCAGGGCCATGGTCGCTTCTGAATGCGTAAGTTGATCTGCATTCGGAAGCGACTTTTTTATCGTCAAACCGCGGATCCGGGTTACTTGATTCTTCGTCGCCGTGGCTAAGAGCTTGCCCATGAATTGCCCTGGGGTGCGGTGCACTCCTGAGAATTTGAACCGGCGGGAGCACGTATCAAAACCAACCTCAGGGTATAGCGGGTGGTATTTCGTTGGTAGCGTCTCACCGTAAGATCCTTGTGTTGCCGCAGGTCTATAGGATTCAGTAGCCTGTGCAATGCTCAACATGAGGTCCTCAATGCTCTATGCAACCTTGCGCATGAGCACATTAAAGTATGTTTGTAATTTCTTTGCTTAACCGGTTGACCATTTGTGACCCACGCCACTAAGGTATTGATTAACCGATTAACCTCAAGGAAGAGGCAGAGCATGACAGCACGAGGGTTTTACCAGCCGAACGACGCGTGGGTCGGCGATGTCATTCCTTGGCAGGAGGATGGAGTCTTCCACCTGTTCTACCTGCATGAGGATCGCGGGGCTACCAACGGGGGAATGCCTTGGTACCGCGTAACCACCGAAGACTTCGTGACCTACCGTGAAACCGGCGAAGCAATCGCATCCGGTGGTCCACTGGCCGATGACTTCAACATTTACACCGGCAGCATCGTTCTTGATGATCAAGGTACGCACCACGCGTTTTACACCGGGCAAAATCCAGAGATCCTCGGACAAGACGGCCGGGCCCTTCAGCTGGTTATGCATGCCACGAGCCATGACAGCATGATCTCTTGGCAACGCCACCCTGAACACACCTTCGGAGCTAGCTCAGGATATGAGTCTGGAGATTGGCGAGACCCATTTGTCTTCTGGGATGCAGATGCCAGGTTGTGGCGAATGCTTATTGCCGCTCGCCACGAAAGCGGCCCGGAACGACGCCGCGGAACCATCGCACAGTGCACCTCCACTGACCTCAACCATTGGGAACCAGTGGAACCGTTCTGGGATCCCCGGCGTTATGTGGCGCACGAATGCCCTGAAGTCTTCCAGATGGGGGACTGGTGGTACATGGTCTATTCCGAGTTCAGCGATGCATTCACTACCCGCTATCGAATGGCACGTGACCTGAACGGACCATGGATTGTTCCTGAATACGACACTCTCGACGGTCGGGCCTATTACGCAGCTAAATCTGCCGAGCGCGATGGACGCCGGTTATTCTTCGGCTGGATTGCTTCCAAGGAAGACTCACATGATGACGGGCCGTGGCAGTGGGCAGGAACCATGTCCGTGCTTGAAGCTGAGCAGCGCAGCGACGGAACCTTAGCTTTTCATCCGCCTCACGAAGTCCGGTCAATATTCACCGGCCAAGAAGATTCATTGCCTGCAGGGACCCGGCTTGATGCAGCCGATGGCTACAGCGATATCATCACCAAAAAGGACACCCCAAGCGCATTCTGCCTACGCGCTCACTTCGACGTAGAAGAGGGAACCCGAGAATTTGGTGTCGTATTGCGCGCCAGCGCCGACGGAGACCAAGGTTATACGCTTCGACTTGAACCACACCGTGGCCGGCTAGTTTTCGATCGGTGGCCACGACTGGCCACCGGGACTGAACAATGGCATATCTCCGGAGATGTGCCCTTCGCAATCGAGTTGGAACGACATTGTTCCCTTGAACCGGGGCATCACGAACTAGAAGTCATTGTGGACGCAGATTTGTGTGTCGCCACTTTGGATGACACCACAGTTCTAAGTACTCGGCTCTATGACAGGCCAACCGGCCGTGCCGGAGCCTTTGTTGGAGAAGGAGCAGTCACGATCTCTCACTTCTCAGTGTCATCGCGAGAGGCTAACCAGCCCATCGCACAGATCAAAGAAAACAGACTCGTCACGCCCTCGGCCTGAGGGCCTAATCCAGCACTGTGCACAATCCACCTTGATGCACCTTCACTTCAACGGAGAACTGAGCCATGACCAGAACACACCGCAAAGCCAACTTTCTGCCACTCCTCGCCGCCGCGGCCCTAGCACTTTCCAGCTGTGGAGGAAGCTCCGCAGGAGCTGATCCAACCGATATCAATCCCACCGGAGAAATCGAAGCCCGCGAAATTTCGTGGCTGCTCTCCAGGCCAGCAGATGGCGGGGTGATCAAGACTATGGAACAAATTGCTGATGAATACGCGAAAGATCATCCTGGATTCTCGTTGAACCTCATCACCACACCAGATAGGCCTTCCTACATTCAGAAGTATGAGACCCTGGCCGCGGCGAACAAACTTCCTGAACTCTTTGACACTGATGCGACGCCTTTCGCCCAAAAGCTAGCTGGCCAAGACCGGATGGTTGACGTTGATCTTCTGCTGAAAGACCTTGGACTCAATGATGAGTATCGTGAAGCTGCGCTGAACTACCAGCGGTTTGATGATAGGTCCTTGTACATGGTTCCTTTTGAATTCCAGCTTGAATTCTTCTGGTTCAACAAAGACATCTTCAAATCCGCTGGCGTTGAAGCTCCAAAATCCCTCGATGATTTCCCTGCCATGTGTAAGGCTCTGAAAGCACAGGGCGTCACCCCGATTGCTTTGGATGGTCAGGATCAGTGGCCGTTGGAACGGTACATGTCCTATTACCCGTTCCGCATGACTGGCCCTGAATACGTGCAGAAGCTGAAGACCGGTGAGGCAAAATTCTCTGACCCAGAAGGTAAGGCAGCCGCAGAATGGCTACAGTCGCTCGGTGAAGCAGGTTGCTTCCAGAAGGGCTTCTCATCCACCGGTTACGCCGATGCCCAAGCACTCTTTACCTCCGGTAAAGCGGCTGTCTACAACACCGGTACTTGGGAGCTGAGCAACCTGGCCACCGAAACCTTAGACGCTGGAGTACGTGAGGATGTTGACTACTTCACGCTACCCACCATTGACGGTTCAGCGACCGCAGAAAACGAGTACGTGACCCCTTCAGGTATCGGTATGGCCGTGAACGCCCAGACCTATGATCCTTTGGTTCGAGACTTCTTGGCTTTTGCACTGGAACGCTACCCGGAGCTCTACGCTTCCACCGGCGCTCTCTCACCAACTACGGGTGCAAAGACCACCGTCCCAAAGAAGGCCACGAAGCTCTATGATCGTGCGATCAAGCAGGCCGAAAACGTGGGCAGCAACATCGCGATGCCTTGGGATACTCAACTGGATCCGGCAACAAACACTCGCCTGCAGCAGGAATTGACTCTGCTTGTCCAGGGGGACATCACCGCTGATGAGTTTGTGACCACCATGGATGCAGCTTTGAAGGAGAACGTCGGTGGCTAGCAATACACAAACGGCCATTGTGAATAGGCGCGCACGTCCTCCTCGTCAACGCCGCAAAGCTGTTCAGTCCATGCTTCCGCGCCGCTCAGCCTTATCTGTTGCTGTTTTCCTAGTGCCACCGCTGATCATTTATGGTGTCGCGGTCCTACTTCCCATCGTTCAGTCGCTGGTCCTCAGTTTCTACAAATGGGATGGGATCACCGACATGAGGTTTGTCGGCCTAGATAACTACGTGAAGATGCTTTCGCGTGATGACGTGTTTTGGACGGCCTTCGCCAATGCGCTGGGTTATCTGGTCATCTGTCTGGTCCTACAATTAGGCGGAGCACTAATTGTCTCAAGCCTGCTCACCGCGTTACCTCGCGCACGGGAACTCGTCAAGACACTGTACTTGTTGCCAGCGGTCATCTCTACCGTGGCCATTGCCTTCTTGTTCCTGCGGGTCTATTCCCTAGAACCGGTTGGCATGCTCAACCAGGTACTGCAATGGGTTGGGTTGGGGGACCTGCAAACTGCATGGCTCTCAAATGTGCAGACAGTACTTGCCGCGGTGTCCATCCCCGAGGGGTGGAGATACACCGGGCTGTACATGCTGATCATCTATGCAGCTCTGATCTCAGTGCCACGAGAACTTGAGGAAGCTGCTCGTCTGGATGGAGCATCCTGGTGGCAGGTCTTCTGGAACATCCGTTTCCCACACATTCGCCCAGTCTGGATCACCACCACAATCATGGCCACCACCTTTGCACTGCGTGGCTTTGATATTCCTTATCTCTTGACCAACGGCGGCCCCGGTCAATCTTCAGAACTGCTGACAACCTACATGTACAAAACAGCGTTTGTTCACACAGACTACGGTTACGCCAGCGCGATCTCCGTATTCATTGTGATCGAGTGCTTGATAGCTGTTGGCCTGATCTTCCTCCTCCTGCGACGTAAGGCTGACTCGTGAGCACTACTGTTGAAATCGAATCGGAAAAGACGATGACCACACCCACAGTTATAAAGTCTCCGACAGCACCAAAGGCCAAGCCTAAACGGCGCAGTGTGCATCAAAAGTTACTCATCGTGACCGTGGTACTGATCGTGATTGTCCAGGTCTACCCACTGCTGTGGCTGTTTATGACTAGCTTCCGCACTGCGGCTGACTTTGCTGGTGGCAACCCATTCTCGTTGCCTACCGAGTTCACCCTAGATAACTATTCGCGCGCATTTGCGACGGGAAATTTGGGACTGAACATCGTCAACAGCCTGATAGTTACCCTTGGCTCTAGCGCGCTGATTGTTGTTGCAGGAATGATGGCAGCCTTCGCGTTGCAGGTTCTAGGCTTCCGCTTTAGCTCGGTGGTTCGTGCACTGTTCTTGCTGGGCATTATTGTTCCGGTGCAGATCGCTTTGGTGCCATTGTTCATTGACTACTCTAAAATTGGATTACTCGACACGCACCTGTCAATGATCATTCCGCTGGCAGCGTTCTCATTGCCGATGGCCATCTATCTGTTCTCCTCGTTCTACGGATTCATTCCCCGTGAGACTTACGAGGCAGCGTCCTTGGATGGTGCAGGACCCTATCGGATCTTTACTCAGATCACCTTCCCACTGTCTTTGAATACCATCGTCACGGTGATTCTGGTGAACAGTATTTTCATTTGGAATGATTTCATCTTCGCCAATACCTTTGTGCTCTCCGATGGGCTGAAGACCATTCCTCTGGGATTGCAGAACTATATTGGTGCTATGGGCAATACAGACTGGACAGCGACGTTCGCGGCCGTATGCATCTCGGTGACACCACTACTGCTGGTATTCCTAGTCCTGAACAAGGCAATGATTCAGGGACTAGAGAGCGGGGCCACCAAGGGATGAGCCAAGTAAGACAACCTAGACAAAATTCACCGGTCACCATGCGAGATATCGCACGGGAAGCAGGTGTTTCGGTGGCCACCGTATCCCACGTAGTCAATGACAAGCCTGGAGCGCGGATTGGTGAAGAAACCAAACAACGCGTCCATGACGCCGTTGCCAAGTTGGGCTACCGTACCAACGCGTTAGCCAAGAACCTCTCGGTAGGATCTTCACGATTCATTGGACTGGTTGCGGACGCAATTGCAACCACACCTTTCGCAGGCCAGATCATCCACGGTGCTCAGGATGAAGCGTGGAAACACGGATACGTTCTATTGGTCGCCAACACCGATGGCAACCAAGCCGCTGAGCAGGATGCCATCGCAATGATGCTTGAACACCAAGTACGGGGGATCTTGTATTCCACTTGGTACCACCGTGAAATCGAAGTGCCACCGTCACTTCTTCAAACAGATACAGTCCTGGTTGATTGCTTCTCCACGGGCAGCGGACTACCGGCAGTGGTGCCAGATGAAGTGCAGGGCGGTAGATCCGCCACCGAGGAACTGATTGCCGCTGGGCATGAACGGATTGCGTTCATCAATACGACAACTGCTTCACCAGCGTTAACAGGCCGTTTGGCCGGCTACCGAGGTGCGCTTGAAGCTGCAGGTCTGAGCTTTGATGAGGATCTGGTATTTCCTGCAGCTCCAGAGCAGGAAGGCGGGTACGAGGTCACGGCGGCAATTATTGACAGCGGTGCGAGCGCAGTCTTTTGCCACAATGACCGAGTGGCCATGGGCCTATATGACGGGCTACGGGAACGCGGCCTACGCATACCTGATGACATTGCCGTTGTTGGTTTTGACAATCAAGAAGTCATTGCTGCCCATTTACGTCCGACGCTGTCCACGATTGCCTTGCCCCACTATGGACTTGGCGCCGCAGGCATTCGAGTACTCCTAGGGCTTGATCCAGAACGAGATGATCAGACGTACTTGATCAATTGCCCACCTATCCGTCGTCAGTCTCTCTGACCAAACCACCAAATATTCTCAGGCTTGTTCGTAGCCTCAAAGATCAAGATCCTCACCGGTACTGCAGCGCAGCGGAGACCGGATGCAGAAAGGAACGCGCAATGACGCACGTATTTTCTCGCCGAAGTTTGCTTTCAACAGGCTTATGGTCGTAGAGAAATCACTTCGAGCGATGACGAGGAACGATTTGAAGGGCAATAGTTGCCAGCAATTTCATGCTTCCAGGCGCAAATAGTTCACTTATAGGGCTTATCGGTTGTTCTCGCCGTTCGTTGAATATGTCATCGATATGCGCAAAGGAATCCCGGCAGTAGTGCATTCGTGCTACCGTCTTGGATAAATTCAACTAAGAATGACACCTCGAAAGTCCGCTTCGGAGGCCGTAATGGTAAGAGTCAGCTCGCATTTGGATGACGAAAGTAGTCGTCAGCTAGGGATGTTGTATTTCTCTGCAGCTTCGGATCCGATAAATGGCGAGGATGGGCGAAAATCTAAACCGGTTGAAAGTCGCCCAAAGATTGACCGAGACGTGCCAAAGATGCGCGGAGCCAATTCGGCCTCCGGGAGAGCGAAGACGAAGAAGCCGAAAGTCCTCCACGGGTAGCTCTATCGTGTCCTGTAACCAATAAAGTCCATCAGGTGGTAGGAGCAGATCATGCATCAGTTCTGTTCAACTACCCAAAAACTGATGCCAGTCAGCAACTTCGTCGTAGTTCAGCGGACGACTTCGCTCCGATGGAGCGCGCCGTTGCGATGCTTTGTATCGAAGAAGATCGCTTCAGGTGGCTGTGCCGAAAGAACAAGATTGTGATGGTGTCGGCTGACGGCGGGCTCTTTGTTCTCAAAACCGATGTCGAAGTATTGAGAGATGAACTGATTCGTTCTGCGTCTCCCATCTATCTAAGAACCGTAGCAAGGCTGGAGAGCAGGACAATTGAACAGCTAAAGTCAGCGTGCACAGCCAAACATGTTCAAGTATTTACTGATCCTGTAAAAGGGCCGATGATTTCGGTGGCTAAGTTGTCCGAACTACTAGAGTCCCTGCGACGACGGCCGGTTGAAGGCTCTCAGAGTACGGATGGACACCGTTTTTCAAGCGAACCGGATGCAAGCCGTAATCTCAAAAGTGTTGACGGAACTTGGAACGTTGAGGGAACTCCTTTGAAACGATACGAGGAGAACGAAGCAAAGAATCGCAGGCAGGCGACTGCACTTTCGGCTGGGAACAATGGAATAGGTAAGGCATCGACTGAAAAAGTTCCGTTTATTCGGATCGTAAGTGGGGGATTGCCGACCTTGGGCAAAGGGCACAAATAGATTCCTCAATAACCATACGGTCATTTCAATTGCGTCGGGCGCATGTTGCCATGCTTGGTCGGGTCGCCTTGAGCAGCGTCAGGTGGGATTGCTACGTAGGAGTGGTCTCGCTCCACTCGGGAAGACAGTGGAGTTGCAGTGCGAACGACGTTGGTTTGATACCAAAGATTAGCTTCTCTATATACATGTGACCTGATGAAACTGTCCGGGCGCTGGGGTAATGTTTCTCTTAAGAATCGTTGAGAAATATTGAGACAAAAATAGAGAGTCGATGGTCGGCACTGTGAAGGAACAGCAGCGAGCAGAACTGCACAAAACAATCTGGCAAGTAGCCAATGATCTTCGCGGTTCGGTGGACGGCTGGGACTTCAAGTCATACGTCCTGGGTATTCTCTTCTATCGTTTCATCTCCGAGAACCTCACCAGCTACATCAACACCGGTGAGCATGAGGCAGGCAATACTGGGTTTGATTTCGCGCAGCTTTCTGATGATGAAGCGGAATTCGCCCGTGAAGAGATTGTCAACGAAAAAGGCTTCTTCATTCGCCCTTCTGAGCTGTTCGAGAACGTGCGCAGGCGTGCACCGCAGGACGAGAACCTTAACGAGACGCTTGAAAGCATCTTCCGAGACGTCGAAGGTTCAGCAACCGGTACTGATAGTGAAGACGATCTCAAGGGCCTCTTTGATGACCTGAACGTGAACAGTAGCAAGCTCGGCAATACCGTGGCGAAACGCAACGGCAAGATGGTCAAACTGCTGGACGCGATCGGTGACCTCCCTCTAGGCGGCAAGTTCTCGGATAACTCCATTGACCTATTTGGTGATGCATACGAGTACCTGATGCAGATGTACGCATCTAGTGCTGGTAAATCTGGCGGCGAATATTACACCCCGCAGGAAGTCTCTGAGCTGCTGGCGAAGATCACCACGGTCGGTAAGACCCGCGTGAACAAGGTGTATGACCCCGCCGCTGGTTCGGGCTCACTCCTACTCAAGTTTGCCAAGGTACTTGGCAAAGAGAACGTGGGCGGGTTCTATGGTCAAGAAATCAACCTCACCACCTACAACCTGGCTCGTATCAACATGTTCCTGCACGATGTGAACTACGAGAACTTTGATCTGGCATTGGGTGACACTCTGCTGGAACCACATCACTGGGACGATGAGCCGTTTGAAGCGATCGTTTCTAACCCTCCCTATTCGATTAAGTGGGAGGGCGATGCCAACCCAATCTTGATCAATGATCCACGTTATGCGCCGGCTGGTGTGCTGGCGCCTAAGTCGAAGGCAGACCTCGCTTTCACGATGCATATGCTGCACTGGCTGGCGACCAACGGTACGGCAGCGATTGTTGAGTTCCCCGGTGTGCTGTACCGTGGCGGCGCTGAGCAAAAGATTCGTAAGTACCTGATCGATAACAACTATGTTGATACGGTGATTCAGCTTCCTTCTGACTTGTTCTTTGGTACGACGATTGGCACCTGCATTATCGTGCTGAAGAAGTCGAAGAAGACAAACGATGTGCTCTTCATTGATGGTTCTGCTGAGTTCGTGCGCGGTGGCAACAAGAACAAACTGAGCGAAGCCAACCAGCAGGCTCTACTTGATGCGTTTACGAATCGTGAGTCATCAGATCATTTCACAAGACTCGTTGAGAACAGTGATATCGCTGCGAATGACTACAACATTGCCGTGTCGTCGTATGTTGAGACTGAGGATACTCGTGAAGTCATCGATATTACTGAGCTGAATGCCAGGATCGAGCAGATCGTTGCCGGGCAGGCAGAGCTACGTACGTCGATTGATGCGATCGTGGCTGATCTGGAGGGTGCGAAATGAGCCGCATTGATGAACTGATAGCCAAGTACGCACCGGATGGCATTCAATATAAATCGCTTGGCGATGTTCTAAAGATCAAGAATGGCAAAGACCACAAGCACCTTGGAGACGGCGATATCCCGGTATATGGAAGTGGCGGCATTATGCGTTATGCCGACGAATCTGCGGCGGAGGGACCATCGGTCCTAATACCTCGAAAAGGTTCATTGGGGAATTTGTTCTACGTGGAGGGCCCTTTTTGGGTTGTAGACACCATATTCCGAACTGAGATTGACGATTCGCAGTTAGAACCAAAATTCCTGTTTCATCTACTCCTCACAATGAGTCTCGGTGAAATGAACCAAGCCGGCGGTGTTCCAAGCCAGACCCAAAGCGTATTGAATAAGCTGCGAATTCCGGTTCCGCCGTTGGAAATTCAGCGTGAAATCGTTGGTATTCTTGATACTTTTAGTAAAATGGAAGCGGAGCTGGAAGCGGAGCTGGAAGCTCGGAAGCAGCAGTATGAGCACTATCGCAGCGAATTGTTCGGCGATGCTAAAGACAAACGCATCGTGACACTTGGTGAGCTTTGCAACTCAATCACGACTGGGAAGCTCGACGTTAATGCAAAAGTAGATGGGGGCGCTTACCCATTCTTCACGTGTGACGCTAATCCTTATGAAATCGACACATACGCCTTCGACACTGAAGCGATTTTGCTTTCCGGCAATGGGAGTCGTGTTGGGCACGTGAATTACTACCGAGGGAAGTTCAACGCATACCAACGAACGTACGTCGTTTCTGATTTCTCCGAACAAGTTCACGTACCGTATCTACTTCAATATCTGCACGGATTCTTTCGTCAATACGTGATGGTTAATTCGAGGAAGGGCTCGGTCCCATACATCACCCTGCCGATGTTGAAGAATTTCCAAATTCCCCTCCCGGCGTTGACGGAGCAAAAACAAATGTCAAACTCTCTCGACAAGTTCGATGCTCTCGTGAACGACCTTTCCGTTGGGCTTCCTGCTGAACTTGCTGCTCGTCGTCAACAGTACGAGTACTACCGCGATAAGCTCCTTACGTTCAAGGAGCTGGAGCCTGCATCATGAGTACAACTCCGGTGAATGTGCAGATTCCGTCGGATACTGAAGCGCCGATCATTGCTGACTTTGTCGAGCATGCACTGCGAATAGCGTATCTTGACCGTCAGCACTGGGCATCTCTGCCCGCGAGCGATTGGGACGCACCTGGCGTGTATGTCCTGATGACAGCCGACGGATCGAATCGATTGTATGTAGGGCAAGCACGCAAATTACGCGGCCGCTTGCAGCAGCACAACAGCAAGGAAAAGCTTCCTTGGCGTCGGGCTCTTGCGGTGAAGCGCGATACCACCGCCGGGTTCAACACTGCCGAGATCGGGTACCTGGAAGGCCGTATCGCGGCAGAGCTAAATGCGCTGCACCAGATCACAGTCGTCGAAGGCCAGACCAGTGGTGACGAGACGCTGCCAAAGCACATGATGATCTCCCTGGATGCTTTCGTGAAGAGCATCCTCGGTGCCCTGCGTCTGGCTGGGCTGGATATCAGCCGGAGTAATCCTCAAACACTGACCGAAGACGAGCAACCTTCACCTGCTCAAGCGCCAGTGCCATGTAACAAGCCGAATAAAACGGTGACCGTTGCTGACTTGGTTTCCAGCGGACTGCTTCAGGCAGGACACGCACTGTTCCTGAGCCAAGCTGGTAAAGAGGCCGAAGGTAGCGTCACCGCTGATGGAGAGATTATCGTTCGCGGTGTTTCTTATAAATCCCCGAGTACCGCAGCAGCAAAAGCCCTTGAGCTGCAATCCTCTAACGGCTGGATGACATGGAAAGTCGGCAGCCAGTCCGGTCCGCCGCTCGATACGTTGCGACAACAATGGCTAATACAACAAAAGGAGGAGGTAGAAAAATGATCGAAGCACAGGCACGTAAATACGACACCATCGCCGTAAGCAACGAAAGCACCGTTGTTTCGGTCTACGATGCCGATCCGTCAAAAGAATCTTCGTACCAGTCGGAAGCACAGCTGGAACGTGAATTTATTCGCCTCCTCGAAGGCCAAGCTTACGAGTATGTGGCGCTGACGAGTGAAGAACACCTCGTCACGAATCTTCGAACTCAGCTCGAAGCCCTGAATCGCTTCACCTTCTCGGATGAAGAATGGCAACGCTTCTTCAAAGAACGGATCGCCAGCACCGGTGATGGGATCGTCGAAAAGACGGTGCGGATTCAAGAAGACCATGTTCAGCTGTTGACCCGTGATGATGGCACGACAAAGAACATCACCCTGCTGGATAAGCGGAATATTCACAACAACCGTTTGCAGGTGATCAACCAGTATGCGGTGGACCGTGGCGAGGGTGGTGCAAGCTTCTCGAACCGGTATGACGTGACCGTTCTAGTCAATGGGTTACCGATGGTGCATATCGAGTTGAAGCGCCGCGGCGTGCCGATTCGTGAAGCCTTCAACCAGATTGACCGATACCAGCGCGATAGCTTCTGGGCTGGCTCTGGCCTATTCGAGTACGTGCAGCTGTTCGTGATCAGCAATGGGACGCAGACGAAGTATTATTCGAACACCACTCGCCGTCAGCATGTGGCTGATGCGA
>Ga0308166_1002559_pt1 | contig 16561 bp, 3 predicted proteins | sample PhyCR2_2_FD_202137 | JGI IMG/M metagenome (GOLD analysis project Ga0308166, IMG submission 202137) | Phyllosphere microbial communities from UC Gill Tract Community Farm, Albany, California, United States - DLSLCC.R2 | ecosystem: Host-associated > Plants > Phyllosphere > Unclassified | place... | reverse complement strand
CGAAATGCAGCGTCAGGACTTCCATCTGCCACTGATGATCGGTGGCGCGACGACGTCGAAGGCGCACACCGCGGTGAAGATCGAACCGAAGTACAGCAACGATGCCGTGGTCTACGTGACCGACGCGTCGCGCGCCGTCGGCGTGGCGACTCAGTTGTTGTCCAAGGAACTCAAGGCCGGTTTCGTCGAGAAGACCCGCCTGGAATACATCGACGTGCGCGAGCGTACGTCCAATCGCAGCGCCCGTACCGAACGCCTGAGCTACGCCGCCGCGATCGCGAAGAAGCCGCAATTCGACTGGGCCAATTATCAGCCGGTCAAACCGACCTTCACCGGCAGCAAGGTGCTCGACAACATCGATTTGAAGGTACTGGCCGAGTACATCGACTGGACACCGTTCTTCATTTCCTGGGACCTGGCCGGCAAATTCCCGCGCATCCTCGAAGACGAAGTGGTCGGTGAAGCCGCCACTGCGCTGTACAAGGACGCGCAGGAAATGCTCGCCAAGCTCATCGACGAAAAACTGATCAGCGCCCGTGCGGTGTTCGGTTTCTGGCCGGCCAATCAGGTCAACGAAGACGACATCGAGCTGTACGACAACACCGGCAAGCCGCTGGCCAAGCTGCATCACTTGCGTCAGCAGATCATCAAGACCGACGGCAAGCCGAACTTCTGCCTCGCCGACTTCGTGGCGCCGAAGGACAGCGAAGTCACCGACTATGTCGGCGGCTTTATCACCACCGCTGGCATCGGCGCCGAAGAAGTGGCCAAGGCCTATCAGGATGCGGGCGACGACTATAACTCGATCATGGTCAAGGCCCTCGCCGACCGCTTGGCCGAAGCCTGCGCCGAATGGCTGCACCAGCAAGTGCGTAAAGAACATTGGGGTTACGCCAAGGATGAAACCCTCGACAACGATGCACTGATCAAAGAGCAATACCGTGGCATCCGCCCCGCTCCCGGCTACCCGGCCTGCCCGGATCACACCGAGAAAGCCGCGCTGTTCACCCTGCTCGATCCAGAGGCTGCGGAAATGCGCGCCGGGCGCAGTGGCGTGTTCCTCACCGAACACTACGCAATGTTCCCCGCCGCAGCGGTCAGCGGCTGGTACTTCGCCCATCCGCAGGCGCAGTACTTTGCCGTGGGCAAGATCGACAAGGATCAGGTGCAGAGTTACACCGCGCGCAAAGGCCAGGACCTGAGCGTGACCGAGCGTTGGCTGGCGCCGAATCTGGGTTACGACAGCTGAGTCGAGCCGACCTGGGAGTGCCCTGCTCCCAGGTCCGCTCGATCACTCAGTCGCGGCGCCACGAAGGCCCGGGTTTCGGTGACGACGGGGGCGCTGGCGACGCTCCCGCATCCTGCGACGCCAGGCTCTCCAGCTCTGTGCGAGTCAAAGCCTTGAGTTTCTCGATACGCGCATCCGCCAGTTCGATTTCAAGCACCCTCATCGCGTCCAGATAATCGCTGTTTTCTCTGTCCGGGTAGGCATCCTCGACCGCTTCGTGCCGCCTGGTAGCGTCGCGTTCAAGTGCCTCGAACGCCTCGGCGTGGCGATCCTGCAGATAGCGGATCCAGTAGTCCCGCGCAATCAGATCCTCCAGAAACATGGGTGATGCCTCGTCCGCGAGAACCGAGGCACGCGCATCGAGCAATCGTCGCCCGCGAATCGGTGAGGCGTACAACATGTGTTCGGGTTGCGCCGGCAACTCCAGGTCGTCCGGCCAGCCGCGTGTCATGGCGATGCGGTATTGCAGGCGAACTTCCGCGCGATCCTTGTTCCTGGCGGCGGCTTCGGCCAGTCGATCCACCCTTTCCAGGCGAAACAGCCGTCGAGTCAGATCAAGCAGCGCTCTGCCGCGTTGCAGCTGACGATGCCGCGGAATGTCGCGCAGAGCGTTGTATTCATAGACGCGGGTTTCCAGTTCGCTGAACGACAGGATCCGGCCATCGGGGCACGTGCCGTGGGTTTCGGCGTTGAAAAACAACAGCTCGCGCAGTTCAGCGTTTTCCGTGGCAGCCTGGATCACTTGCCAGACCCGGTGGGTCAGATCGGCACCGGCAAACCTGAATTCCAGGGTGTCGGGCAAGGTCGAGAGCAAATGAAAGAACGCCTCATGGTTGGCCTGTCGAGCCAATTGCAGCCATAGCGCTTGCCGCGCTGCACGCGCATCTGCATGGGTATAGGTCATCCATATATCCATCGCCGGCGCTGCCACGTCCTGCGCCGGATTGGCAATCACCTCCGCGGCCTCCACACCGGCATGCATATCCACGGGCCTGCTACTGCTACCGCCACCGCCTCCGCCACGCGGATCATCACCATCGTCGCTATCGGAGTCGGGGTCCGAACCCCGATCCGAATCCGATTCGGATCCGCTATCGCTTTCCGAGTCGCTCATACGCTCGGCGATCAAGCGCTGCAAGGACTCCGGCGTGTAGCCCAGCACGTCACTGCCGCCATGCGCGACGCTGTAGTCCCTGATCTGCTCCAATGCGTTAAGCGACAGCGAGTTCTCCGACAGATCGGTGCCTGCCACGAGCGCCTCATGATTGCCGCCCAACAGCCGGTCCGGGAAAACCATGATGTTGTTGCCCGACAGGTCCAGCCTTTGCAGATGCGCCAGTTCAAGCACGCCTTCAGGCCAGAAATCCAGGCCGTTCTGGCCGAGGTTGAGGGTTTGCAGACTGCTGAAGGTTGCGGCGTTGAATTCTTCCAGCTGATTGTGACTGAGGTCGAGCCAGCGCAGCCGCGCCCCGCTCGCGTGCTGATACACCGATTGCGCCACGGCCAGGCGATTGCCGCTCAATTCCAGCCGTTCGAGCCGGCTCAGACCGCCGACAGCTTCCGGCAGGCGTGCCAGGCCCGTGCCATTGAGTGTCAGCGTGGTCAACTCAGGAAACGCCGGGCAAAAGAGGTTGAAACTCTCGACGGAAAATTTAGCCCCGGTCAGGTCCAGCGTCCGCACATGGGAAAACACGTTCGACAGCGCAGGCAAATCACCCAAGCCGCCCGCTGACAGGCTCAGCGTCCGTCCGGCGGATTCGGTATGGCCGGTGAGCCCGTCCCGCCAGCAAGCGCGGATCCTGGAGGCATCAAAGAATCTTGTTGACGACGCCCCTTCACCAGCCCCTTGCGCCGGGTTGAAGATCCAGCCGTTCAACTCACGCGTCAACGCCTCGTTACTTGCTCGCCACTGATTCAGTCTGCCGACGACTTGCTCAGGGGACAGGCCTTCAGTGCGCAAACGCTCAACGCTGGCCTGGGCCTTTTCAAGCGACAGTGACGGAAAGATTTCCAGCACTGCGCGATGCATCTCGGTGCCTTGCTGAATGACCGAGGCAGATGGCAGTGGCAAGAGATGAGCAGCGCGATTGAGTGCCGTGTCAGGCGTGGCACCGCTGGAACCGGCGGGTATCGATGGCGCTTGCGATTCAAACCGTTGCAGCGCCCCTTCGGGCAAACCCAAGGTCATTTCGATACGTCGCTGCGCCGCCTTTAGGCTCGCTTCGCCGCTGACACTGAAGCGGTTGTTCAGCAGCCGGGTCTTGAGCAGCACAGCGTTGTCGGCAAGCACGTGATCGGGGAGCGAGCCGATGGTGTTATGCCGCAAATCCATTGCTTGCAAATGCGCCAGGTTCTCCGCCCCCTTCGGCCACACATTGAGCCCGTTTGAGCTGAGGTTCAGCGTCCTGAGGCCGGTCAGGCGAGAAACGTCCAGTGTGTCCAGCCGATTGAGGCGGGCATTGAGATGTTCGAGATTGCTCAGCGCGTCGAATTGACCTTGCACCTCAGGGGTCACGGCGATTCGGTTGAAAGACAGGTCCAGCTGTGCGAGCCGGGGCAAATCGGCTGGCCGCACCGGCACTTCGGTCAATCCGCAGGCGGTGACCTCCAGGCTTGTGGCGCCACTGAACGCCTGGAGAAAGCCGCGGATCTGTTCGACCGGCACAGTCAAGCGGTCCAGCCGAACCCGCTGTACATGAGCAAACGTACCGGCCGGCAATTGCGGCAGCTCACTCACCGACTCCGCGCCCAGCGCCCAGGCGGTGTCAACCAGTTCAAACATGCTGGCGTCGTCCAGATCGCTGGCGGATATCCAGTCCTCAGCATTGAAGGGACGAACGTCATCGTTCAAGCGATAACGCCGGCGTATGGCCGCGCGCCAGTTTTTTTCCAGTGCACGAACCACCCGGGCATTGGGCGGCGCTTGCCAGCGCGCTGCCGGCGTCGCCGTACGCAACTCTGCGGATGCGCTGGCCTCGTAGAACTGGCGGAAAATTGCGCTGTGCTCCACGCGCAGAATCTCCACGGCTCCAAGTCGGGTCTCCGGTGTGTTCCACAGACTCATGATGCGCTGAGGTAACGGGTTGAGACGGCCGGCCTCACCCGTCAGAAACTGCAGTTCCCCGGCGCAGTAGCGGCGGACCATCAAGTCCAGATCAACCAGATGCCCCCATTCCCCCATGTAGTTTTTCACATAGTCGTAAGCCGGTTTGAACGCTCCGTGGGAGAACCTCGACCAGTCCAGGGACAAACCGGCCCAGAGTCTCTCGTGCCCGACATAAAGGGTCTGTGGAAGGGATGCGATGGCGGTTTGGGTCAGATCCAGACGCTCCAGCTCAGGCAGTTGTTCCACATAAGCCGGCCACTGCGTCAGGCCCGGCGCTTCAATCTTGAGTTTCTTCAGTCGTTCAAGGGGAGCCAGGTCCAGCTCGGGCGGGCTGCCTGCGCCGCCGGGAAAATCGAGATGAAGCTCCTCAACCGCGGTCAGGCTACGCAATCTTGTCGACAGATCGGCAGCCATCACCCGCGCTGGCGTTCGGAACTTGAGCTTTTTCAATGCGGACATGCGAGTCACGCTCAGGGGCAAGGTCGTCAGTGACTGCTCGTGCTCCATGTAGGTGCCGAACAGACTGCCCCGCTCCCCCAGCGACAACTTTTCGATATTGGCAAATCGCGTCAGGAAGGCATCGGCGTTGGCGTCGGTCAAACCTCCGCCGCCAATCGACAGTTCACGCACGTGAGCAAAGTCGACGGTCATCTCTGGCAGAGGATCGTAGGTGAGAATCGACAGTTGATCGGCACCCGCGACCCCAGTGGACAAAGCGTTGCGCCAGCAGGTTTTCAGCGCTTGCGCGGTGCGAAACTTGTAATTTGTTCCGGAGCGTTCCCAGGGCGCCGCCGTCGCTGTCCCCGCCCATTCATCCAGCGTCGCATTGAGCTGTTCCCACTCACGCCGACGTGATTGCAACAGCTCGAAAATGGCCCGGTCGTTTTTTCCTGCCCGATACTGGTCAAGGAGGAAGCCACGAGCCTGTTCGTCGCTCAATTGCGGGTAGATATCCTGCACGTGAGCCAGCAGGTTCGGTGCCAATCCGGCGCCGCGTCCACTGGCGGGATAACCGATCAAGGTAGCGTTCACCCGCACCGGGGGCTTTATCCACTTGACCTGAGGCGCCAGCAATGCGGGTGCATCAGCCTGGTGCTGGTCGGCGTGATCGATGATCTTTGCTTGCAACTCTGCGGACTGCCCGACCTCAGGGACACCGAGGCTGCGGCGCGCATGATCAGGCAGGGCATGCATGATCGACGAGTAAAAATTGTCGCCGTCGCGAGGCAGGCTGTTGAGTGCCTCACCGCGCTCGTTGTATGCCTGAAACTGAACGCCTGTTTTGATCAGGTATTTTTTCTCGCCGGCGGTTTCACTGCCGATGCTGTCGAGCAGCATGCCGGCGTCGTGGCCTTCGCGAACTTCAATGCGAAGGCTGTCGGGCCAACCCGCCAATTGCTCCAGCGTGTGCAACGCCAGGCGCCGGCTGTCCGCAGAAGCGACGTTTTCGCTGCGCAGACCGGCATATGCCGCTACCTGTCGACTTTGCCGCGCGTACCAGCGGGCCTCCTCCAACAGGCGCAGCGGTACTCGTTGCCCTGAGCCGAGTCGCTGAAGATCATCGGGTCGACCATGTGCCAGCACCGTTTGCGCCGCCGGTTCACTGAGTCCCGGGCAGGCCTTCTGCAAGCGCGCAACCTGCGGATCGACGGGGTCGGTGCCCGAATGAATGCTGTCGTAAATCGCCGGCTGGCGGGTGTTGGCGTAGTCGGCGATCTGCTTGCCAAACTCTGCCGGTCGGCCATCGCGCACGCGTGCCCCCTGCTCGCCGAGGAGCCGAGTGATTTCTGACTCGTCCAGTCCTGCGAGAATACGTGCTGGCAGTTCACCGCTGAAGATATCGGCCCGCGATATCTGAATGGGTGGCTTGACGCCGACATCGCGAAACCGCCGCGCGGCGCCATACCTGACGAACTTGCCGGACAATTGCTCGCCGTCGAAGACTTCCAGCACCCGGTTCTCCGGCCAGCGCGGCATTTCGGTGATCAGCGGCAACGCGTAGAGGTACAGTTCATCGATCGGTTTTGTCCCGCGCAACTGCTCGACAACCAGTGCCGCGTTGCCGTCTGCTTGCATCATGCGCATGGCCTGGGTCAGTTCCGGTGGCGGCAGCGAAGAATCAATGTGCATCTTGCGCAGCGCGGCTTCACTGACACCGCTGATATCGGCAGCCTTGATCAGCTGTGCATCGGAAAACGCTTCGGTTGCATGGCCGATGCGCCGCAACAGGGTCAGACGATCCCAATCCTGCGGACGTTCCAGAGTATGCCGCCAGGCACCGCTTCCATTGCTGTGGAGCACCGGCTGCCAGGCGTTGATGTCGGTCGGATGGCTGATCCGCCATTTGCCGATCGATTCATCGAAAAACTGCTCATAGACCTTGCCGCTCTGGCGAATATAGGTTTTACCCTCAAGCACGTGCTGGCCGGCACTGTTTGGCCCGGGACTGACAGGCAGTGCGACAGCCGACTCGTAAGCGTTCAGGTCGGGTTTCCACAGCCGGGTTTCGCCGTTGGGCAACTTCACCGGATGCAGACTTTCAATGACCGGCACGGCTTTGGCGCTTGAGATTTTCCTTACTGCGGCGCCCACACCGGCCATCAGCGCAATCTGCGCAAGGTTTTCCGCCACATCGATCAAATGATCCTTCGCCGCACGCCGATCGCCCTCGGCCCATTCGATTGCGCCCTCAAGCGTTTCATAGAGCAGTTGCCCGGCCATCACCACCATCATCACTTCGCCCAACACAGGCACGAACATCGAGACCATGTTCAGACCGAGCATGCCAAGTTGCATCAGATGGGCCAGTTTGGCGTCCCTTGCTCGCGCGTCTACCTCGGCAGTCGGTACCGCATGGCTTCGGGCATCATCGATCAGCTTGGTGCGGTTCTGGCTATAGAGGTATTGCCACAGATCCTCGTTGGGAGCCCAAAGTCCCTGCCCCTTGCGTCCCAGGGTGGACGATGCGATGTAAGGGTCCGCCACTGGCTCCCATTTGACCTGGCGTTCGGGCGGTACCTGCTGAATGCGGGTGAACGCCGAGCCGGCGGTGAAGCCTTGCAGCACCGACAGCCATGGCGAGCGCAGCAGATCCCAGCCATCGCCGGGTGAGTCAGGCGCCTTTTGCCTGAACTGGCTGAAATACTCGGGACGCTGGTCATAAGGCAGGAACTGGCTGAGAAAGCGCTGGTAGGCGGTGGGCTCCGCGCCCGTCTGTTGCGGAGCGTCGCGTGCAGTGAGCAAGCGTTTGAGCTCGTCGCGCATCTGCTGGAACGTGTAGCGTTTGAGCGGATGTTCAGGATCGTGCGGGATGTAAAGAATCAGTTCGTCGGTGTAGCGGTATTTCTCGCAGATGACGAACGCGACGCAGCCGGTGAGTCTTTTTTTCATCAACCCCAGGTCCTTGAACCAGACCTGTTTTTTACCCATCCAGGGATGCATCTCGCCGTCAATCACCGAGACGATCATCGCGTGATCCGCCGCCTCGATATCCTTTTGCAACAGCGCCTGCTCGGCCGCAGCGCGCAGCGTCGCCTTCTGTGCGACGATGAAGCGTTCGGCAAGCACTGCCTCTGCCACCGCTTCCTCAGGATGAAAGAATCCTTGCAGGTAAGTCTGGTATTGCTGGCCGACATCCAGATCGCGGCAAAGGTGCAGAAACTGGCTGACCGAAATACCGATGCTCACATGGTCGAACGTCTGCGCCGTGGACCCTGCCACCACAAAACCTGAGCTCGAATGGTAGGTCCCTTCGCATTCGCCAGCTTCGAAGTTGTGCAGTGCGGCTTCCAGCAGCGTTAGCTTGAGCACCTCGAATGAGGCCAGTTCGATTTGCTGGATACCCATCTCCACGGGGCGGCGCAGACACAGCAGCGTTTTGTCGACATCGATATCCAGCGAGTGTTTGTCTTTCAGCGCTTTGATGACTAATGGCCGGGCAAACGTCTCGACGTCCTGAAGTTGCGCCATGCGCTTGTCGAGACTGTTCTGGGCGATGACACTCGCCTTGAACGTGTCGTCCACGGTTTTGCGCTGGGCCGGCGTCGCATCCTGATACCAGGCTGGCAATGCTGTCGCAACCGCCTTGAAGGCTTCGCGCCGTTGCGGCGAAGCGTCGGTCAACCATTGCGGGATCGAAGCTTCGAGAAACTCGCCGTGCAGGCTTTGCGTTGCAACGAGCTTTACTGACCGACTGGCGTCTGCCGGCTGATCGGTCGACGCAGGCTGCGTCGACACGGGTTTTGGGGAAATAGCGCTCATGGTCACTCCTTGTTGATGGAGCGCTCAGCAAACCATGTCGCGTTATCGCTTCTGCGTTATCCGGGTATTGCGCAACCAGCAGTGGTAAGCGGATGTGACTTGTCCTGCCTCGGACCGCCTCAGCAAGGTGCCCTCAGGAACCGGATGTTGGTGGCAGGCGGCCGGGTTGTTCGGATTCCGCAGCGAAGCTGCTCAGCTCGCTGATCACCCGGCGTGTCAGCTCGGCGCGTTTCTGTGTGCGCAGCACGTCCATGGCCTTGCCCAACCTGTTCAGCTCAAGGTCGTATTCTTCGGAACTCAGTTCATTGCGGGCGAGACGCTGATTGAGCTGGTCCCACAGTTGCTGGCGTCGCTCGTCAACCGCAACGTCCAGCGCGGCCATCTCTTGTGGGTGGAGATCTTGCAGGTAAGAGATCCAGTAGTCGCGCTCTGCCATGCTTACGGACAGCGCATCGGTGCCCTCTGCCTCAAGAATCGAGGCGCGGGTGTACTCGAGCAGTTCATCACTCAGCGGAACGTCATAAATCATCGACGCGGGCTGGCCCGGTAAATCGACACCGTCGCCCCAGCCGCCCGTCAAACCGATACGATATTTAAGGCGCACTTCAGCACGATCCATACCCAGACCGGCGGCTTCAGCCAGCGTCTCGACGCGATCCAGGCGAAACAGTTGCCGCGACAGACGCAGCAGCGCCCGACCTCTGGACGCCATTCGATTCAACGGAATGTCACGCAACTGGTGATAGACCGCGACCCGCACTTCCAAATCACTGAATGTCAGAATCCGCCCGTCCGGACAGGTGCCGTGGGTCTCGGCGCCCTGAAACAACAGCTGCCGCAGTTCGGTATTTTCCTCAGCGGCCTCCATGACACGCCAGACTCTTTGCGTCAGATCGCCTCGCACCTGCCTGTAGTCCTGCGTATCGAGCAACAAGCGCAGCAACTGGAAAAACCGCTCGTGATTCGGCTCTTGCGCCAATTGCGCCCAGAGCTCGGTTCTTCGCGCAACCCACTGCGGATCGCTGTCCACAAGCCACGGATCGCGTGAGCGTGGCGCAACATCGTAGGCTGGATCAAAAACTTTCTCGGCAGGAAATACCTGCGCATGGGGATCGTCGACAACGCCGCCAGCGTTATCGGTTGGAGCACCGTCTTCGGGAATCCCGAGCAGATCACCGAACACCTGACGGTTGATCATCGTCTCAATCTGCGCGCGCGTCATGCCCAGCACATGCGGTATGGCGCGCTCGCGGCTGTAACGCCTGAGGTCTTGCAATGCAGAAAGCGACAAATTGCGGTTTTCTGACAGATCCGAGCCTGCGATCAGACCCGAATGATCACCATCGAAAAGCGCCGCGGGGATTTCCGCGATTGCGTTACCGCTGAGGTTCAGGGCCTGCAACCCGGGCGCCCGCAACACACCGTCAGGCCATTCGCTCAGTTGGTTGTAACGCAGATCCAGAGACTCGATCACGCCATAATCGGGCGGATTGAAAACACGAAGTTCGTTGTAACTCAAATCCAGCGTGCGCAGCCGCGCGTTGCCCAGCAAAGGGTAAACACTCGTCGCACTGCGCAAGCTGCAATACTGCATGTCCAGGCGGGTGAGATGACGCATGTGCAGCACCGGCGCAGGCACCGCGCCCAATTCGTTACCACTCAGATACAAGGTCTCGAGGTCGGGAAAACCGTCGAGAAAACCCGCGCTCCCCCGCGCCGTGATTCCTGCACCGCTCAGATCCAGCGTCGTCACGCCCGGAAACTGCACCACAAGCGCCGGCAGTTCTCCGGTCTGCAATCCTGCCAATTCGAGCTCCAGACCGTCGCCGCCGGGGTGTCGGGTCAGGGTGTCGCGCCAGGTCTCGCTGATTCGCCGGGCCACCAGCGAACGCACTTGCGCACTGACCAGGACAGTGTTCGTTCGTACTTCCCTGGTATAGAGCCAATCGTTCAACTGACGGGTCAGCGCCTCGCAGCTCAGATGCCATTGGCTGATCTGCGCATCGATCTGAGCGTCATTCAAGGCCCGTGTTCGCAGCACCAGCAGACTGCGTTGCGCTCGTTCGCGATTGAGGATCACCGCCAACCGCTGCAAGTGCCCCGAAGCGCCTGAGCTGACAGGCGCCGGCTGCGGGAGTGGCAGGAGCAGATCACTGAACGAACCGCCGGTTTCCAACGGCGGAAAATGCTCAGGCACCGGCTCTGCGGCGAAGCGAGACAACGTGCCCTGGCCCAGCCCCCGCTGCTGCTCGATGCGCTGCAGCGCCGCGTGAAAAGCTGCCTCACCGTCGGCACTGAAGGCGTTGCCCGACAGATTCGTCCTCATCAATGCGTCAGGATGCGCCAGCGCTTGCGGCGACAGGGACGCGATCCGGTTGTCTCGTAAATCGAGCCATGACAGCCGTGGCAGAGTTTCCGCCCCGGTGGGCCAGGCCAGCAAATCCGTCGATCTCAGATTCAAGGCCTCGAGCCCGCTCAAAGCCGTGGCATCGAGTCGCCCCAGCGGGTTATGACTCAGGTTCAGTCGTACCAGTTGTGGCAGCGCATTGAGTTGGCGCTGGACCATTGCCGTCACCGTGATTCTGTTACCGGACACGTCGAGCCGACGCAGCGCGGGCAACGCCTGCGCTGCAAAAGGTAGCTCGGTGAACATGCATCCCCCCAGCTCAAGCGTCTCGATATGACTGAAGGCGCGAATAAAATCCCGCGCCTGGCCGGAGGGCACGTTCAGCCCTCCCAGACGCAGCGTGCGCACATGGGCGAAACTGCCGGCCGGCAACGAAGGAAGCTCGACACCGGTGGTGGCGCCGGGCAGCTCGACGAAGCTAAAGCGCTCAACGTCGGCTGCCAGGCCATAGCGCTGACGAATCGCACCGTGCCAGCTGCTTTTCAGCGTATGTAACAGGTCCGCGCTGCCCCCTGTCGACCAGCGCCGCGCGGGCGCTGCATAGCGTGATCCCTGGCGCGGGGATGGCGGATAAAACGCGGCGAAGATGGCCTCATGTTCGGCCCGAAGCTGCTCGATCGCCGCCACCCTTGCCGACGGTGTTGACCAGGCTGCATTGAATGCCTGCGGCAAAGGGTCGGCGCTATCCGGGGCGACGGCCATGCTATCGAGTTCGGCGCGGCAATAGTCACTGACCATCTGATGCACATCGAGCAGGTGACCGCGCGGGCCGGAGTGGCGGCTGACAAATTCATAGGCCCGACGGAACGTCGCTGGGGTGACACGCGACCAATCCAGCGATAGCCCGGCCCAGAGTCTTTCATGGCCGCTGTAGAGCGAGTCGGGCAAGGTTTCAATCAAGGTGTGCGTAAGGTCAAGGCGTCTGAGCTGCTGAAGTCGTTCAACGTATGCCGGCCATCGCCATAACGCGTGGGGCGCATCGATGCGTAATCTGCGCAGTCGTGTCAGCGATTGCAGGTCAAGACCATGCAAGGTGGTGGAATCGAATCCGTGATAGTCGATGCGCAGTTCCTCCAGCGAAGTCAGTCCACCAAGCCTTCGCGCAAAGCTTTCCGCGAGCAATGGCGCATCGGTAGAGAAACGCAGACGTCTCAGGCCGGGCAGCCGCTCAACCGCCTCTGGCAATGTTGTAAGCGGTCGGGTGACAGGTGTCTGGCCATAGCGCCTCAATTCACCGAGCCATAAATCAGTGACATTCGGGAACGCCGCCAGAAACCCGTCCGCATTGGCGTCGGTTATGCCGATGCCGGTGATGGCCAGTTCGCGCACGTGGGGAAAGCCTGTACTCAGCTCGGGCAATGGCGTGTCGCAATGGATTGTCAGGCGGGCCGCCTCCGCCGCCTGCCCGTCCAGCGGACCATTACGCCATGTCTCTCGCAGTGTCTGTGCCAGTTGCGCCCTGTGCGTTGCAGTGCGGCTGTCACTCGGGGCTGCCTGCCATCGCTCAAGTGCAACGTTCAACGCGTCCCAATCCTGGCAGCGTGATTCCAGTTCGAGCTGAATCTGCGCCTCACTCTGGCCGTGTTGCCGGGCGAGAAATGCCCGTGCCTGGCGCGATTCTGGGTATAGATGCGCAATGCGTGATTCGAGGGATGGATTGAGGCCTGTACCACGGCCACTGGCGTAATAACCCAGCAGTCGCGCGCCCACGCGTACCGGCGGTTTGAACCACTTTGCAGCCGGTGACAGCAATCGCGCAGCTTCGGCTCGATGAAGGTGGGCCGATTCGATGATTTTCTGTTGCAGCTCACCATGGGCGTTGCCGACAGACAATCCGATTGATGAACGTGTGTCCTCAGGTAACGCGTGCATGAGCGAACTGTAAAAGCTGTCCTGGACCCTCGAGACTCTGTTCAATGCCTGGGCGTGATCATTGAACGCTTGATAGAAAGGTCCGTTTTTCACCAGATAGCGTCTAACCGGCGCCATCGGCTCGCCGATGCTGTCGAGCAAGGTGCCAGTCACGCTCCCCTCGCGAATTTCCACACGCAGCGAGTGCGGCCAGCCAGACAATTGTTCCAGCGCGTGCAAAGCCAGTCGCCGACTGTCCGCCGACGCCAGGTTTTCGCTGTGCAAACCGGCAAATGCGCGAGCCTGGCGACCATGGCGGACATGCCAGCGAGCCTCTTCCAGCATTCTCAAAGGGGAACGCCCGGTCGCATCCATTCGGGCCAGCTCGTGCGTCGAAGCATGCTCGATCACATCCTGGGCAGCCACGTCGCTGAGACCGGGACATTCACGCTGCAACAGGCGCACGGGCGCACTCGGCGATTCGGTACCGCGATAAAGACTGTCAAAAATCGCCGGTTGACGCGTATAGGCGAACTCGGCGAGTTGTTTGCCGAACTCATCGGGCCGTGCCGGGCGAAATTGGGCAGCCGTTCGTCCCAGCAGATAGTTGATTTCCTGCTCTTGCAACGCAGCCAGAATCCGCGCCGGCATTTCCCCGTTCAACACTTGCGAACGTGTCAGGCTGATAGCGGGCTTGTGGCCCAAACCGGGCAGCGTATTCTGCGCACCATAGCGGATGGACGGCCCTGCTCCGTGCGGATCAGCTGTCATCTCCAGAACCCGATCGGCAGGCCAACGGGGCATCTCGGTGACCAGCGGGACTGCATACAGGTAGTGCTCGTCGATGGGCCTGGCTCCGCGCAATTGCTCGACCATTTGCCTCGCCTGTGCATCGGCATCGAACAGGCGCATGGCGTCTCGCAGTTCAGGGGGCGGGGGCAACTGATTCAGATGCATCTTGCGCAGGGCGCCATCGCTGATACCGCTGATATCGGCCAGCGCCAGCAAGGTGTCATCGGAGTAACCATCGGTGAGGTGCCCGATGCGTCGCAGCTGGGTCAAGCGATCCCACGCCATGGGCTGTTCCAGGCTCAGGCGCCAGGCACCGTGGCCGTTATGGCTGAGCAACGGTTGGTAAGCCAGAGAGTCGGTGGGATGTTTCAACCGCCAGTGCCCGCTGGAGCGGTCAAACGTCTGCTCATAGAGCCTGCCGCCCTGGCGCATCCAGGTTGTGCCGGCGACGCGGTACTGCCCCGCCGCGTCGGGCCGCGACAACTTGCCGGGGATGAGCGCTTGTTCATAGCCGCGCAAGGTCGGCCGCCAAAGGCGCCTCTTGCCATCAGGCAGCGTCACCGGGTGCAGATCTTCGATCACCGGCTCCGGTTTAACGGCTGTCACCCGATTGAATGTTGCTCCTGCGGCGGCCATCGCACCGATCTGCGCAAGGTTTTCAGCAACGTCGACAAGATGCGCCCTGGCGGCGTGTTTGTCCCCCTCGCCCCACTCGATCACGCCTTCGACAGTTTCGTAGAGCAACTGGGCCGTCATGACAACCAGCATGATTTCGCCCAGTACCGGAACGAACATGGACGCCATGTTCAGCGCCAGCAGACCAAATTGCAGCAGCCCGGACAGCTTGGCATCGCGCGCCTTGGCGTCGACGTCGGCGGTAGGTACCGCGTGACCACGAGCGTCGTTGATTAGCTTGTCACGATGTTTTTCGTACAAGTACGCCCAGAGGTCGCTATTCCTCGCCCAAGGATATACCTGAAGGTGCGGCATCAACGAAACTGCCACGTAAGGATCGGTATCCGGGACCATTTTTTGATATTTCGGTGAAGTCTTCCAGATCTCTACAAAAATCAACGTTGCCTGCAGAATCTTGCGCCACGGTGACGACAGCCAATCCGATGCGCCGTCTGCAGACTTTACGAATTGGCTGAAGTAATACGCACGCTTCTCATATGGGAAGAACTGACTGAAGAATCGTTGATAGGACGTAGGGGCCGTGCTGTCCGCCTGTTGCGCATCGCGAGCACTCAGCAGGCGCTTGAAGGTGTCCTGCATTTGCGTGCCGGTATAGCGCTTGAGCGGGTGTTCCGGATCGTTGGGGACGTACAGAATTACCGCGTCGACCGGGCCATACTTTTGCGCGATCTTGAACACCACACATCCGACCAGCCGGTGCCGCATCAAGCCCAGGTCTTGAAACCACACCTGCTTGTCGCCGATTCGCGGGTGCCTTTCGCCGTTGATCACCGTGAGGATCATCGCGTGATCTTCAGGTTGAATATCCTTGGTCAACAGTGCGCGTTCGGCTGCCGCGCGCATGGCCGTTTTCTGACTGGCGATGAAGTGCCGGCGCAACTTCGCTTCCGCGGCCGGATCGACCGGATGGAAAAACCTTGTCAGATAAGCCTGGTACCGGGCACCGATATCCAGTTCGCGGCACAGGTTCAGGTAGTTCCTGACCGACACATTCACCGGAACAGCCTTGAGGGCACCTTTTACGGCGGTTGCGGTTGCGAAGCCAGAGCTGCTGTGAAAGGCGCCAAAAGCACACTCATCACTTTCGAAGTTGTGCAAAGCGGCCTGGAGCATCGGCAGCGTCAATGCCTCGAATGAACCGATTTCCTCGCCGAGAATGCCAGCGCGTATTGGCCGCCTGAGGCACAACAGCGTGTTATCCAGATCCACGGCGACCTGATAGCGGTGTTTCAGCGCCTGCGCCAGGAGCGGCCGGGCGAAGGTTTCGATGTCTTTGAAGGTGGACATGGAGCGGTCCAGCCTCGTCTGTGCAATAAAACTCATCCTGTAGCTGGTATTGACCACCTGACGCTGGGCCGGCGTCGCTTGCGTGTACCAGCGCGGGAACACTGTCTGCGCCTGCTTGAGCTCGGTTTTCCTGTGCGCTGGCGCCTGAATCAGCCAATGCGGCATCACGGACTCGAGCCAGGGCGCGTGGAGGCTCTCGGACGCCGCAGGTTTGAGGGGGCGCTCGGTTACGGTCGAAACGTCTGAATCGGTGGACATACATCGCTCCTGTAAATGGAGCGACAGCACATCACTGACGCCGCGCTGTCCGGCGGTACATGGCTATATCCCATGCGCGAAAGTTGTAACGCGGCATCCGTGACCACAGCGATTGACTATGCTTCGGGGGACGATTTTTCGCAGAGGGATTTATGGACGATCCAGTCGACAACAAACCGCCGAGTTTCTGGCAGATGCTGCACAGCGTCATGGCAGCGGCGTTCGGCGTGCAAAGCGGCAAGAACCGGGAAAGGGACTTTACCCACGGCAAACCCAGCCACTTCGTGATTCTCGGCGTTTTGTTTACAGCCGTGTTTGGCCTGACGCTGTTTGCCATCGTCAAACTGGTGTTGTATCTGGCCGGGGTATGATGGCGCCAGGCCGGGCACCGACTCGAGCTATCCGGGCCCTGGAAGAAAGGCCCGGAACGCTGATTTACTGATGGCTGACCCAGAAGACCGCTGTTCCTACAACGAGAATGATCAGGAACAAAATGGCCCACGCATCGACGCTACTGTCGCTTTTCCTGGCTTTGGTCGGGTTGCTCATTGCATCGCCTCTTGTCGGTTTTATCGGTGATTGCACAAAGACTCGATCACAGTTAAGACGATGATTG
>Ga0308166_1002558_pt1 | contig 16562 bp, 16 predicted proteins | sample PhyCR2_2_FD_202137 | JGI IMG/M metagenome (GOLD analysis project Ga0308166, IMG submission 202137) | Phyllosphere microbial communities from UC Gill Tract Community Farm, Albany, California, United States - DLSLCC.R2 | ecosystem: Host-associated > Plants > Phyllosphere > Unclassified | place... | reverse complement strand
CCATGACCAAGAAGTCCCTCCAAACCACCCTTGTCCACACCGACTACACCGCGCCGGCCGGCTTCGACGCCTATCCACCCGGCATCCACCGCGCCTCCACCGTCCTGTTCGAAAACGTGGCGGCCCTGCGTTCCGGCGACTGGAAGAACAAGACCGCCTACACCTACGGCCTGCACGGCACGCCCACCACCTTCACCCTGGAAGCGCGCCTGGCCGAGATCGAGGGCGGCAACCACTGCCTGCTTGCGCCTTCGGGCCTGTCGGCGATCTCGATGGTCGACTTCGCGTTCCTGAAAAGCGGCGACGACGTCCTGCTGCCGGATAACGTCTACAACCCCAACCGCGAACTGGGCCGCTGGCTGGAGCAGGACTTCGGCATCGGCGCGCGCTACTACGACCCGATGGTCGGCGCCGGCATCGCGGAACTGATCCAGCCGAACACGAAACTGATCTGGACCGAAGCGCCCGGCTCGGTATCGATGGAAGTGCCCGACCTGCGCGCCATCTGCGCCGCCGCCCATGACAAGGGCGTGCTGGTGGCGCTGGACAACACCTGGTCCGCCGGCCTGGCCTTGCGCGGCTTCGAGCTCGGGGTAGACATCGTCATGCACGCCCTGACCAAGTACCAGTCCGGCGGCTCGGACCTGCTGATGGGCGCCGTCATCACGCGCGAGCGCGCCGTGCACGACAGGCTGGCCACCGCCCACATGCGCCTGGGGCTGGGCGTGAGCCCCGACGACGCCTACCTGATCATGCGCGGCCTGCCGACCATGAAGCTGCGTTTCGACGCCCACGACCGGGCGGCGCGCAAGGTGGCGGCCTGGCTGAAGACGCGCCCGGAGATCGTGCGCGTGCTGCATCCGGCCTTCGAGGAATGCCCGGGGCATGAGAACTGGAAGCGCGATTTCACGGGCGCCGGCGGGCTGTTCTCGGTGATCTTCGACGAACGCTATACCGAAGAGCAGACCGACCGCTTCGTCGATTCGCTGGAACTGTTCGGGCTGGGCTACAGCTGGGGCGGCGCGAACAGCCTGGCGGTGCCGTACCGGATGGGAGCGATCCGGCGCGACTGGCAGGAAAAGGGGACGCTGGTGCGCTTCAATATCGGGCTGGAAGAGCCGGACGACCTGATTGCGGATATCGAGCGCGCGCTCGGGACGCTGTGACGCTGGCGCCGTCGGCTTCGATGGCGGGCGTTCTGCGCTAATAGGGCGACTGCGTGGACTCGGGAGTCCGCCCTACAAAAACCAGGCTGTTGTAGGGTGGACACCTGTGTCCACGCGGTACGACGCTTAAACGATCGAAACCCAACCGGGACGTCCGCAAACGCCGGACCAACAAGAAATTACTGCTTCAGCACGCGACGCAGCGTCGTCGACAAATCCTCGGCCGAGAACTTGGCCACGTACGCGTCCGCACCCACGTTCTTGACGTGCTCCTCGTTCGTGGTGCCCGACAGCGACGAGTGGATCACCACCGGAATGTTGCCGAAGCGTGCATTCTTCTTGATGTTGCGGGTCAGCGTGAACCCGTCCATCTCGGGCATCTCGAGGTCGGTCAGCACCAGTGCGACCTTGTCGCCGATGCTCTTGCCCTCGGCTTCGGCCTGGGTGGCGATGCTGTTCAGCTGGTCCCAGCATTCCTTGCCGCTCTTGGTCATCACATAGGGCAGGCCCATGGCGTCCAGGCCCTGCTCGATCAGGGCGCGCGCCACCACCGAGTCGTCGGCCGCCAGCACGATCGAGCCCGGCTTGATCTGGATCTTCGCGCCGACCGCCTGCTGGTTGATCTCCGGACCGGAATCCGGGTTCATGTTGCGCAGGATGGTTTCCACGTCCAGCACCTGGGCCAGGCGGCCCGGCTCGCCGTTTTCGCCATCGAGGCGGGCGATGCTGGTGACCATGCCGCTGCCGGCGCTCTTTTCGGCCGACATCACCTGGCTCCAGTCGAGGCGCACGATTTCCTCGACGCTCTCGACGGCAAAGGCCTGGGTGGTGCGCGCGAACTCGGTGACCAGCATGATGTTCAGCCCGGTCTTCGGCTTGACCCCGGCAATCGCCGGCAGGTCGAGCACCTGGATGATCTGGCCGCGCAGGTTGACCACGCCCAGCACGTGGGGCGGCGAACCGGCCACCGCCGTGATCGCCGGCATGGCGACGATTTCGCGGATCTTGAACACGTTGATGCCGAACAATTCGTTGCGCTCGCCATGCTCGTCGCCGCCGAGGCGGAACAGCAGCAGCTCGAATTTGTTGGTGCCCGTGAGGTTACTGCGCTCGTCGACTTCCTGCTGAACCGATTTCATTTTTTCGCCTTGAAGAGTATTGATGCTGTCAGGCAATCATTCTATCCGCGAATTTGCCGAAATGTGTAAAGACGCACTCAAAGAGGCATCGGTTTGTTGCTGTTCAGATCCAAAAAACCACGAATCAGGCGATACGCCTTCCACACCCAGGCCACGCCCCAGACCAGGAAGGCCAGCGGGATGCCGACCACGGTGGCGAACAGGATGCCGCCAATCACCATCCATAGCACGTAATACCAGAAGGAACGGATCATCCAGCTGTGGTGGGTGTACACCAGGCCCACGGTTTCCGGACGTTTGACGTAATTGACGATCACCGGGACGATCGACAACATGCCGAGCGAGAAAAAGAAGGTGGCGGCGTGCACCAGGTAGAGGATGCGCGCGAGCTGCTTGGCGTCTTCGGTATCGCCGTCGAGTACGAGTTGTTGCGACATGTTGGCTCCTTTTGGCTCCGTTTTGCCCGATTGTAGCAGCGGCGCGTGGACATTTCGCTAACGCCGTCTAGCGTGCGCCCGTTCCCTGCAACTGGGCGTGGACCCAGGCGGCGATGCGGCCGGCGTCCATCGCCCCGGCCTGGCGCGCGATTTCGCGGCCGCCCTGGAACAGCGCCAGGGTCGGGATGCTGCGGATGGCGAAGCGCGCCGACAGGTCCGGGGCACGCTCGGTGTCGACCTTCAGCAGGCGCAGCCGCGGTTCCAGGCGCTGCGCGGCCTGCGCGTAATGCGGCGCCATCATCTTGCATGGCCCGCACCACTCGGCCCAGAAATCGACCAGCACCGGGATATCGTTGCGGCCTACGTGGCGGGTAAATTGCTCGGACGTCACGTCCAGCGGCTTGCCGCTGAACAGGGCCTGGGCGCACTTGCCGCACACTGGTTGATCGGACAGGCGCGCTGGCGCCAGGCGGTTGATGGCCTCGCATTGGGGGCAGACGACATGGATGGGGTCGCTCACTGGTGGTCCTCGGCTGGCTTGGTTGCTATTGCTTCGATTGTAAGCCGCTTGCGGCAGCCGCGTCGCCCATCCGCTCCCCGCACCCAAGCATGCGCCGCAGCAAGGGCGCCGGGCGTAGAATCCTTCTTACCATTATTGCAAAATCCCGCATGAGCAAACCTGAGCACGCGTGTCCCCACCTGATCGGCTGCGCCGGCTGGAGCGTCCACAAGGATGCCGCCGCCGCTTTCCCTGTCGAAGGCAGCCACCTCGAACGCTACGCCGCCGTGTTCCCGATGGTGGAGATCAATACCTCCTTCTACCGGCCGCACCGTCCGCAAACCTATGCGCGCTGGGCCGAGAGCGTGCCCGACGATTTCCGCTTCGCGGTCAAGGTAGCGCGCGCCATTACCCACGACGCCGCCCTGCAGGACGTCGACGCGCTGCTGGACAGGTTTGCCGGCGAGGTTCGGGAGCTGGGCCACAAGCTGGGCGCGCTGCTGGTGCAGTTTCCGCCCAAGTTCCGCTTCCACGACCTCACGGTGCGCGATTTCTTCCTGCGCCTGCGGGAGCGTTTCGATTGCATGCTCGCCTGCGAAGGGCGCCACCCGAGCTGGTTCAGCGACACCGCCACCGAGCTGCTGCGCGAGCGCGGCGTGACGCGCGTGATCGCCGACCCGGCCGCCGGCCAGCCGGGGCCGCACGTGCCGACCACGCGCGACGTCTACATGCGGCTGCACGGCACGCCGCGCATCTATTATTCGAGCTATACCCCCGCCTTCCTGGCGGCCCTGGTGCGCGAGCTGGACGAGTACCGCGCGGCCGGGCGCCGGGCCTGGGTCGTGTTCGACAACACGGCCGCCTTCGAGGCGGTGCCGAACGCGCTCGAGGTGTTGCGTGCGTGCCGGGACGGAGCGCCGCCGGCGCGCTGATACTGCGATACTGCGGCCATGGTCACGGCGACGTTCCGCTTCTACGACGAACTGGGCGACTTCCTGCCGCGCGCGCGGCGCGGCCGCGACTTCGCCACGCCCTGCGCACGCGCCGCCACCGTCAAGCACATGGTCGAGGCGCTCGGGGTGCCGCATACCGAAGTGCGGCTGATCCTCGTAAACGGCGAGTCGAGCGGGTTCGAGCGCCTGCTGGCGGAGGGCGACCGGGTCGCGGTCTATCCTGCCTTTGCAACCCTCGACGTGCAGCCGCTGTCGCGCGTGCCGCGCCTGCAGAGCGGAGAAGGGCAGGGCGCGCCGCGCTTCGTGGCCGATGCCCATCTCGGCGGCCTGGCGCGGCTATTGCGCATGGCCGGCTTCGATACCCTGTACGACAACCACTACGGCGACGACGAGATCGTCGCCATCGCGGCCGAGGAAGACCGCGTGGTTCTGACGCGCGACCGCGAGCTGCTCAAGCGCCGTGCGGTCCTCCACGGCTGCTACCTGCACGCGATCAGGCAGGCCGCGCAGTTCCGCGAACTCTTCGACAGGCTCGGCCTGGCAGCCAGCGCGCGGCCGTTTTCGCTCTGCCTGCACTGCAACCTGGCGCTGCGCGCGGTCGACAAGGCCACCGTGCTGGACGCGCTGCCGCCCTCGGTGCGCGAACTGCATGACGAGTTCAACACCTGCGACGCCTGCCGGCGCGTATTCTGGAAGGGCTCGCACCACAAGCGCATGTGCGCGCTGCTCGATGCGGTGACGGCCGGCGCCACGCCTGCCATTCCTGCAACGCCGGCCACGGACGGGGAGGCGCAGGCATGAACGCTGCCGTCCAGCTGCCGTTTCCGGTACGGGTCGAATGTCCGCCCGGCGCCTGCGTGTGCGAGCGCGAGCGTATCCTGGCCGACCCGCACGCCGACCACCGGCCGCTGGCCATCGACCGCAAGCAGGAACAGAACCTGGTGGCGCGCATCGAACGCGTGACGGACTACGCCGACCTGCAGCACGTGCAGGCGCTGATCCGCAAGAACATCGGCGCCGAGCTGCGCATCGCGCCGGGGCCGAACGAAGTGCGCACGGTGCGCGGGATCATCGTCGTGCTCGAGGAAAAGCCGGGGCTGTGCAAGAAGGTGCGCCAATCGGTGCCGGCCGCCGTGCGCAGGGTGTTGCAGGAAAGGCCGGAGATCGCGTATGCCATCCTGGATGCGCACGACTTGTTCGGACGCTAGGCGCGAAACCGAGCCGTTTCCAACATGATGAACGCACGATTTCGGGGGAGGGGATATGTCGGGGAAGGTCTTTTGGGAGTCCAGACATGCAGGCGAGGAATGGGACGGTGCAGTAGATGTGTGCGTTCAGCAGGGTAATCTGATCAATGTCGTCTTCAATTGTACCGGTCTGGGAGAAGGCCAGGTTACGTTGACGAACACGACGGATGAGCAGGCGGCCACCAGCCGCTTTGCTTATTACGGGCACCAGGATGCGACCCGGGTCGGTGTACGCGGACGTTTCTACCGGCGTCCCGAGGTGCTGGTGTTCGAAGGTATCTGGACCGATCCCATCGATGGAACAGGCGAATGGAAGTTGACGATCGAGTTCGACGATGTCGACAAGCTGACGCTAGCCGACACCAGCCTGCCCGGCGCCGGGACTGCATCGGATGCGCTTGCCGAACAGGCGCCGGGCACGCAAGGGTTGACGGATTGGTATCCGATCGCGGTCGAGCCGGCGCGGCCAGGGATATACCAAGTCCTGTTTCAGGGGCCATCCGGCTGGGACGCCGACAGGATCGAATACGTGGACTGGGACGGCGCCGGGTGGCGTCCTGCTCCAGGGACGACAGGGCTGCACGCCGCGCCCGGGCCGGCTTCCGGCACGGAAACGGCCACCATGAAGTCATGGCGCGGCCTGACCCGGGCGGCGTCGCTCGGACCGACGTCTGCGCCATAGCGGCCGGACCAGCCATCGGCGCGACACCGTGTCACATCTTGACGAAGTACTTCAGGATCATCCCGACCACCAGCGAGGCCGCCATCAGCAGCGACAAGCCGCCGTGCAGCGCGTCGCTGCCGATCGACACCTCGCGCGACATTTCTTCCTTGCTGATCTTGCCGGCGCGGCTCAAGACGACCGGGCGCAGCAGGCCCTGGATGCCGAGCAGGATCAGGCCGAATCCGACCAGCGATTCGCCGACCAGCCCGCGCTGCAGTCCGAGGAACAGGCCGCTGACACCGAGGATCATGCCGAACAGGAACCAGAAAGCGCGCGAGCCGGAATAGCGGTTGAGTTTGGAGAAGTCCATGTGCGTTGTGGAGGGCGTAAAACTGGGCATTATAACGGCGTGCCGGCGCCGGTGCCGGGCCGGGCAGGCCGGCGCCGCAGGCGCGGGCCGAACACGACCAGCGCCAGCGACAGCACCACCAGCACGATGCCGCCCCATTGCCAGGGCGTGACGCGCTCGCCCAGCCCGAGCATGCCGGCGGCGATCCCGACCACCGGCACGGCCAGGCTGAAGGGCGCGACGCGGTTGGCCGGATGGCGCTTGAGCAGTCCGGTCCACATCGCATAGCCGAGGATGGTGGCGAACCAGCCGAGATAGGCGAGCGAGGTCCAGGCGGTGAGCGAGAGGCCGCGCCAGTCCCAGCGCGTGGACGCCGGGTCGAAAGCCAGCGACAGCAGCACGAAGGGCAGCACCGGCACCAGGCTGCTCCAGACCATGAAAGACAGCACGTCGAAGTCGGGTGCGGCGGTGCGCGCGCGGCGCACCACGATGTTCGAGGCCGCCCACATCGCCGCCGATGCCACCGTGAGGAGAAAGCCGGCCAGGGTGACGCCGGCGCCGCCGCGCGTGGCGAAGTCCAGGCAGAAGCAGCCCAGCCCGAGCGCGGCGACCGCCATCGCCGCCTTCAGCGTGCGGCCGACGCGTTCGCCCAGCAGGGCAAAGCCGAACAGGGCGGTGAAGAACACCTGCATCTGCAGGATCACCGAGGCCAGCGAGGCCGACATGCCGGCGCGCAGCGCCAGGAACAAGAGGCCGAACTGGCCCACGCCCTGGCACAGGCCGTAGAGCAGCACCCAGCGCGCGGGCAGGCGCGGCGGCCGCACGAACAGGGCCAGCGGCAAAAAGGCGAACAGGTAGCGGCCGGCGCCCAGCTGGAAGGGCGTCAGTTCGCGCAGGCCGAGCTTCATGGCCACGAAATTCGTGCCCCAGACCAGCACCACGCAGCCGGCGGCGAGGTAGTCGCGCGCCGCCAGTCCTGTCGTGCCGGCTGGCGCAGGGGCAGACTCAGTGCGCGTGGCCGCCCCCGAGGTAGGCCGCCACCACCTTCGGATCGTGCTTCAGGCTTTCCGCCGGGCCGTGCACCGAGATGCGGCCGTTCTCCAGCACGTAGCCATAATCGGCCACATTCAGGGCGGCGGCCGCGAACTGCTCGACCAGCAGCATGGTCACGCCCTCGGCCTTCAGGCGCGTGATGATGCGGAACACCTCCTCGACCAGGATCGGCGCCAGGCCCATCGAGGGCTCGTCGAGCAGCACCACGTCCGGGTTGAGCATGACGGCGCGCGCCATGGCCAGCATCTGCTGCTCGCCGCCGGAGAGGGTGCCGGCCAGCTGCTCGCGCCGCTCCTTCAGGCGCGGGAAGAGTTCCATCGCCCGCTCGAGGTCGTGCGCCACGTCGCCTTTCGGACGCGCGCGGGTAAAGCGCGGGAAGGCGCCGAGCAGCAGGTTGTCGGTGACGCTCATGGTGGCGAACACGCGCCGGCCTTCCGGCGAGTGCGCCAGGCCGCTGCGCGCGATGCGGTGCGAGTCCAGCCCGGTGATGTCTTTCCCGTCCAGCGTCACCTTGCCGCCGCGCGGCTTGATCATGCCCGAGATGGCGCGCATGGTGGTGGTCTTGCCGGCGCCGTTGGAACCGATCAGGGTCACCAGGCTGCCCTTCGGCACGTCCAGCGAGATGCCGTGCAGGACCTGCACCTTGCCGTAGGCCGCTTCCAGATTCTGTATGCTCAGCATGGGTGTCTCCTTATTGACGGGCCGTGGCCGCTGCTGCCGCGGTCGGTGGCGGCGCGCCTGGCTCGCCGGCGCCGCCCAGGTAGGCCTCGATGACTTTCGGGTCGGCCTGCACGCTGGCCGGGTTGCCCTCGGCGATCTTCTGGCCGAAGTCGAGCACGGTCACGGTGTCCGAGATCGACATCACGACATCCATGTGGTGCTCGATCAGGATGATGGTGATGCCGTGGTCGCGGATCTTGCGGATGATGGCCATCAGCTCGCGGATGTCGGGCGCGGTGAGGCCCGCGGCCGGTTCGTCGAGCAGCAGCAGGCGCGGATTCAGGCCGAGCGCGCGGCCGATCTCCAGCAGGCGCTGCTTGCCGTAGGGGAGGTTGCGCGCTTCCTCGTCGGCCAGGTCGGACAGCCCCACGAATTCGAGGATGGCCGCGGCCCGCCTGCGCGCCGCCGCTTCCTCGCGGCGCAGGCGCGGCGTCTTGACCATGGCGTCGAACACGTTCGAGCGGAAGCTGTGGTGCAGGCCGACCAGCACGTTCTCGGTGGCCGTCATTTCGCCGAACAGCTGCACGTTCTGGAAGGTGCGCGCCACGCCGCCGAGCGCGATCTGCGAGGGCGAGCGCCCGGTGATGGCGTCGCCGGCGAACACCACCCTGCCGGCGGTCGGCTTGTAGATGCCGGTGAGGACATTCATCATCGTGCTCTTGCCCGAGCCGTTGGGGCCGATCAGGCCATGCACGGCGCCGCGCTGCACATTCAGGTCGACCTGGTTCAGCGCCTTCAGGCCGCCGAACTGCATCAGGATCTGCTCGGCGCGCAGCAAATCGCCGCTGCCGCTGCCCATGGCCACGCCCTCGAACGGGTCGGCCTGGCGGCCGGCGTCGACGGCGCGGGTATGCGCCGCGCGCCGTCCCAGCAGCTGGCGGAAGAAGCCGACGATGCCGTCCTGGAGGTAGTAGACGACGAACAGCGTCATCAGGCCGAAGATGGTCAGGCGCCAGTCGACCATGTTCTCGATGCGGTAGGCCCAGACCGCCAGGCCGATGGTCGCCACCAGGGGCACCAGCACCTTGCGCGCCGTGGTTCGCCCGCGCGCCAGCGCCACCGCCGACCCGACCACGCCGAGCACGGCGGCGGCAAGCGCGATCTGGCGGAACAGCACGATGTCGGCCAGCAGGCTGGGCAGCATGACGACGATGATGGCGCCGATGATGGACCCGGTGCGGGTCTTGCGTCCGCCCATGATCACGGCCAGCAGGAACAGGATGGTCAGCTCGAAGTTGTAGGTGTTCGGCGAGACGTACTGTTCCGAATACGCGTACAGGCTGCCGGCCAGGCCGGCCAGGCCGGCGCTGATCACGAAGGCATACACCTTGTAGCGGTAGACCGACACGCCCATGCAATCCGAGGCGATCGGGCTGTCGCGCAGGGCTTCGAAGGCGCGGCCGAAGTGGGACTTCAGCAGGCAGTGCACCAGGGTCAGGGCCGCCACCATGAAGATCGCCACCATGTAGAAGTACTCGGTCTCGTGCAGCTCGCGTCCGAGGACGCTGGGCTTGGTGAGCGTGATGCCCATCGGCCCCTGCGTGATGAAGGACATCTCGTTGATCAGGATCTGGATGATGGTGCCGAAGGCCAGGGTCACCATCGCCAGGTAGGGACCGGTGACGCGCAGCGCCGGCAGCGCCAGGATGGCGCCGAACAGGGCGGTGAACAGGATGCTGGCCGGGATCGCCAGGTACCAGGGCGCGCCCAGGTGCATGATCAGCACCGCCGTCACGTAGGAGCCGATGCCGAACAGGCCGGCGTGGCCGAGCGAGACTTGCCCGGTGTAGCCGACCACGATGTCCAGGCCGAACAGCAGGATGGCGTAGATCAGGATGGTCTCGACCAGGTGCACGTAGTAGGGGTTGGTCACGACCAGCGGGAACAGCGCCAGCGCGGCAATGCCGACGATGGCGGCCAACAGGGTTTTTGTCGTCATGGTCAGACCTTCTTGATCGCGGCCTTGCCGAACAGGCCGGACGGCTTGATGGCGAGGACCAGCAGCAGGAGCAGCAGCGCCGGTACGTCCTTGTAGCCGGTCGAGATGTAGTAGCCGGCCAGGGTTTCCGAGATGCCCATGATCAGGCCGCCGACGATGGCGCCCACGCCCGAGGTCAGGCCGCCGATGATCGCCACCGCGAAGGCCTTCAGGCCGAGCGAGGCGCCCATGGTGGCGCCGGTCAGCGTGACCGGCGCCACCAGCACGCCGGCAAACGCCGCCGTGGCCGAGGACAGGGCGTAGGAGAAGGTGATCACGCGGCCCGTGTTGATGCCCATCAGGCCGGCGGCGTCGCGGTCGTTCGAAGTGGCGACCACCGCCTTGCCGTAGATCGACTTGCGGTTGAAGAGTTCGACCGCGAGCATGATCAGCAGGGCGCCGACGATCACCGCCACCTGCATCGGCTGGACGTTGGCGCCCATCACCTGGAACGGCGTGGAATCGAGGGGCGAGGGGAAAGGCATGTCTTCCTTGCCCCAGATGTTCTCGGCGATGTTCTTGAAGATGATGGCGAGCGCGATGGTCGACATGATCCAGCCGAATTCCGATTTCAGCTTGATCGCCGGACGCACGCCGATCCACTCGACAAAGGCGCCCTGGAATGCGCCGAACAGGATGACGATCGGGATCATCACCCAGTAACTCATGTAGGGGCCGCCGTGCACGCCGCCGGCCAGGCTCAGGCCGACCAGGGCGCCGAGCATCAGGGCTTCGCCCTGGCCGAAGTTCAGCGTGCCGGAAGTGGCAAAGGTTAATTGATAGCCGAATGCGATGACGGCATAGATCATGCCGAGCGCGATCCCGCTGAAGACCAGCTGTAGAAGAATTTCCATGATGTTCACCCTAAAGGCAACGTGTGCGCTGCCGGTCGACAAAGAAGCGACTACGAATGACACGGCGCGTCCGCGCCCGCAGCCGGCCCCTGGCAAGGAGCCGGCCGTGTCACGACAAAATGCGGCTTAGGTGCAGCTTGCTGAGGTGGAGCGCTTACTTCGCCGGCGCTTACTTGGCCAGCACAACCCGCCCGCCACGCACTTCGCCGAAGCGCGTGTTCTCGAAGTTGATGGCTTCGTGGTCGTCTTTGCTGTAGGGCTTGCTGTAGGTGGTGACCACGCCCTCGACCTTTTCGTTCAGGTTTTCCAGCGCGGCTTTCACCTTCGGGCCTTCGGTGCTGCCGGCCTGCTTCATGGCGGCGGCCAGCAGGTAGATCGAGTCGTAGCCTTGCGCGGCGGAGACGGCCGACGGCATGCGGCCGTTCGGCGGGTTGTAGGCCTTGGTGTAGGCGTCGATGAAGGCCTTGCGGCGCGGGTTGTCGCCTTCCTGGATGAAGGTCTGCGGCATGCGCGTGCCTTCCGAGTTCTTGCCGGCGTTGTCGATGAAGTTGGCCATGGCCAGGGTCCAGCTGCCGATCATCGGCACCTTCCAGTTCAGCTTTTCCATGCCGTTGGCGATCTGGGCCAGCTCGGGGCCGATGCCGTAGGTGAGCACGACTTCGGCGCCGGCCTGCTTGGCCTTCAGCAGCTGGGGCGTCATGTCGACGTCCTTCAGGTTGTACTTTTCGACCGTGACGGCCTTGATGCCTTTCTTTTCCAGCGCCTTTTCCAGGTCTTCGCGGCCGAGCTGGCCGTAGCTGGTGGAGTCGGCCAGGATCGCGACCTTCTTGAAGCCGCGGCGGGCGACGGCTTCCTCGACGATCATGGCGGACTGGATGGTGTCGTTGGCGGAGTTGCGGAAGACGTAGTTCTCGGGTGCGCTGGCGAACTGCCTGGTGATGACGGAACCGGTGGCGACGTTGTTCATCACCGGGATCTTGGCGTTCTGGTAGAAGCGCTGCGAGGCGAGGGCGACGGTGGTATTGATGTAGCCGACGGTGGCGGCGACGCGTTCCTTGTTGATCAGCTCCTGGGCGATCTGCACGCCGCGTTCCGGCTTGGCTTCGTCGTCGCGCTCGACCATCTGCAGCTGGCGCCCGAGCACGCCGCCCTTGGCGTTGATTTCCTGTACCGCGAGCTTGACGCCGTCGCGCATCGACACGCCCATCGGCGCCGAGCCGCCGGTGAATGGGCCGGTGACGCCGATCTTGATCGGATCGGCCGCCATTGCCGACATCGAGAACCCCAGTGCTACACCTGCAACCAATGCTTTCATCTTGAAATTCATTGCTGTCTCCGTAGTGTTTATTAGGTGTTTCGGTACGCTGGAAACCGGGCGGAACGGCACCGCCACAGCGCCATCGGTCATGCATTGTAGGTTAGCAATTGGCCCACAGCAATCGATTGCTGTGACGCGTCGCACCATCGGAACGAAGGGATAAAACGTAAGAAACGGGTAAGCAAAGCGGCGTATTCTGCTGCGCAAAAAAAAGGCCGCACGTGCTGTGCGGCCTCCCTGTTTTGGTGCGTCGGTACGGCGCGACCCGGCAGGGCCGCGCGTCCGCGATCGGTCAGCGACGGTGGAAACGCGGACGTGGCGCGTAGTGGCGATGGCCACCGCCCCAGCTGCGTCCGAAGCTGAAGCCCAGCCCGATCGATACCGGCGGATACCAGTACGGGTCCTGGACGATGACCGGCGCGCCATAGACCGGCGCCCCATAGACCGGCGCACCGTACACCGTCTGCGGCGCATACACGGGTTGCGACGAATACACCACATTGTCCGGCGCCGGATTGACGACGACCGGCGAGCTGGTGACGACACCGGCGTCGCCGGAGCGCGCGCCCGTACCCAGCGGTACCGGCGTCACCGACACGGTTTGCCAGCCGTTGGCGTCCGGCGCCTGGGCGTAGCCGCGCGTGCCATAGTTGGCCGGCCCCGGATACTGGGTGGCGCAGCCGGTAAGTGCCGCCAGGGCGGCGGAAATGACGATGAGTTTTTTCATGGCGGTCCTCCTGATGACGCCATGATAGTTTGTCGGCGTACATTTTGGCGCGGAATTACAGCTTGTTACAGGTGAAGGGACACCGGAAACGGGGCAGGCCGGGGCGATGCGCCGTTCCGGTGGCCATGGGGTAGCGGTTCAGGAACGGGTGACGAAATCCATTGGCGGCGTGGTGGCCGACACGAAGGGCGACAGCGGGAAGGCATTCGCCATCGCCTGGTAGCCGGCATCGTTCGGGTGCAGGTGGTCGCCGCTGTCGTACAGCGCCAGGATGCGCGCCGGCTCCTGCGGGTCGCGCAGCGCCGCCTCGATATCGGCCACGGCGTCGAACTCGCCGCTGAAGCGGATCCAGCTGTTTGCCGCGCGCCGCACCGCCTCGCGCGCCGCCGTGTAGTAGACGAAACCTTGCATCGGCGGCAGGGTGGCGCCGATGCCGGTGATGCCGTGCGCGTGGGCGCGCGCGATGACCTGGCGGTAGCCGGCGATCAGGTCGGCCGCCGGGATGGGATTGGCGCCGGAACTGTAGCTGATGTCGTTGATGCCGATGAGAAGCGCCAGGTAGCGCACGCCGGCGGTGGCCAGCACGTCGCGGTCGAAACGCTCGAGCACGTCGCGGCCGGCGATCAGCGCGGTGGCGTAGTCGTTGAGCAGCAGGTTGGCGCTGATGCCGCGGTTGACCACGCCGATGCGCCCGCCCGCCCCGAGCGAACTCTGCAGCCGGCGCACCAAATAGTCGGGCCAGCGCCGGTTGACGTTGCCGGTGCTGCGCGCGCCGTCGGTGAGCGAGTCGCCGATGGCGACCAGGGTGGAAGCGGCGCCGTCGACGTCGACCTCGGTGAGGAAGGGCCAGGAGGTGATGGCGCGCGACACCGGCATCGACACCGAGGAGGTGTAGTCGCCGGCCGGCGACACGTAGCTGCTGGTGAGCGCCATGTCATGGATGGTGGTGGCCTGTACGCTGCCCGGCAAATACAGGCTGATGGCGAGGTCGGCCTGGGCCGGCACCGCCAGCTCGACCGGGTCGGACAGGGCCGGTGCGCCGGCCGGGATGGTGATGGCTTCCTGGCCGCCGAAGCCGAGGGGGCGCAGCGTCGATTGCAGCACGGCCGAGCCGGACGAGCGCACGGCGATGCTGGCGGCGCCGATGCGCAGCGGGGTCGTGCCCATTTCGTTGGAGAAGCGCACGCGCACGCGGTTGCCGCCGATGCTGGTATGCACGACCAGGCGCAGCGTCTGGCTGGTGTAGGTTTGCGTGCCGGCGCTGGGCGGCGGGCCGGCCGGGGCCGCACCCCAGGTGGCGCTCCAGCGCTCGGCGCCGGCGGCCTGGGCGCGCGCGGGCAGGGCCGGGACGGCAAGGCTGGCAGCCAGAAAAGGGCCGGCACGCAGGAAATTGCGGCGTGCCGGGCGGGCGGTGCGCCCGCTGGGTGGGACAGGCAATAGCTCGTGCATACCAACGCTCCATGGATGAATGGCGGCCCGGGATCCGCGCTACGCGGACAGTGGCCGATGCGTCCAATTTATGCTTCTGGTATGGGCGACTCAATAGAAGCCCAGCAGGGAGTTTGCGCTGGCGCAGGAAGTGCGTGGGTTGGGCTTGTGGCAGGGCAATTCATTGCACGGTGCAAAGAATTTGGGGGATTCGAGCATGTGGATACCGGCTGGACGCGTGGACGGGGACCCGTCCACCCTGCGCGACCGGCGCGCGATCAGCGCAGCACGTTCAGGATGCCGTCGAGGCCGCTGAAGTTGAGGGCCACGTCAGCCTGCGCGCGCACCACCGGCTTGGCGCGGAAGGCCAGCGACAGGCCGGCGATGCCCATCATCTTCAGGTCGTTGGCGCCGTCGCCCATGACGATGGCTTGCCGTGGTTCGATACCGAGTTCCGCGCACACGCGCTCGACGGTGCGCCGCTTTTCCTCGGCGTCGACGATGCCGCCGACCACGCGCCCGGTGAGGCGCCCGTTCTCGATTTCCAGCACGTTGGCGTGCGCGTAGTCGAGCCCGAGGCGCCGTTGCAGGCGCTCGGTGAAGAAGGTGAAGCCGCCCGACACCAGTAGGGTCTTCAGGCCGGCCGCCTGCACCGCCGCCAGCATCGCCTCGCCACCCGGCGAGATGCGCAGGCGCTCGGTGTACACGCGCTCCAGGGCGGAGGCGTCCAGCCCTTCGAGCAGGGCCACGCGGCGCGTCAGGCTGGCGGCGAAATCGAGCTCGCCGCGCATCGCCGCTTCGGTGATCTCGGCCACCTGCGGCTTCAGGCCCTGCATGTCGGCGATCTCGTCGATGCACTCGATGGTGATCAGGGTCGAATCCATGTCCATCGCCACCAGGCGGAAGTCGGTCAGGCTGCGGCCGGCCGCGATGAAGGTCGCGTCGGCCCGGGCCGCGTAGGCCGCCGCGGCGACCTGCTCGCGCACTTCCGGCGTGTCCAGCACGTCTTCGCAGCGCAGCGCATGCGCCGACAGCGCAAGCGTGCGCGCCGGTCGGGCCAGCGCGCCGATCTGCGCCAGCTGTGCCGTTTTGTCGGATTCGGCGCCAGGCCCCTGCAATACCAGGTTCATCGTCATCTTCGTCATGCCAGCAGTTGTTTGATGGTTTGCTTCACCTGCGTCACGCGCGTTGCCAGGTCGGGCATGGCGGCGGTGATGCGCAGCTTGTCCTGGCCGGCCAGCTTGATGTGGCGGTTCTTCTGGATCAGCGTGATGATCTTGATCGGATCGATCGGCGGCTGTTCCATGAATTGAAGGCTGGCCGCTTCACTGTGGGCATCGATCTTCACGATACCGACCGTCTTGGCGGCGATGCGCAGGCGGTGGGTCTCGATCAGCGCCTTCACCTGCTCGGGCAGTTTGCCGAAGCGGTCGATCAGCTCTTCCTGCATGTCGTCGATCTTGCCCTGGCTTTCGCAGTTGGCCAGGCGCTTGTAGATCGACAGGCGCTCGTGCACGTCGCCGCAGAAGTCGGCCGGCAGCAGGGCCGGGCAGTGCAGATTGATCTCGGTGGTGGTCGACAGCGGCGCCGCCAGGTCCGGCTCCTTGCCGGCCTTGAGCGAGCGTACCGCCTCGTTCAGCATGTCCGAATATAACTGGAACCCGATCTCCAGCATCTCGCCGGACTGGTTCTCGCCCAGCACTTCGCCGGCGCCGCGGATTTCCAGGTCGTGCATGGCGAGGTAGAAGCCGCTGCCCAGTTCCTCCATCTGCTGGATCGCATCCAGGCGGCGCTGCGCCTGCTTGGTGAGGTTCTGCACGTCGTTGACCAGGAGGTAGGCATAGGCCTGGTGGTGCGAGCGGCCGACGCGTCCGCGTAGCTGGTGCAGCTGGGCCAGGCCGAACTTGTCGGCGCGGTGCATGATGATGGTGTTCGCGGTCGGCACGTCGATGCCGGTCTCGATGATGGTCGTGCACAGCAGGATGTTGAAGCGCTGGGCCACGAAGTCGCGCATCACCTTTTCCAGGTCG
>Ga0308166_1002555_pt1 | contig 16566 bp, 19 predicted proteins | sample PhyCR2_2_FD_202137 | JGI IMG/M metagenome (GOLD analysis project Ga0308166, IMG submission 202137) | Phyllosphere microbial communities from UC Gill Tract Community Farm, Albany, California, United States - DLSLCC.R2 | ecosystem: Host-associated > Plants > Phyllosphere > Unclassified | place... | reverse complement strand
CACTAGAACACAACAGGCTGGTTCCCGGATGCGCTTTGCGCACCGTGCTGTTCGGGGACGAGATCCAACGGTGAGCTAAGCATGTAGTGCTGGGGATGGAGTGCCTTCGGACGGCGGTTCAATTCCGCCCACCTCCACCATCTGTAAGCAGTTCAGCTGTATCTTGCTGATTCTGTTGGGTTTTGGCAGGGCGCGATACCGAAAAACGATCTTTCCAAAAGGATCTTTTGAGGTATCGCCCCTTGCCCAAGCCCTATCTTCTACGCCGACCTAGCGGGCTTCATGTCCGCTTTCTTGTTCCTGTAGACCTGCGCGAGGCTATCGGCTCACGCTTCTTGGTCCGCCGCCTCCCCCCTTCTGCTGCTGACCTTGCCCGCCTCGTCGCGGCCCGCATGGCTGTGGCACTCTCCGAAGCATTCGAGCGCTGGAGAGGTAGCCGCATGGATGACAAGGATAGAGAAGACCTGCTGAAAGTCGTCAGCGGCTCCATCAACCAGTGGACCGGAAACATCCAGCTGCCGAATGGGACTAAGCTCACCGGTCTGAACGTCAATGGGCGAGAAGATGCTCAAGCACTTCTGGAAACGATCAGAGGCTTGGCGTTGCCTGGGCTCTCGGTTGTGGGACTGCCCAATGAACCCGCCAGCGCAGATTTCAGGCTATCCGACCGCATCGCCCTGTATCTGGCCGACCTGAGGAATGCTAAGACCTCACCCGGCAATCTTCTAGATAGTGAGAACACGCTCATCATCTTCCAAGAAGTCGCAGGACCTGATCTGCTGATTTCGAAGGTCGGGGAAGCCCAAGTCAGAGCGTTTCTGACAGGACTCCATCACTGGCCGAGCAATGCCAGGAAGAAGAGTGACTACAAAGAGCTGACCGCGCCGCAGATCATGGCCAAGGTCAGGCAGCAGAGAGATAAGGGCATCATTGTTGCCGGTCTCTCAGATCGGACACTCGGAAAGCACCGAGACCGGCTTGCCAGCTTCTTTAACGCACAAGTGGCCAGCGGCATCATCGCGCGCTCGCCTTTGGACGGAATCAAACGGCAGAACCCGGCACAATCCGTGGCTGCCCTGCCCCGCCGCCAGTTCACGATTGAAGAGATCAACAAGATCTTTGACCCTGAGAACTTCCTGCCTTGGGCCAAAGGACGGCCTGATCGCTACTGGGGCGTGCTGCTAGCGGCAGGCACCGGGGCGCGGGTCAACGAAGTTGGTCAGCTTTATGCGGAAGATGTTGCAGAAGTGAACGGCATCTGGGGGATCCACATCCGCGCCGTCCATCGCGACCAGAAGCTGAAGAACGCCAACTCGCTGCGCTTCATCCCACTACATCCCCGCCTCTTGGATGCTGGGATCCTCACATATGCCCGTGATGTCATGGAGGCTGGCCATGAGCGCCTGTTTCCTCACTTGCCTTGGCACAAGAAGGCAGGCTACGGGGATGCCCTCGGAGATCAGTTCCGCGCCTATCTTGTTGGCTTGGGCATGATGCAGCCAGGCATGGGCTTCCACTCGTTCAGACATACTGCGAGCACCCGGCTTCTCTATGCGGGTGTGCTTAGCTCTATTGCCGCTGCCATTACGGGGCACAAGGCGCATATGCCCGGCGAGCTCGGAACCTATGTAGATGTGCCCACGCTCCAATCGCGCGCAGATGCCGTTGCGCTTCTCCCCATTCCCGAAGGTTTGCCGGTCTATCAGCCTGGAGAGGCAGCGCAGTCTCTCAGGCAAGCGCAACTCAGAGCGAAGCGGAGGGCGGTCAATGCAGCTGCACGTGAACGAAAAGCGGTCGCTCTTGCCAAAAGCGCGCACTCCACGACGCCAGCAAGTCGCATGAGGAAGCCATCAAAGGCGTCGTAGCGCCCGGGGAATCTCGGTGACAATGATTAGGCAACGCCATCAACCACTCTAGGCGCTCAAGATTCGGGGTCGGAGCCTTGCGATCAACGCAAATAATGTTTTTATGAGAGCTCCCAAACGTTAGGAGCTCCATATGCCGTTAGAAAGAAAGCTGGCTATCGCTAGTCGAGTGCTATGCCCTTTGATTGCCCAAGACCGGACACGAGACACGCAAGAGCGGATCGAGGACATCATCCATGCCCTCGAAATTGCCGACGAACTGATCAATCGATGCATGGCTCCCAAACCCCCGGCTGACGACCACACCCTGAAACCTGCCGTCAGGGTCAGAGAAGCCGTGGTAGAACGCGACCAGGTGCAGCTTAGTGACATGATCTCAGAGCGTCGTGGCGCGGTGTCCAAGCCCACTCGCGGACCTACCTACCACTGAGTTTTCGAAACGAGGTTAGCTAAAGCCCCGGCGAGCCGGGGCCTTCGCTTGTCTATCAGTGCAACCTTGCTCCAGGATCTCTGACAGGATTCATTACGAGCAAGGGGTCCGCTGAAATAGGGGCTTCAGAAGCGTCAATGGGCGCATCCTCCACCGGATATCTACGCAGCAGCACTTCACTCCAATTCTCCAGCTGCGACAACGACTCGCCTGTTCGACGGTTGTAGTCTTCCTGGGCCTTGGGTCCGGTGGCTTCGTGAGCGCGTTGATACTCCTCGCGCCCCAGCTCGACAGCCCTGACACGGCGCGCCCGACGCCGCGACCAGTCTGAGCGATTCAGGATCCCTGGACGTGGGTTCTGGCTTTCGAAGCTCTCCAAGGCAAATTCTGCTTGGGCCAATACGTGCTGGGCACGGTCTTCAGCTTTCAGCCTACGCTTGAAGCGCAGTGCGTCCCGCTTCAACTTCTTCAGTCTTACGAGCAGCTCTTCCAAGTCGCCACGGAGTCTGGGCAATGTTCCATGAGCCGATATCAGAGCAGTGCTGTTGCGCAGCAATCTGCGCGTGAATTTGAGCCTATCTCGGAGAGCCTCTATCCACGCCTCGGCCCACATCTCCAACACTTCGTTCAGGGTCAGCTTGGATGCGCTGGCCTGCAGCTGCCGCGCCCCGTCGTCGGCAACCGCCCCAACCGGCATGGCTTCCCTACCCCCGTTAACCAGACGAGTCGCTCCACCAGGTGACAGCATTGGTAGGACGGGAGGATGGGAAGCAACTTCGCGCGGGCCGACCGGCGTGGCTTGATCGGATGCGGGCTCCATCAACCTGCCCTCTCCTGCCATCTCGGCCACGGCGCGATCCCAAGCGGCGCTGTTGGCCTGGTGGATCCCGTCATTGCCCTGCTTAAGGACTGTATCGGCGCCTCGGCGATGAAGCGCCGTCGCGTCTTTGCCCATATGAAGTCCTGGAGCACGGGAAAGCTCCGCCGCTGTAAGCTCATCTCCTTGCTCTGCAGCCTCAGCCGCCTGCTCTTTCAGACTTCGGTGATCGACACGGGCCGAGACACCGGCTGCGGCCAGATGAGCATTGATAGCCTCTCCTACCATCTGGCGAATCCATTCCACTTCCCCTCGACCTGAGGGGCCACCATCCAGCTCCCTGGTCTTGTCCTTCAACCCCTCTTCGTCCATACGCCTGGTCGTGGCCAAGATATGGACGTGATAGTTGAGGCCATCCGCCGTTTGCGGCTCATGGATACTTGCCTGGACTGCGAACCTATAGCGCTGGACGAGACAGCGCGATATCTCGGCTGCCAAGTCTGAACGCTGCTCATTGCTCAGTTCGTGTGGCAGCGCAACTTCGAATTCCCTAGCGACCGTGGCGTCTTTTCGGCGCTCCGAAGCCTCTGCCGCTGGCCAGAGCCGCCGAGGGTCGAAAGCCCAATCGGGAGCGTCGTCGGGAGCGAGGCAACGGGTCTCAACGACCCCGCCGCGCCTTCGATAGTCGTGTCGAAGCCCCGTTCGCTCATCGAAGATCAGCAGGCCTGCCCTGTAGGCAGCGGCGGCGGTGGATGCGTGCCCTTGGGCACGACTGAAGGTCTTTACTCTGGTGTGATAGATGGCCATTAATGCTCCTTGTTTTGGCCCCCGCACTTGCCTTTATGCCTACGATTTAGGCTTTGGCAAGCGCTTTTCTAGGGGGTCAAGGGGCACAGCCTCTTGCGCACGCATTGCCCTTTGGGCAATGCCTAAGTGCGCTCTTGCTATCGCCTTGCTGTCTGCTTTGGTCCTACTCCCGACGTGTATTGCCAAGTCTGGCCATGCCGAAAAGCACGCGGCGACGCGCCGCAGAATGTGACATACATCAAACTATTGAACAGATGGGCTGCCTGAGGCAGGATCTCATGACTGAAGGGCGCATCAGCCAGGGAATTTTCAGGGGGGAGGTAAAACTTTGCAGGAGGCGTCAAGAAGCCCGGCACATGTATCTGTCGGGATGATAGTTGTGGCACAGGATGAAAACGGCCAATAGATATGCCGACATCTACGCCCGCGCGATTAATGAAGATCTCACGTCAGCCGGTGCTGACTAATACGGCGCACGGATAATGCGCCGCCCAACTTCGCATGAGCAGAATACGTATCTAGGAGAACAAGCGTGTCTAGCCCGTTCCAAGATGTCACACCCCGCATTACTGGAAATCCGAAGGTCAGAGAACCGCAACAAGGAGCCTATGAGGCGCTAGCACAGCATGTAGCTGACGGTGCGGACATAAGAGAAGTTAGCGTAGTACTGCCAGTGGGTTGCGGAAAGTCAGGAACTATAACGCTCACTCCATTTGCGTATAAATCGAAGCGAGCATTGATCATCGCTCCCGGCGTTGCGATTGCGACGCAGCTGGCAGCTGATTTCGACTTTAGTAGCGAGAAGCTATTCTATGCACGCTGCGATGTGATGGATGGCCCTAATTATCCAGAGCCAGTGGAAATTAGAGGCACCGATGCAAATCGAAGTGACCTTGACGCCGCACACGTTGCTATTACAAACATCCAGCAGATTTCCGGCGATGGGAACAAGTGGTTGCGAACGCTTCCTGCCGACTTCTTTGACCTGATCATTTTCGACGAGGGCCATCATAGCGTTGCAGCAACCTATGAGGCGCTGAAAGCGAAATTCCCTGCAGCCTCGGTCGTGAACTTTAGCGCCACGCCTCTTAGAGCTGATGGCCAGATGATGAGCGGCCCCATCGTTTACTCATACCCAATCTTTAAGGCGATCAGAGCGGGCTATGTTAAACAGCTAAAAGCAATCCAACTCAATCCGAAGACCTTACGCTATGTCAGGCGACCGGGCGATTCGGAGGTGGAAGTCTCCCTAGATGAGGTCCGTCGCCTCGGTGAGGAGGACGCGGATTTCCGCAGAAGCATCGTAACGTCCGAAGAAACGCTGAGTACCATTGTTGATGCGTCCCTCCGAGAGCTCGACCGGCTCCGCAACTTGACAGGCGAGCCACGCCTAAAGGTAATCGCCTCGGCATTGAATTATGAGCATTGCATTCAGATTGTGGAGGCTTATCGCGCACGGGGAAGGAAGGCCGATTTTGTGCATTCCCGTGAGAGTAAAAAGAATGACCAAGTCATGCAAAGGCTGGCGAATCATCAACTGGACGTGATCGTACAGGTGAGAAAACTTGGCGAAGGTTTTGACCATCCGTTCCTGTCGGTAGCGGCGGTCCTTAGCGTGTTCTCGAACCTGTCTCCATTCGTCCAATTCGTTGGGCGAATCATGCGCGTAATCAAACAAGATGCACCTGGGGACGTTCTAAACCAGGGCAGTGTGATCTTTCATGCGGGCGGCAACATTGCCGCCAGGTGGGGAGACTTCCAGCAGTTCAGCGAAGATGACCAATCCTTCTTTGACCAGCTTCTTCCTCTTGAAGGCTTGGATCCAGCAGATCCCACGGAGTTCCGTGAGTATGCGCCTCGCGACACTACCAATGGGAAGCCCGAGGTCAAAGAGCAGTCCGAGGTGGAAATGCAGGAAATCCACCTCCTAAAGCAGGAAGAGGAAGACGCCATTCGCCTGTTGAAGCAGAGCGGAATTATCCCTGCAGACTTTGACCCTACTACCCAAGCCCTCAAGCCCATCGCTGTCCCTAAGGCGGCAAAACGTCAGGCCGCCAGAGACGCTCTTAACGAGCTTATTCAACTCCACGCAGGACGAATTCTCAATGAGCGAGGAATTAAGCATGGCGGGCGAGAGTTGGATCACAGACGGCTTGGTCGCGATAACTACCGAGTGGTAGTCACCACTCTCAACGAGGCGGCGAACACCTTGGTCGGCCGGAAGCCAGGGGAACGAAGTGAGATGTCACAGGTGGAACTGGACACCATTCGGGGGCAGTTCGATGCCCTTACAGCAAGCGTTTGCAGGAAGCTGTTCGATGGCGACTAAGTCCTTGATCGTCTCGACAATGGTAGACAGGGCGAAAAAGGCCCACAACTGCCAAGCTAACAGTAAACATAGGATCGAACGCGGAGACATTCGACTAGGGGTGCGAAAAGACCGGGGCTGGGATCGATACTGTGTTGCTTGTGCGCAGAGCATGATCGAGCGCGGTTTATTGCGACTGGGAGAACTGAGCAAGTTGGAGCCTGAGGAAAGCGAAGACTAAGAGGCAACATAGGCCCATCCTTCCGCGCATGGAGGATGGGCCAGTCTGCTTTCCTGCCTAGCTGCATTCGCTGGAATGAGGCTGCTTAGATGGTGCGCGTTTCAGTAAGCCAAGCCTTCATCCTAGCGAACCACTCATCTCGCTCGGCCTCATTGATCGCTGTGCTCCTGAGCCAGCGGTCAGAGTGACGCACGAAAGGAACCAGCCAGAGCGGATGAACAACGTCCCGAACCTGGACTTCCAGGCGATGGGTTACCACTCCTTTGTAGTTGTATTCCCCAGTGCGGATTGCGAGCACTTCAGATCGCCGCAGATAGCGCTCGCCCTTCCCAGGGTCCCGAACCCAGATGGCATCCCTGCCCAGGTCCAAGGCAATGTGATCATGGGATACCGTGGGTTCGAACTCTTCAGGCCTATGCTTCTTCAGTTTGGGCGTTCGGCGACGGAACAGCCACGGCAAGCCCCAAAGCAGCGCAAGGGGCCAGAAAACCAGCTGCCCGAACAGCATCAATCCGATCACTGCACCTTCAGCCGTCGTGCCGTCTTCGAACACGATACCGCACAGCCACCAAAGCGCGAGACCGGTGATGATCCAGCGGATTACCTTGAACAAGGTCCACATACAAGCTTCCTAGCGATGGGCGGGAAGGGCTGGGTCAGCGACGGTCTACGACAGTCCAAGTGCCGCCAACTCTGTCGATGACGAAAGTGCCGACAAGCTGCTGTTGCTCAGTGCGAGTGCCAAGCTGGTAGCGGGCGGTTCCAGTGACACTGCAGGCATAGCCAGGACTGTCCCCTCGCGAGCACTCGCCTACCTTGAGACGCTCAAAGGTCATCGTCGTTCCTGTCGCTTCCTTGAAATACGCGGTCAGCGCTTTCTCAACATCGCCACTACCAGGGCCACCCGAGCAGGCGGCCAGCAGCACTGCGGCGGAAAGCGTCCAAAGCTTCTTCATGTCAGCTCCTTGATCAGTCGATGAGTAGGCAGTGACTGCCCGGATTCGTTGCAGTGCCAGGCAGTACTTCGCTATCGATCACTGACCCGGCCTTGTTGATTACGATGACAATCTGGCTGGGCCGGGCGGACGAGTCTTCATCGCGCTCTCCCAGATACGCCAACGCCACAGCACTCCTGAAGTCGTAGACCTTGCCGAAGCCCACCACGCTATGCGCTTCCGGAGGCAGCAGAATGGACTTGCCATTCAACTTGATAGCGCGCTTGTAGTCCCGGCCTTCCACAGGGTCGATGCGGCCGATGCTGGTTCGGATGGGGCCAGTAGGCGTTGCGGAGCCATGACCCGTGGCCCAGATGAACTCGGAGACCTTGGGATGCACCACCCCAGCCGCCTTGAACTGACCGCTCTGCAACTGACATGACAGGCTGGGCGCAGCCCCAGCAGAAGCGGCGAACGCCAAGAGACCCATCAATGCCCAGCACTTCATATCCATACGACTGCCTCCCGACCGGTTTTGCGTTGAACGCAAATGACCGGCTAAGCTTATGCCGTCAAACTCTGGAGAGTCAACGTGTTTGTTTCTGCCGGATGCCCGCTCCTCAGCCCACGCCTACAGCCCTCGGTCATCGCCTACGCGCAGCACGCGTCGCCAAAGGCTGGACCCAAGCTCAGCTAGGGGAAATGCTCATGGGCGTGGATGACTCAAACACGACGGCCCCTCGGATCAGCCGATATGAACGAGGGATGCACAAGCCAGACCTAGAGACCATCGAGAAGCTCGCGGAGCTTCTGGACATTCCTGCGGCCTACTTCGTGGCGGCATCGGATGTTGTGGCTGAGGCAATCCTAGTGCTATCGCAACTAGACAGTCCCAAACAAGCAAAGGCCTTGCAACTGTTGAAGGATCTAGCGAATAAGTAAGCGGCAAAAAACCTTAGAGCAGAGGAATTTATGGTGCTACATCAGGGAACGAGACGGGAACGCTTGCGAAGCTTCATTTCCAAAACTCGCATTAGCCTAGCTATTTGGTTGGCAAGCATTCGCAAGAAAAAAGACCCGCCCCCACCAAAGCGAGGGAACGGGCCGCTCCTCTAACAGTTTCGCCAGCGCTGAAATTACCTAAAGTTCACCGCGCTTCCGTCAGGCTCAGCCTTTCTCACGTGCCAAACCACTCTGCGGCGCCCCCTCGTTATACCGACGTAGGCAAGCCGCAGCGCCTCGTCCGCGCACGCATCATCGTAGCTGTAGCCGGGATACATTCCGCTGACCCTATAAATTAGGTTGCGAAGAGGATGCGGGCTACCCGCCCTGCAATCATCGATCATGAAAGCAACATCAGCCTCTAGGCCTTTAGCCTTATGATACGTGCAGATGGTTAATCCAGGGTAATCCTTCGACTTAAAAACGCTGCGAAGCGCCTTAGATATCTCGCCGGATCGCGTCATTACAATCAGGCGATCTTTGTGCTTGCTCTTCATCTTCAGCGCAAGCGCATACTGCGCACCGACCGCTTTCACAAGGTGGTCGAGCGCCTCTTCATCCGTGGTTCGTGCCTTAGGCTTACCATACTCAATCAACTTGACACCGTGATCACCTTCACTCGTGGCGATCTGTGCACGACAGATCTTCTCCACCTTTGAAGTGACCTTGCTAATGAGCCGTTCCGAGTCCCGGATGATCTGGTCGATAGAGCGAAAATTGGCGGTGAACTTAAGTTGTGGGCCTGGACCCAATTGGGAGTGGGCGGGGAAATACTTCTGGAAGTCAATGAACAGCTGAGGCGAGCTACCCCGCCACCCATAGATAGACTGCCAGTCATCGCCGATTGCCATGATGCTTACAGGAAGCCCCACATTGTCGGCCAATATCCGTCGCTGCATGGCCTTTATCCATGCGGCAATCTGAGGAGAAATGTCCTGGAACTCATCGATCAGCAGATGACGCATGGACTGCATCTTTGATGGAGAAAACCTAATCGAACTAGCTTCTCTAGTCATTGCTAGAAAGACTTGATTAAAAGTGTGCAAGCGAGATTCTTCCATGCAGCGCCGCAAATGTGGCCAAAAGCGTGCCAAGGCGCCAATGAAGTTGGCGTTGACATCAGCCACTTGGGGAGCCGGGATTTTGGCGATCAGTTCAGTAACCTCGAACCCGTGACTTTCAATAAATGAGCCTTGGGCATAGAGCGCCTCGAAAATCTGGAGCGACGACAGCTCTCCTTGAATCTTCAGAGGGAAGATCGGCGCATCATCCAACTTATCGCTAGCTCCGGATATCGTCAGCCACTTTTGCCGAAGCTGGAACGCGGCGACATCCTCCTGCGATCTAAGCAAGATATAAGGTGTTTCGGCATATCTTGAAATGATCTTAAGCTTGCTGTTAACGGCAAGGGCTATGGATACAGGTTTCTTTCCTACCAGCGCTTCACGACCGTTGATATCAACAGAGTTGTGAATATCCAGCACAATTGGAATTCCAGTCGCGGCTTCGCGCCCATCAGCATATATACTGTTGTTTCCAATGCTGGCCTTGATCTTAAAGTCACCCGTCTCGACCCCATCGAATGGCCAGCCATCTACTGCCCACGAAGATTCGACAAATCGGCGAACTTGGTAGTCACGCTCGCTGGCGTATGAGAGCTGATAGTCTTTGAGATCTTCTCCGTCACGATCTGAGCGCCTTACAGCCAGCTCACTCTTCAAGATCGACAGAACTTTCGCCCGAAAAATATCGTCATCATTAAAGAGGGAAATATAGGCCTCCCTCAACACGCTCGACTGAGCATCGTTTAGTTTTGAAGCGCCAATTGGGTTATCAACTGAAAACTCATCGACAGGTTCACCGCCCGTCTTTCCACCATCATAGAAATCGAAGAACTGGCGCCCTGGGAAGGGAACAGAAGCTAGACCATACAAGACAGAGTGGAATGTCCTGACTCGATTCTTAGCCCACTCATCGTCGACATTGCGCCCCCAATGACGCATCACCTTCACAAGCGACCTGCACAAGTCCGCGCAGGATGCTTTCGTGAAGGAAATGACGGTCAACTGCTCGTCAGGAATCTTCAAATGAACCAGCATGAAGACCACCCTCAAAACCAAGGTGGTTGATTTACCCGATCCAGCCCCTGCCGAGATACAAGTAGCCGGATGATCGGCCAAAATCATATCCCATTGCTCGTCTGTTGGCGGACTCACCACCTTCGCTTTGACTGCTGCAGCCACCTCGGCTCGCATTGCCGCCTCGACGGGCCCCACAACAAACGGAAACGGCCCATACAGGCCTTGATCGACTGGCTTCGGTGCAGGCGCAGGCAAGTCCTCCACTCGGTAGATCAGTTGGCCTTCCTCAAAACCCTTTTTGTAGCCCAAGGAATGCCCATCTTCATATCCATTCCTGAAGCCTAGACGCCTAGCTTCGCTCTGCAACTGGTCAATGTGTTCGCGAATTACTAAGGCAAGAAGACTCGTTCCCCAACGTTTCAATTTGAGGAGAATTTCCTGAGAGAAAGGCGGCATAGAGATCCAACACTTCTTGACAGCTAGCCACACTACCAGAATCAAAGAAGGCGCCCAAGACCGGCATTTTTATGGCGCAAACTGGACGGAGGCGCCGGACAATTGGCGCGCAGACCCGGGCGCGGGCAGTCTAATCGCAGGACAGGATTGCTACTATTGTGCGACCTGAGCTTGAGGCATGACTCTCGCATACGATTTTCCCTTGACTACTCTTTCGATCTGCTCCCGCTTGGCACCAATTTTTTTAGCAATATCGTCGGTCGAGACACCGCCTGAGGCCAGAAGCCTGATCTGAAGCACCTGGTCAACATTCAATCTGTCATCCCGACCGCAGATCACCTGCGACGCGTATTCAGGCCTCTGCCAAGCCTCAGCAATCCATGGCGCCGGACTCCCCTTTCGAGGATGGTCTTTTGCCCACTCTTCCAAGGCCCCCTCCACCTTGTCAGGAGTAGGCCTAACCTGCTCATCAAGCATTCGGTGCCGATGAAGATAGGCGATACCTGCTTTGCCGCCAGGGATCATGTTCAGCAGGCGCTCGTCGTCCCAGTGGCCTTGTACAAAGGTCTCCTCCAAGTCTTGTATCTGGTCAAGGCTAGGCGCCACACCCATTACCTTATGATGGACATAGGTCAAGGCACGCTCCGCCATCCTTTCCCGGTAAACCCTGTGAAACTTGTGGCCTGAACCACGCTGTATAGCGGCCCAGTGCTCCCTCCAGCGCTTCTTCGTGACGTGATGCCTATATAGAACGGGCCATCATTGGGGTATTCCGCTCCAGAGCCGAAGATGTGTTGATAGAGCGTGTATTTCTGTTGCAAGAAACGCCCGGCGACTCCTCGCCTAAGCAGTGCGATAGGGGCTGTGAGCAGCACTGAGGGGATCGCAACATTTTTTCCGTCTTCGTTAAACTTTCGCATAAGTTCAGCATCGGCACGCAACTCATCTGCCGAGGCATAGGACCGACCTTTCATCGTTTCGAAGACATTGAGAGAAGGGTCAGCTACAACTTCAAAACAGAATTGGGGTTGAGCTATCGCCTTTGTTGAAGTCCCGTCCTCGCTGACAAAGCGATGCCCCTCCTTGATCGCGTAAGTTTCAAAGGGAAGTTGGAAATAGCGCCATCGTTCCCTGTCTTTCATCGCAACAAGGTGGATGACCGGGTATCGCTTTTTCGCAGAAAATAGATGCAACGGATTGGCCACCAGCGTAGCCGTGCTGCGATCCCGGCGAACCGCTGAAGCGAGCAATCTGTCAAAAGCAGCAAAGTGATCATGCAACTCGCTAGGGGCATAGTGCCTATAGGCTTGCCGATCCAAGATCACCTCAGTAGACATCCAAATTGCCCTCGCTGCGTTCTAAGCGCACTAACCAAGCTCCATCTCCAATCCATGTGAGCACTAAGCCAGGACCCAAACCAGCACTGGCAGCCTGTTTTTCGATTTGTACCGCATGCCACGCCGTCATGCCAGTGACCCTCCCGGCACCTATCTAGAATGCGTTCCCCGGCCTCCCTTTCCAGGGAATCGATTGTCTGATCTCAAGCTGTGAGATAGCGCCGCTGTAGTCTCGCGCTCGACCACATCCTGAGCAGACAGGCATGACATCGATTAGCGCGCTTTCACTTTCTTCGATCCCGAGAAATATGGCGAACTGGTGGCTTGAACACCGCCCGACTGTGCGCCTATACCTCGGAGGAGTCGCTTGTATGCTCCTGAGCATCGCGCTCTTCCTCCATGACCCCAGATCGCTGGCATCCGATGTCGCGACTTATGCCGGGTGCGCACTGCTCGCATCTGCTTTCCTAACGGAGTGCTATTACTGGACTGTCGATAGACTCAACTACCCCCTGATGAAACTGGCCATCACCGTGTTGGGCGTCGTGACCCTCGCGGCTGCAACAGGGGTAAGCAAGGTCACAGTCAACGATGCTACGGGTCAAGATCCGTCCTATTTCACCAGCGCAGTCGCGCTGTTGGTTCCGCTTTCGTTTGTTCCAGTTGCCGCTGCCCTCGTCATCATCTTAGGCACTTTCGGCGTGATCATCGGCCTTATATGGGGACTAGCAAAGCTCGGCACGGCCTCATCCAAGGTCCGCGATCTGGATTTGGTTATCACTCTGACCAGGATCTTCTCTGGCTTTGTAATCGTGACAATCGCCAGCGCAGTTCTAAATAGCTCATCCTTCATCTACCCATCAATGCGGTGGGTGGCCAGCCACAGCGCACTCTTTTTCGACATGTATGAAGGATCCGGATGCTCTGCTGACGTGCGAGACCGTGTGGGGCGTTTAAATGACGACCTTGTAGTCATCGGTCGAATGACAAATTCGGGTCCGCAATTCATGAGGGCGAGCTGCCCCTTGGGTCCACAAAACACGGTCCTTGCGCCCTATCCACCAGAGGCAGAGAAGCGCGTCGAGAGTGAACCAAGACAGGACCGGCAATGATTAATAATCTTGCGGATGATTGCCGCTTATCCGATAGTGCTGCCATTCATTGTGTCACAACAAGATCAAACCTTGACAGCCCGCGCTGCTCTGCTATTACCAGAAAGACAGGAAATCGGAGCGGTGATGAAGATCGAGAAATTTTGGAATAGTGCTTTTATTGCGGCCTTGAATCGGCTGCCAGTAGACGACGCAAAGAAGGAAGCAGACTTGGCCACCCAAGTCTGCATTGAGCACTGGCAAGCCAACCGAGGAAATCTAGCGATTCCTGGCTATAAACTTTGGCAAAACCAAGGCATTGCCGATGTGCCGCTTAGCGGATTCAATGAAGACGGGACACCAGTAAAAATCCCTCCTTCACCGAATAAAATTCTAGCAAGGGAGCGCGCGGCCCAGAAAGGCACGCAAGGAAGAACTGATGAACAATGACCTGACTAGCGCACTCTAGATATTCATTCCAATCCGCACATCTTCTGGATCCCCGGCGAAGTAGCAGCCACATTCTTCGCGCGCCACTCTCATGGCCTCTTCGGCGGTATCTCCGCTGCAAACGAACTGAAATGGATACACGTCATGCACGACCCAATAGATCTGAGTCTGTTGCTCCAAAGGCAGCATGATTCCATCATTGCACTGAAAAGCCACGATCAACCTGACCTTATTTTTACTGGCCGAAGTGGAAGACATCATCAATTCCCTCTGATCTATTTAAATGAAGTTATGGCCTGGCGCGAATCGCTTGCTTAGGAAATCCTCACATCTAGAATCTCGCCCTGTGAAAAGGGTGGAATGCCCACATCCACCGCTGCGAATCAACCAAACGGTTCGGGATGGGTGAAGCAAGTAGATGCCGAGTCCTGGACTTTGAGAACGGTTCCTGCACGCAAAGAGTCAGATCACACTAGCGATGCTAGGCAGCTGTCTGCGCCATCAGTCTAATAGCTAAGAGTGAGTGGCATGGCCCCGACTGATCGCCGAGACCATGCACTCTAACTGCGATCTAGAAAGAAGGCAGATTTTCCAAGTTGTCCTTCGTAGTCTGATCACTCTTCGTCTTCAGATATTTCGTCGTAACAGGAGCGATCTGAAGCGGTGCGCCGATAGCCCAATTTCCATCTGACTTCCTGAAAATTGTGGTGAATTTCTTCCCTTTCTCGATAAGCTCGATGACCTTAGGACGCGTCATCTCCTGAGCAGGCTGCAAGGTATCCGACCCGACCTTAACCTCATGAACTTTCAGCTTAGCGATATGGGTTTCATCGCTATTGTAGTTGACGGCAGAAACGTAAAAATCCGAAGTAGCCATTGAAAAATCCTTTTAGGTCAATTGTACGCACACAAAATATATTAGATCTTAGCCATCGAAAAACACGAAGGAGATGGCTTCGCACTTCATGCCAACAGGAAGCATAAGCACCTGCGAACTGTATTCGAACTTGAGGCTCGAAGACCATCCAATATTCGAATGCCCTTCACCCATTCGCAATCGACGAGACCAGCCTCGACCCATCATACTTTTCGGATGAAGTTCTGCGTAGCTGGACAAAAGTCGAACCTTCCTGACGCCTACCCATCAATACCGCCCTCAGCACCGCACCACTCCCAGGCCTTGCGTGCAGGGCGCCGCCCCCCCCCCCCCCCTCTCGAAGTCCTGTGCCCGCAGCAGAGAATTGGTAGCAACCCTCGAACTTAGAACCTACAAGCGATGAAAGGGGGCTGCTCTATCCACTACATATAGTTCAGAGGCGCAGATAAGGAAAGATTAAGCATGGGGCGCGGCGGCTCATACCGTCGGATGCTCGTCGTTGGGGTCAGGGATCTGCTTAATGGTAAACCATACTTTTCGCACATGTTTGTAAACTTGATAGAGAATTGCCATTCCCCCGAGGGCCATATACAAAGCCTCGTCACCCTGGACTTGCTTGCCATATGTGCCCATTGCAAGCTTGTAGAAAATCTTTGAAACAATCCCAAAACTGGCGCCATCCACAACCAACAAGAGCACGGTCCCAGTAGCCAGCGTTACCCCATTCCGATTGGATATACAAACCATCACCAAGGACAGGAGCGCGCCCGCCAAGACAGGATAAAGCATCGCCATGCATGCAACCCCGACAATTGTCGAGAATGAACCGATGCGCCGATCAATTAGCGTCATTTAAAATTTTCATAAACCGAAATATTTTGCAAAATTAAGTATTATTGCAAAAAAACCGACGGCTGATAAGATCGCATGGAGGATCGCATCCTCTTTCGATGCAAGCGTGCTCCTATCGCGACCGCCCCCCACTTCGGTCTTACTATTTTTACGCCAGAATGACTCAGACTTAGCCCGCAGATTCATAACACCCCTTTTTCCTCAGTTAAAGCACTAGAAGGGGCAATGTCAAGCGCTGGCACGCCGCCACCTTGCTGCACAAACAGCCAGAACCATAACCGAAGCTGGAATGCTGCCGGGCTTGAGCTCACTGACGGCCTTCTCCGTAAAAGCCTGTGCTGCTATGACTATTGAGCCTACTCCTCCGTAGTGAGCTAACCTGATCAATCCTGATTCCAGCGCCGCCTCAGCAAAACGACGAAGTCTTCGACCACACGGCGCGCATCCATCGACAGCACTTGCCTGACTTGGTGAGCGGGAGCCAGGAACACCGGTTCCTCATGCTCACCCTGTCGCCATGGGAACTGTCCCGAATTGGGGCTCGCATCATGCTCCGCCCTCGTGCGCCACGCACCGCCGCCATCCCCACTGAGCCTAACGGCTGGCACGATGTGGGTGATTCTCTCAGTTGGATCGATCCGCGAAAGCAGCCATGCCGCATATCCAACAGCGCTGGCCAGTTTGCTAGCTACGTCTTCTTCCAACACCACGGGCAGCCCCATCCCACGCGTGGGAGGCGGCACGGGAAGGCTGATCAACAGATCACCGTTTGGCCAAAGGCGCACCGATGCCCCAGACCTGTGGCCGTCCTCTTGGTCCACAACGAGCGCCTCACCCTCCAACCGAGATCGGCTACCGGCCGCCCTATCAAAGATTGGGTGACTGCCAAAGAGTGCGCTCTGCTGCATCTCCGCAATCAGGGACGGGGCCTCCATCTCTGCAGGTCGAAGGATGGCTGAGACGGGACCGCTGGCTATTGCCAGCTGAAGCGTATTCGCCCCATACCCCCTCTCCAGC
>Ga0308166_1002552_pt1 | contig 16593 bp, 19 predicted proteins | sample PhyCR2_2_FD_202137 | JGI IMG/M metagenome (GOLD analysis project Ga0308166, IMG submission 202137) | Phyllosphere microbial communities from UC Gill Tract Community Farm, Albany, California, United States - DLSLCC.R2 | ecosystem: Host-associated > Plants > Phyllosphere > Unclassified | place... | reverse complement strand
CCCAAAATATGGGATGCAAAATTATATATTGAGATTATTTGGCGGTCGGGTTTATAGTCGGCTCCAGCAGTAACACGCACTCACACTTAAAAAGAACAAAACAGGTGAAGTGATGCAGCGAATTCTTCTCGCCCGCGCAAGCGGGATCCGCCTTTCGCCACGGCTTGATGCCGGCGGCGACGCTTGCCTGTCTGTTTTCCGCAGCCGTCAGAACCGGACATCGACCGATGCCCGTTTTTTTTGCGCCTGCGTGCAGGAGGCCTGAGCCATGGCTGAAGCGCTGACATTGCCACCAGTGCCGGCGCCGCCGAAAGGCGAGCGCCTGAAAAACAAGGTCGTGCTGTTGACCGGGGCCGCTCAGGGCATCGGCGAAGCCATCGTCGCCGCCTTCGCCTCGCAGCAAGCCAGATTACTCATCAGCGACATCCAGGCCGACAAGGTCGAGCAGGTCGCCGCTCACTGGCGCGATCAGGGCCATGACGTGCAGGCGCTCAAGGTCGACGTATCGAATCAGCAGGATCTGCATGCCCTGGCCCGACGCGCCGTGGAATTGCATGGCCGCATCGACGTGCTGGTCAACTGTGCCGGGGTCAATGTGTTCCGCGATCCTTTGCAGATGACCGAAGAGGACTGGCACCGCTGTTTCGCCATTGACCTGGACGGCGCCTGGTATGGCTGCAAAGCGGTGCTGCCGCAGATGATCGAGCAGGGCGTGGGCAGCATCATCAACATCGCCTCGACCCATTCCAGCCACATCATTCCCGGTTGCTTCCCGTACCCGGTGGCCAAGCACGGCTTGCTCGGCCTGACCCGCGCGCTCGGCATCGAATACGCGGCCAAAGGCATTCGCGTCAACGCCATCGCGCCGGGCTACATCGAAACGCAGCTGAATGTTGATTACTGGAATGGCTTTGCCGATCCGCACGCCGAGAGGCAGCGCGCCTTCGATCTGCATCCGCCCAAGCGCATCGGCCAGCCGATCGAAGTGGCCATGACGGCAGTGTTTCTGGCCAGCGATGAAGCACCGTTCATCAACGCATCGTGCATCACCATCGATGGCGGCCGCTCGGTGATGTACCACGACTGAATAAAACGGATCTCCAGCGCTGAACTACGCTTGAAATCCAATCATCATACGATATGACTATTTTCAACCAGCTTCACTGAGAACACGCTTCAACGCTTTTCAAACCTTGCTCAAAAAAAATAACAAGGAGTCATCTGATGAAACGTCGTTTCGGGATTCGTACCCTGTGCAGCACTGCCCTGGCGGTCACTGCGTTCAGCCTGAGCAGTGCGCTGCTCGCCGCCGACGCGGTGAAGATCGGTTTTCTGGTCAAGCAGGCCGAAGAACCGTGGTTCCAGACCGAATGGGCTTTTGCCGAAAAAGCCGCCAAGGACAAAGGCTTTGAACTGATCAAGATCGCCGTGCCGGATGGCGAGAAGACCCTCTCGGCCATCGACAGCCTGGCCGCCAACGGCGCCAAGGGCTTCGTGATCTGCCCGCCGGACGTGTCTCTCGGCCCGGCCATCATGGCCAAAGCCAAGATCAACGACTTGAAAGTGATTGCCGTCGACGACCGTTTTGTCGATGCCAACGGCAAATTCATGGAAGACGTGCCGTACCTGGGTATGGCCGCGTTCGAAGTCGGCCAGAAGCAGGGCGCCGCCATGGCTGCCGAAGCGAAGAAGCGTAACTGGGACTGGAAAGACACCTACGCGGTGGTCAACACCTACAACGAACTCGACACCGGCAAGAAGCGCACCGACGGTTCGGTCGATGCCCTGAAGAAGGCCGGCATGCCCGAGGATCACATCCTCTTCGCCGCACTGAAAACCCTCGACGTACCGGGCAGCATGGACGCCACCAACTCGGCGCTGGTGAAACTGCCGAGCGCGGCGAAAAACCTGATCATCGGCGGCATGAACGACAACACCGTGCTCGGCGGCGTGCGCGCCACCGAAGCGGCCGGTTTTGCCGCGAGCAACGTGATCGGCATCGGCATCAACGGCACCGACGCCATCGGCGAATTGAAAAAGCCTAACAGCGGCTTCTTCGGTTCGATGCTGCCAAGCCCGCACATCGAAGGCTACAAGACCGCCGAGATGATGTACGAGTGGATCACCGCCGGCAAAGAGCCGCCGAAGTACACCGCCATGGATGACGTCACCCTGATCACCCGCGAAAACTTCAAGCAAGAGCTGGAAAAAATCGGCTTGTGGAACTGAGGCAGCGACGGCCCGGGCAGCCGGGCCGTTTTTCGGTGTGAAGAGGTGGCTTTATGCACGCGCAAGTACAGACACAAGAACAACACGGCGCCAGCGGCAGCCTGCGCTTCAACGGGATCGGCAAGACCTTTCCCGGCGTGAAAGCGCTCGACGGCATCAGCTTCGTCGCCCACCCCGGTCAGGTTCATGCCTTGATGGGCGAGAACGGCGCGGGCAAATCGACCCTGCTGAAGATTCTCGGTGGTGCTTACATTCCGAGCAGCGGCGAGCTGCAGATTGGCGAGCAGGCGATGGCGTTCAAGTCCACCGCTGACAGCATCGGCAGTGGCGTCGCGGTGATTCACCAGGAACTGCATCTGGTTCCGGAAATGACCGTGGCCGAAAACCTGTTTCTCGGCCATCTGCCGGCCAGTTTCGGCCTGATCAATCGCAGTGAGCTGCGTCAGAAAGCCTTGAATTGCCTGAAAGGCCTGGCCGACGAAATCGATCCGCAAACCAAGGTCGGACGCTTGTCGCTGGGTCAGCGGCAGTTGGTGGAAATTGCCAAAGCGCTGTCGCGCGGCGCCCACGTTATCGCTTTCGACGAACCGACCAGCAGCCTTTCGGCACGCGAGATCGATCGCTTGATGGCGATCATCGGTCGTCTGCGCGACGAAGGCAAAGTGGTGCTCTACGTGTCCCATCGCATGGAAGAGGTCTTCCGCATTTGCGACGCCGTCACCGTCTTCAAGGACGGCCGCTACGTGCGGACCTTCGATGACATGAGCCAGTTGACCCATGATCAACTGGTGACCTGCATGGTCGGTCGCGACATTCAGGACATCTACGATTACCGCCATCGCCCGCGTGGCGCCGTGGCGTTGAAAGTCGACGGCCTGCTCGGCCCGGGCCTGCGCGAGCCGATCAGTTTCGAAGCGCACAAAGGCGAAATCCTTGGCCTGTTCGGGCTGGTCGGGGCAGGGCGCACCGAGCTGTTTCGCCTGCTCAGCGGCCTGGAGCGCAACACCGCCGGCCGTCTCGAATTGCGCGGTCATGAGCTGAAACTGCGCTCGCCGCGTGACGCGATTGCCGCCGGCATTCTGCTCTGCCCGGAAGATCGCAAGAAAGAAGGCATCATCCCCCTGGCCAGCGTCGCCGAGAACATCAACATCAGTGCCCGTGGTGCCCATTCCGGGCTCGGCTGCCTGATTCGCGGCCTGTGGGAAAAGGGCAACGCTGACAAGCAGATCAAGGCCCTGAAAGTGAAAACCCCGCACGCCGGCCAGCAGATCAAGTTTCTCTCCGGCGGCAATCAGCAGAAGGCCATTCTCGGCCGCTGGTTGTCGATGCCGATGAAAGTCCTGCTGCTCGACGAACCGACCCGTGGCATCGACATCGGCGCCAAGGCCGAGATCTACCAGATCATCCATAACCTCGCCGCCGACGGCATTTCGGTGATCGTGGTGTCCAGCGATCTGATGGAAGTGATGGGCATTTCCGACCGCATCCTGGTGCTGTGCGAAGGCGCCCTGCGCGGCGAAGTCAGCCGCGACCAGGCCAATGAATCCAACCTGCTGCAACTGGCTTTGCCACGCCACCGCGCTGACGGCGTGGCGAACTGAGAGGTGACTATGATGACTACGCAAAACGAAACCCTGCCGACCGAGCGCAAACCGCTGGACCTGCGGCGCTTCCTCGATGACTGGGTCATGTTGCTGGCGGCGATCGGCATCTTTGTCGCCTGCACACTGCTGATCGACAACTTCCTCTCGCCGCTGAACATGCGTGGCCTGGGCCTGGCGATTTCCACCACCGGCATCGCCGCGTGCACCATGCTTTATTGCCTGGCGTCCGGGCACTTCGACCTCTCGGTCGGCTCGGTTATCGCCTGTGCCGGCGTGGTCGCGGCGGTGGTGATGCGTGACACCAACAGCGTGTTTCTCGGGGTCAGCGCAGCACTGGTGATGGGCCTGATCGTTGGTCTGATCAACGGCATCGTGATTGCCAAGTTGCGCGTCAATGCGTTGATCACGACGCTGGCGACCATGCAGATCGTTCGCGGTCTGGCCTATATCTTTGCCAACGGCAAAGCGGTCGGTGTGTCGCAGGAATCGTTCTTCGTCTTCGGTAACGGCCAGCTGTTCGGTGTGCCGGTGCCGATTCTGATCACCATTGTCTGCTTCCTGTTTTTCGGCTGGCTGCTGAACTACACCACCTACGGGCGCAACACCATGGCCATCGGTGGCAACCAGGAAGCGGCGCTGCTGGCGGGCGTCAACGTCGACCGGACCAAGATCATCATCTTCGCCGTGCACGGTTTGATCGGTGCGCTGGCGGGGGTGATTCTGGCCTCGCGGATGACTTCCGGGCAGCCGATGATTGGTCAGGGTTTTGAACTGACGGTGATTTCTGCCTGCGTATTGGGCGGGGTTTCGCTGAGTGGCGGCATCGGCATGATTCGCCATGTGATTGCCGGGGTGTTGATTCTGGCGATCATCGAAAACGCGATGAACCTGAAGAACATCGACACGTTTTATCAGTATGTGATTCGTGGTTCGATTCTGTTGCTGGCCGTGGTCATTGACCGCCTGAAACAGCGCTGACAGAAGCACTTCCCTGTGGGAGCGAGCCTGCTCGCGAAGGCATTGGCACATCCAGCATTGATGTGTCAGGGATCCCGCCTTCGCGAGCAGGCTCGCTCCCACAGTTGATCGCACCATTCCTGCCTTCTGTCATCTCCCATAAATAATTCTTGCTCGTCAGCGACCGTTTCGGTTATCAATTTGTACATGATTAGACAGGTACGATTCGACAAGAAACAAAGGGTGGTCGACGAGCTCGTCCGACGCATCGAGAGCGGCCTCATGGAGGACGGTTTTCTGTTGCCCGGCGAACATCAGTTGGCTCAAGAATTCCAGGTCAGCCGTGGCACCTTGCGTGAGGCGCTGGCCGAACTGAAGCGGCGTAATTACATCGCCACGCAGAGCGGTGTCGGTTCCATCGTCACTTTCGACGGTGTCGCACTGGATCAGCGCAGCGGCTGGGCGCAGGCATTGGCCGACAGCGGGGCGCTGATCAATACCGAAGTGTTGCGCCTCGAAGCCGTGACTCGCCCGGATCTGCTGGTGCGTTTCGGCACCGATCAATTCATCACCCTCGACCGTCGCCGCCGCGCCACCGACGGTACGCTGGTGTCTCTCGAACGATCCTTGATGCCGGCTAACAGCGGCCTGGAAAGCCTGCCTCGCGTCGGTTTGATCGACAATTCCCTGACCATCACCCTGGCCGCCTACGGCTACATCGGCGAGCGCGGCGATCAGTGGATCGGCGCCGAGCCGCTGAATGCCGAAGACGCCGAGCTGCTCGGCCGTCCGGTCGGCACGGTGTTTCTCAAAGCCCTGCGCACCACCTACGACCGGCAGAACCGTTTCATGGAGCAGGTCGAAAGCCTGCTCGACCCGGTGCACTTTCGTCTGCACCTGCAATTCGGAGAATCGAAATGACCGCGCTCAACCGTGCGCTTGGCGCTTTCTATGGTCTGGCCCTGGGTGACGCGCTGGGCATGCCGACGCAATCGCTCGATCGCGAAACGATCAAGGCGCGCTTCGGCCAGATCACTGACCTTCAAGACGCAGGTCCCTTGCAACCGATCGCCGCGAACATGCCCAAAGGCTCGATCACCGATGACACCGAGCAGGCGATCCTGGTCGGCGAGTTATTGGTCGAAGGTCACGGCCGCATCGAGCCGGCGGTCCTCGCCCAGCGCTTGATCGAGTGGGAAGCCGAGATGCAAGCCAAAGGCTCGCAGGACTTGCTCGGCCCCTCGACCAAGCGCGCCATTGAAATGATCCTCGCCGGGCATTCGCCCGAAGAAGCCGGGCGCTACGGCACCACCAACGGCGCGGCGATGCGCATCACCCCTGTGGGCATTGCCGCGAATGTGGCCGATCCGCAGCGCTTCATTGCGGCGGTCGTGCAGGCTTGCCAGGTGACGCATAACACCACGCTGGGAATTTCCAGTGCGGCGGCGGTGGCGGCGGTGGTCTCCGCTGGCATCAATGACGTCGATCTCGGCGAGGCGCTGAACCTCGGCCAGCAGATTGCCCAGCAGGCCGAAGCCCACGGGCATTGGGTAGCTGGCGGGCGCATCGCCTCGCGTATCAGTTGGGCGCGCAGCATCAGCGTCGACAGCGACAATGCGCTGCTGGCGGATCTGCTCTACGACGTAATCGGCACATCGGTGGCGTCGCAGGAGTCGGTGGTGGTTTCATTCGCCCTGGCCCAGCAAGTGGCCATCGGTGAAATGACGGCATTCGAAGCGTTATGCATGGCTGCCAGCCTGGGCGGCGACACGGATACCATCGCGGCGATTCTCGGCGCCATGCTCGGGGCTTGCCTGGGGCTTGAGTGCTGGCCGCAGCCGATGATCGAAACGGTGAAAGCTGTTAATCAGCTGGAGCTTGAGCCTTTGGTGCAGGGGCTGTTGGCCTTGCGTTGACTGGCTGGCCTCTTCGCGAGCAGGCTCGCTCCCACAATTGGAATGCATTCCCTTGTGGGAGCGAGCCTGCTCGCGAAAGGGGCGGCGCATTTCTAAAAGAATTCACACAGCAATGGATCGCACAGACAGGCCTCGGAAGGCCGGTTGTCTTGTTGTTTTGCATCATTGCCACAACCACAAAAAAGGCAAACAGGAGCATTTTTCATGAGTTCATCAACCGCCGGGCAAAGCGTCGGGCAATTGGAAACCCGGGGCATCGAGCCGGTACCGGAAGCCGAGTGCAACGGTCATCCGCTGCAACTGTTCTGGGTCTGGTTTGCGGCCAATATTTCCATCCTCGGCCTGCCGCTGGGCGCCACGCTGGTGGCGTTTCGCGGGCTGGCGATCTGGCAGGCGATCATCGTCGCGATTCTTGGTGCCGCCGGTTCGTTTGCCGTGGTCGGGATCATTTCGATTGCCGGGCGTCGTGGCCGCGCGCCAAGTCTGACGCTGTCCCGGGCAATCTTCGGCGTACGCGGCAACATCGGCCCGACGCTGGTTTCGCTGATGTCGCGTCTGGGTTGGGAGACCGTCAACACCACCACCGCGGCGTTCGTGCTGCTGTCACTGTGTTCGATCCTGTTCGGCTCGCCGGTCGAGGCGAAAAGTGCGCCGGTACTGACGCTGATCTTTATCGCCATCTTCGTCCTGCTGACGTTGGCGGTGTCCGGCCTCGGCCACGCGACTTTGCTGGTGATCCAGAAGTGGGCGACGTACGTGTTCGGCGCGCTGAACATTCTCGTTGGTGGTTTCCTCTGCGCGACCATCGACTGGAGCGCGGTATTCAACGCCACGCCAGCACCGCTGAGCGCGATGATCATCGGCATCGGCACCATGGCCGCTGGCACCGGTATCGGCTGGGCCAACGCCGGTGCCGACATGTCGCGCTATCAGCACCGCAGCGTCAAGGCGGTGCGGCTGGTGGCGTCGGCGGCGTTCGGCGCGGGCATTCCGCTGGTGCTGCTGATCACCCTCGGCGGCTTGCTCTCGGTGGGCAACAATGATCTGGCGTCGGCGACTGATCCGATCGTGGCGATCCGCGACATGCTGCCGACGTGGATGGCCGTGCCGTACCTGATCACCGCGTTCGGTGGCCTGCTGCTGTCGAACAACCTGTCGGTGTACTCCGCCGGCCTGACCACGCTGACCCTAGGCCTCAAGGTCAAACGCGTCTACGCGGTCGTGGTCGACATCGTCGCGATCTTCGCCGGCTCGATCTACTTCATGCTGATCGCCGACAGTTTCTACGGCCCGTTCATCACCTTCATTTCCCTGTTGGCAGTGCCGATCACTGCCTGGGTCGGAATCTTCGTCGTCGACCTGATTCACCGCCACTACTACAGCCCCAAAGACCTGCTCGACGTCAGCCCGAGCAGCGCCTACTGGTATCGCGGCGGCATCGAGTGGCGCGCGTTTGGCGCCTGGGCGATCGCCATCGTCCTTGGTTTCAGCTTCACCACCATTGGCACCACGGCAGAAAACGTCTGGTTCAAGGGTTTTCTGTCCGACTCCTGGCTGGGCCACAACGGCCTCGGCTGGATCGTGACCTTCGTCGTCGCCGGTGGCATTTACCTGGTCCTTGGCGGTGCGAAAGATCGCCGCGCCGCGCAAGCCGAGAATGCTCATGCCTAAGATGTTGCACACCGGCCAGGTCATCATCGACCTGGTCATGGCCGTGGAAAAACTGCCGCAGATTGGCGGCGACGTGCTGGCGCAGTCGGCGGGGTTCGAAGCTGGCGGCGGTTTCAACGTGATGGCCGCTGCGGTGCGTAACGGTCTGCCGGTGGTTTACCTCGGTCGCCATGGCACGGGGCGTTTCGGTGACCTGGCGCGCCAAGCGATGCAGGCGGAAGGTATCGGCATCGGCATCCGCGAACCGGCCGAGCGCGACACCGGTTTGTGTGTGGCGCTGACCGATGCCTCGGCTGAACGCAGTTTTATTTCCTACATTGGCGCCGAAGGTGAGGTGACCGAGGACGATTTGAACAGCGTGGCTGTCGAGCCCGGCGATTACGTTTATCTCAGCGGTTACAGTCTGCTCCACGAGGGCAAGGCGCAGGCGTTGCTCGACTGGACGCTGGCGCTGCCGGCGTCGGTCAATGTGGTGTTCGATCCGGGGCCGTTGGTGGAGTCACCTGACGCGCCGATGATGCAGACGTTGCTGCCGCGCATTGATGTGTGGACCAGCAACAGCGTCGAGGCGCTGCGGTTTACCGGAGCCGATGAGATTGGTATCGCGATGGATCGCCTCGCGGAACTGCTGCCGGAAAGTGTGCTGATGGTCGTGCGCGACGGGCCGCAGGGTTGCTGGATTCAGCAGCGTGGTGAGCGCCGGCAGGTGCCGGGGTTTGCAGTGAATGCGGTGGACAGCAATGGCGCTGGTGATGCGCATGCCGGGGTGTTTGTGGCCGGGTTGGCGCAGGGGCTGGATGCACTGGAGGCGGCGCGGCGGGCGAATGCGGCGGCGGCGCTGGCGGTGACTCGCTGGGGGCCGGCGACTTCACCTGGGGCGACTGAGGTGGATGCTTTTATCTGTCAGTCCTGCGGCGATTGAGCCGAAGCCTTCGCGAGCAGGCTCGCTCCCACAGGTACGATGCAGTGCCCAATGTGGGAGCGAGCCTGCTCGCGAAGAGGCCGTGGGGGGATGGCGCAAAACTTAGCCCGCCTTGCGCAACGCCTCAATCAACTCCTGCTTGCGCATCGATGAGCGCCCCGGAATGTTCTTCGCCCGGGCCTCTTTCATCAGGCTATCGACAGTCTGCGTATCCTTCGAAGTCTCGCTGTTGCGTGAATGGCCCTTGCGGCTGGCCACCGCGCGGCGCGATGACTCTTTGCGATCTTCCGACTTGGCACTGGCGGGCTTCTTGCGACCCGAACCGCCGGACTTTTCACCGCCACCGGATTGTTTGTTCACCGTCGCCCAGGCGCGCGCCTCAGCTTCATCTTTCGACACGCCTTTTTTCTCGTAGCTGTCTTCGATGTGCTCGGCTTTGCGCTTCTGTTCGCTGGTGTATTTGTCTTTGCTTCCACGAGGCATGGGATTTCTCCTCAAGTTGCGGATCCGGCCGCTCGCCGCTTCGACGGCGAGCGGCTTGGCACTACTGCAGATCCAGTTTGCGCGCCGCTTCGACGCCGGCAGAACTGAGCTTGATCGGCAGGTTCAGCGAGTGTTCGCCCGCTTCGCTCATGGTCACATGACCATGATGAATCAGCCCGCGATCCTGCAGGGCGGCGAGGGCGCTGGCCACGACTTTCTCGCCCCGGTAATTGTCCAGCACCTCCTTGCCCAGGCCGTTGGGATGGGCGTGCAGCAGGCGGGTGAGAACTTCTTTTTCCAGGTCTTTGTCGACGTTCATGGTTACCTCTTCATGGGAGTGAATAGGGCGCTCGCGTCGGCGAACTACTGACCGGCACCTTCGGAACCGGAGCCACCAGTGGTGGTCTTCGAGCCGACACCGGGGCCGGCATTGTCAGGCGCAGTGCCAGGAGAATCAGGCGTGTTCATGCCACCCTGACGCCCCGGATCGCTGCCTTGAGTGCGCGGGTCGGTGCCGGTGGCGGGTGGCTGATTGATCAGCGGCACGCCGGAACCATCGGTATTCATTCCGGGGGCACTGTTGATAGCGGGCGCGCGTGGCGGGGTCGGATCGGTAGGGCCAGTGCCCGCTGCCGTGGACGAGGCGGCGAACACCGCAGGGCAGAGCAGGGCGCTGAAGACTAAAGCGGTCAACCTTGACGGGATCATAGGGCTTCTCCAGTGATTGGAATCCTTACACTGGGTTGGTCAGCCCTGGTGTCGGATTGGTGCCTGATGATCGACGAACGGTCTTCGCCAGAGGCGCGTGGCCGCTGTTCAGACGATGCCAATTTCCTCCTTGAACTGCTCCATGAAACCCTTCAGTCGTTGATGACGAATGTGCGCCAGGCGCTGACCGGTCACCGTTTGAAAACCGTCGGCCAGATGTAGCAGTTTGGTCTGGAAATGATCGAGGCAAAAACGCGTGTCGTCGTACTCACGCTCAAGCGCTTCGGGATCCTGCGGGTCGTACAGCGCCGAGCCCATGCGCCCGGCCACATAGAAGGTTCGGGCAACACCGAGCATGCCCAGCGAGTCGAGGCGATCGGCGTCCTGGACGATTTTCGCTTCGAGCGTGATTGGGGTGATGTTGGCAGAGAAGCTGTGGGCTTCGATGGCGTGGGCGACGTTGCTGATTTTCTCGTTGGGCCAGTCCAATTCCTTCAGCACGGACGAAGCTTTGTCCGCTGCCAGACGCGAAGCTTGCGAGCGAAGCGGCGAGTTTTTTTCGACCGATACGCAATCGTGCAACAGCACCGCTGCGAGCAAAACCTCCAGATCGCCGCCTTCGGTTGCATGCAGGGTGCGTGCGGTGTGCCAGACCCGCTGCAGGTGGGCGATGTCGTGGGCGCCGTCATCTGACGACTCCAGTGTGTGCCGAATCAGCGCTGATGCCAGTGCTTCCATCGGCGCAAAACAGTTAGCGGTCATAAGCATCCTTTCAGAATTTGCGATAACTACTGTGGGAGCGAGCCTGCTCGCGAAAGCGTCATTTCAGTCAGACGTTGATTCAACTGACGGAATGCTTTCGCGAGCAGGCTCGCTCCCACAAGGGCAACAGTGTTCAGCAAATTGGGCAGGTCAGTATGTTTTGCCATGTGACGAGCGCCGCTGCGCGCCTTAGTATGGCGCTTTAATTTGCACACAAGGCCTGTCCATGACGATCGAAATCCGCCCGGCGACCCCCAGCGATGCGCCGCAAATCCTCGCCTTTATCACCGAACTGGCAGATTTCGAAAAGGCCCGTCACGAAGTCATCGCCAGCGTCGCCGACATCGAACGCAGTCTGTTCGGCGACGGCGCCACCGCCCACGGCCTGATCTGCCTGCGCGACGGCTTGCCGATCGGCTTCGCGGTGTTCTTCTTCAGTTATTCAACGTGGCTGGGCAGCAACTGCCTGTACCTCGAAGACCTCTACATCACTCCCGAACAACGTGGCGGCGGCGCCGGCAAAACCCTGCTGCGCCACCTGGCAAAAATCGCCTGCGCCAACGACTGCGGCCGCTTCGAATGGAGCGTGCTGGAATGGAACACCCCGGCCATCGAATTCTACAAATCCCTCGGCGCACAACCGCAGGAGGAATGGGTGCGGTATCGCATGGATGGCAAGGTGTTGCGCGAATTTGCCGAGGGCTGAGCACAATGATGGCAATCTACTACTGATTCAGTTGTCGCCACCGCTCTAGTCCGGCATTCTGTGCGCCATTTTTGCGCGCTCACGGACGACACCTGCAATGCATCTGGCAAAATTTCTCCGCGCCTGTGGAGCCCTCGCTGCGTCAATGAGTGACCAGCTATGAGCGGACTGCAGGCGTCCATGCGTCTGTATGGTCTGGTGAAAACTACCGGCTCTTCTGACGACCCGAATCGACAGGCTGTCGAAATTCTCTGCATGGCCCAGCGCACTGGCGCCGTGGCTATACGGGCTTTCGTGTCGCGGCTCGACGCTGAGTTGATGTCGCGCAGCGCCGGCCTCGGCGAATACCGTGTGGTAGCGCTGAGAACCTTTGATCCCACGGCGATTATCGACGCCCATCAAGGCTGGCTGATGCTGCACATCTGTTGCGGCTTCGTCGCTCTCGCCGGCCATTCTCTGTTGAAAAACGGTGCGTTGATCCCGATGGGCTGGCACGTCTACTCCGAAGTGGGGCGCTGGACCTCCAGGCATCATCTGGACCTTGGCGTGGAAATGGGCGACTTGCTGCAATCGACTTTCGAGCGCAATCACCTGCGCAACTACAACGCCTGGCTCAACGAACTTGATGATGCAACGCCTGCCGAGTTGAGTTGGCAAGCCAACGAAGCCTGGCGGGCCATACAAACCGCGACATCACCTGAAAGCCGGGAGCATTGTCATGCTCTGTTCGACCCGGTCGACAATCGCTGGCGCTTTGCCGCGACCGACATCGACATCTATCAGCCATCCCCGGCACCCCTTAAGCAAGGAGCTTTGAATTGAGTGGTAAACCCGCAGCTCGCGTCACCGACCCAACCGCCTGCCCACTGCCAGGTCACAGCACCAACCCGATTGTCTCCGGCTCGCCGGACGTATTCTTCGACGGCCTCGCTGCTGCCCGCATGACCGATAAATCAGCGTGTGGCAGCCCTATTACCGGAGCGGTCTCCGGCACTGTTTTCATTAACGGCCTGAATGCCGCGATGCTCGATAGCACTGGTGGGCATGGCAATGTCGTGATCGGTGGCTCGGGCACGGTGATCATCGGTCAAAGTGGGGGAGGGGCCGCATTTAGTGGGCTGTTGCCGATGCCGGTGCATTTCACTGACAGGTTGCAAGTAGTCAATCAGGACACCGGAGAGCCGGTCTCTTATCACCCTTACATCATTCAGCGGGGTGACGGCAGTGAAGAGTCTGGCGTGACGGATGCGGCGGGATTTACCCATACCGTCAGTTCTCACCTGGCTGAGACGATTAAATTATTTGTGGAGTAATTAGAGATGGCAAATGGAAGTGCTACAGCAGAGGCTCCACCACCGCCAATGGCGACAAGGGATCCCGTGAGTCATACACTTACTTGCAAGACAGATCAATCGGTCAAGCAAGTAACAGTAAGCATCCGCGATGCAATGGTTTTTCTTGTTGGTGGAGCTGGCGATCAGGAACGGTATTACGTTGATGGTCCCAATCACAATGTCGACTATGTGCGAGACATGGTCGACGCGGACATCGAAGCACTGGAAATACAGAAATCTTGTACGACGTTGCCTCTTGGTTATAACTCATTTATGAGTGAGGAGGATTTGGAGCGTAACGTTATTCGAAAAATTCCAAGTTGCAATACTGCGATTTATATCATTGGCCACAGTTTGGGTGGCTGGAACGGTGCTCATTTGTCTGCCGTTTTAACCGAGCGCGGTTTCAAAATAAAAATTTTGGTGACCCTGGATCCCGTAGGACACGGCAAAATCGTATATGGTATTTCGAAAATATATCGTCAGGTTCCCAAGCCTAAAGCGCAGTATTGGGTAAATATCAGGGCAGCCGCGGTCGATTGGAACCTGTCAGATCTGGTTGCAGACTTCGGTGAGCAATGGGAGATCTCCGAAGGACCGAACGTCATGGGGCGGCTCGATATCAATCACGCAGATGCCAACTCTATGTATGCTCACCCCTTGCCCGGTGGAAAGTCAGCGCGACAGATTGTAGCGGAGTCAATATTCAAGTGGATTAAGGGGTAACAACCTGTGAAGGTTTTAATCTTGACAATATGTATGTCGGTGCTCTCGGCTTGTTCTTTGAATCATGGTCGGCCCATTGCTAACCTTAAATACGAAAAGACAGAGCGGCTTCGTACTACCGGAATTTATCAAGTTTATTTCAAGTCCGACGTGGAACTTCTCGGCCTGTTCAAGTCGTCTATAGGGCGTGGGCTGGTCTGCTCGTTGACAAATGACCTTGATTTTTCTCAGGCACATCGAATTAAACAGTCCGGCTTCGGGTTTATCGAGAGGGTTTCGCCGGACTCGTTAACTTACAGGGCAGATGTCATTTTTGACGAGTCGGTAGACGATGAGGGGGGAGAAAGGCGCCTGAAAGGGGAAACACTGGATCCCTTTTTAAAAGCCAGAGATTCCATTTCCTGTGTGTATAGAGTCCACTCCACTACATACAAGACGTATTTTTCCAAGATTATGCGGGTACCTAGCGCGGATTTGCTGACAACTGGACCTGCAAAATAAAAACTATCCCGTCCGGCCTTGCCTCTTTCGAGGGCCGCTCTCCCTGAGTATTTCCCGACCGCAGCGGCATGGCGAACCTTGCATTTTTGTCCGTGCAAGCCCGACTCGGCCCTTCCCGGCATTCGATCGCCATCGTTGCAGCCCAAGGGCGGCGTTTTGAGTGAGGTGATACCGTTACTGTTGATGCTTCCCATAATGTGGGATTGATATTTATATATTGAGATTTCCCGTCCCTCGGGTTTATAGTCCATCGCACTCACTGCCAAAAACAAAACAGGTGAAGCGATGCAGGCGCAATTGATCGCGCTCGATTGGGGGACGACCTCATTACGTGCTTACAAACTCGCGGCGGACGGTGTGGTGCTGGAGCAGCGTGCGCTGTCGTCCGGGATTATGCAGTTGCCCAAGACCCCGCGAATCATCCACGGCCGTGAATGCGCCGATGGTTTTGAACTGGCCTTCGACGAAGCCTGTGGTGACTGGCTCGATGCGCAGCCGGATCTGCCGGTAATCGCTTGCGGCATGGTCGGCAGTGCGCAGGGCTGGCGCGAGGCGGCTTACTGCGAGACGCCGGCCGACGTCGCCCATCTCGGAAATTCCCTACAAACCGTTGTCAGCTTGCGCGGTACGCCGGTGCATATCGTCCCGGGCGTGATCCAGCGTTCGCGTCTGCCGAATGTAATGCGTGGCGAAGAAACCCAAGTCCTCGGCGTGCTGCAGAGTCTGCCGGTCGAGGCGGGTAATGATCTGCTGATCGGCCTGCCCGGCAGCCACTCGAAATGGGTGGAAGTGGTCGATGGCCGCATCACCCATTTCGACACGTTCATGACCGGCGAAGTGTTTGCCGTGCTCAGCGAGCACAGCATCCTCGGTCGTACCCAACAACCGAGCGCGACCTTCGATGCGCAGGCGTTTGATCGCGGCGTGCAGATCGCGCTGTCGGCGGATGCCGAGCTCGGTGTGCTGTCGACCTTGTTCAGCGCCCGTACCCTCGGTCTTACCGGCGAACTGAGCCCGACTGCTCAAGCGGATTATCTCTCCGGCCTGATGATCGGCCATGAGCTGGCCGCACTCGCCAACGTGCAGAGGCGCCGGCGCAATCAAGCGAATCTTCCATCGATCGTGCTCATCGGCAATGCGCAGCTGTGCGCGCGTTATCGCCGTGCCCTCGACGCCTGCGGCTTTGCTCAGGTGACGCTGGCCGAGCAGGCCACCGAGCGTGGCCTGTGGCAACTGGCGCGTGCCGCCGGACTGATCGATTCCTCATCCCGTTAACCCTGACTGGAGGCCTGACATGCTCAAGCAAGCACTGGCACAAAACGGTCTGATCGCGATTCTGCGTGGCCTGCAACCGCAGGAAGCGGCGGCTGTCGGAGAAGTCCTGTATTCCGCCGGATTTCGCGTCATCGAAGTACCGCTCAATTCCCCATCGCCGTACGAAAGTATCCGCATCCTGCGTGACGCGCTGCCCGCCGATTGCCTGATTGGTGCCGGCACGGTGCTCAGCCCCGAGCAGGTCGAGCAGGTCAAAGCGGCTGGCGGCCAAGTGATCGTCATGCCGCACAGCGATGCCAAAGTGTTGCGCGCGGCGAAAGCGGCGGGGCTGTACCTGTCGCCGGGCGTGGCCACGCCGACCGAAGCCTTCGCCGCATTGGCCGAGGGCGCGGACATTCTCAAGCTGTTTCCGGCCGAGCAAATGAATCCAGCGGTCGTCAAAGCCTGGCTCGCGGTATTGCCAGCCGGCACGGTGCTGGCGCCGGTCGGCGGCATTACGCCGGACAACATGCAGGCCTTTATCGATGCCGGTGTGAAAGGTTTCGGTCTCGGTTCCGGCCTGTTCAAACCGGGCATGACGCCCGAGCAGGTGGCCGTCAACGCCAAGGCCTACGTGGCTGCCTGGAAAGCCCTGCGTTAAGACTTTTTGGCGCTGTGTGCGCTGCATCTAATAAAAGCTGCATTTACAAAAGAGAGCAGAGATGAAAATCACCAAACTCACGACCTTCATCGTTCCGCCGCGCTGGTGCTTCCTCAAGGTCGAAACCGACGAGGGCGTGACCGGTTGGGGCGAGCCTGT
>Ga0308166_1002550_pt1 | contig 16597 bp, 15 predicted proteins | sample PhyCR2_2_FD_202137 | JGI IMG/M metagenome (GOLD analysis project Ga0308166, IMG submission 202137) | Phyllosphere microbial communities from UC Gill Tract Community Farm, Albany, California, United States - DLSLCC.R2 | ecosystem: Host-associated > Plants > Phyllosphere > Unclassified | place... | reverse complement strand
TGAAGGCGCCGACGTTGAGCCGGACCTGGGCCCACAGCGGTTCGTCGTTCGGTTCGAAGACCACCCACTTCAGTGCGCGGTACAGGCTTTCCTCGATGAACAGCGCCGTGCGGCGCACGGGCACGTATTTCCATTCCGAGCCGACGGCATCGTTGCCGCGCAGCGTACGCGCGCCCCACAGGATGGTGCCGTAGACGCTGAAGTTGCGGATGCAGTTGACGGCCTGCGGGTTGAGCACGCCGTTCTCGCGGTCCGTCAGCGGCACGGCCACGCCCGCCACGCCCGTCAGGCTCGCATCGGTGCCCGCGGGCGCCTTCCACACGCCGCGCGCGGCATCGGTCTTCGCATACAGCCCGGCCACGAAGCCGGCCGGCGGAAACAGGCGCAGGCGGTTCTCGCTGAGCGGGTCGGGCGCGCTGACCCACGGGAAGTAGAACGCGGCGTTGATGGCGTCGTCGCCCGTGAGCCCGCCCGGCCCCTTCGATTGCGAGTCGAACGTGGCGTCCGCCGCGCAGTCGGCGATCAGGAACGCGCGGCGCTCCCGGCAGAAGCCTTCCAGCTTGGCGAGGGTGGGGGCGTCCGTGAGGCCGGGCACACTCAGGATGTTGAACAGGTCGATGTGGTCCAGCGCATAGGCGCCGCCGGTACCGTCCTCCGGGAGCAGCGCAGTCTTGAAGCCGGCATCGTCCGGGGCCAGCACCACGCCGTCCTGGCCGCCCGCCAGCCTGGCCGCGTCCGGGATCTTGCCCTTGTCGTCGATGACCGTGTCGGCGGGCGGATCGGCGTCGGCGGCCGCCACCGCGGCCGTGACGAAGGCGGAGCCGTTCTTCAGTACCGACACGACGTAGCGCGCGTCGTCGGCCCGCATCGACAGGTTCTCGAAGACTTCCACCGGCACCCCCTTGGGATCGAGCTTGACGTTCACGACCTGCAGCTGGAAGCGGGTCGCGTCGTCCGGCCGGCGGCGAGTGACGATGGCGTAATCGTGCGCCCACACGCCGGGATTGGCCGCGTCGACGGTCAGCTTGCCGAGGGTGACGGTGGCCGCGAGGGCATTCTTCGCCGGCGTGTCGTCGTCCAGCGTGGCGAGCCGGACGATGTAGGCGCGCTGGCCGCCGTTGGCGAAGAACTGGGAGACGGCGTAGCCCAGCAGGCTGCGCTTGTCGAGCCCGCCGTACTGGCGGAAGTAATCGGGCCAGCTCAGCACCGGGCCGGCCCGGTCGACGGGCCCTTTCGGCGCCCAGCCGACGAATGCTGCGATCGACGTGGCAACCCCGGTGATGGTGCGCACGCCGCTGGGAACTTCCTGAATGTAGACCCCGGGATAACTGACCGCGACTGGCATGGAGCATCTCCTCTGCAGACGCCGGCCGCCGCATGGCCGGGACTGCCCGAATTGGAAGCAACTGAACACGTTGTTGCGCGCGTGACTTTGCTTCATGGAATCACGCCGTGCGACTTCGATTCGATGTAGCCGTTCAATGCAGACGGCCCTCTTGTTCTTGTATGGGGCCGCTTCCATGCCACGTGTCCGATGCCTGTCGGCGCGTCGACGCGATGGTCCGCGCGATGCCATGCCTGTCGGGCGAGATGCGGATGACTGTATTGACATCCGGATGACGACCAATAGTAGTTCCGTAACTCCCGGTTGGTCAACCGCCTGTATTGCAGAGTTGCTTTTGTGGCGGCGACGACACCGCAGCCGGTCGCACGGGCGTCCTTCGACACCCCGTTTCAATAGGAATGTGACGAGTTGTAGGTCATGCGAATCGTTGATAAGATGCCGGCGTACCGGCAGCTCGGTCCGCCGGCGCACGGCTTCTCCATCCTTCTGCAAGGCCCAGCTTCAATGACGATTTCCCATTCGATGATCATGTTCCGCGGCGCTCCGGAGTTCGATGCTGCCGCGGTCGAACGCCATATCCGCACCTGCTGGCCGCCCGAGCACCGCTCGGTCCAGGTCACCGTCGAGGATGGCACGCTGTCGGTGCGCTGGGAGGGCAACGAGACCGATCTGCTGGTGGCGACCGTCATCGATGCGCCGATGCCCTGGGACGAGGTGCAGGGCTACTGCGAACGCAGCGACTTCTGGGCCGATGCCGAGGCGACCTTGCGGCCGCACGACAGCCACGTGATCGCGGTGGCGCGCGGCATCCAGGAACCGGCCGACGTGATGCGCCTGCTCACGCTGCTGACGAGCGCCATCGTGACCACCGTCGATGGCGCGCTGGGCGTGCTGTGGAGCCCGGCGGAACACGTGCTCCCGGCCGGCATCTTCACGGAAGTCACCCCCGAGCTGCTGGCAAACGAGACCTTCGTCTGCCACCTGTGGGTCAACGTGCGGACCGGATGGTCGGGCGAGGGCGTCAGCAACGGCTGCACGACGGGCCTGGCGCACCTCGGGCTGATGGAGGTGGAAACGAAGGATGCGCCGGAGGAGCCGGGCGACCTGCGCAACCGGTTCCAGAACATCGTCATCTACCTGCTCAGGAACGGCCTCGTCATCGCCGACGGCGACTCGCTCGGGCGCAGCATGGACGAGCGCATCGACGCCGTGTATGCCGACTCCCTGTTCGGCGCGGACGACCGGACGATCCAGCTCCAGTTCGCGCCGAAGCCGGCGAAGAAGCGCTGGTGGGGCCTGCTGAACTGACGGTCACGCCTCGGCCAGGCACACCAGCTTGATCTCCATCTGCAGGGCGACGAGCAGCGTCGTCTGCACATAGCCGACCTCGCCGCGCACGGGATGGCAAAAGCGCCGCGCGCCGCCTTCGCGCTGCAGCACCTCCTGTTGCTGCCAGCTCGCCGCGAATAGCGCGCTGTCGCGGCACAGGTCCGCGACGAGGGCGCCCATGTCCGCATCGGCCGGCCGGCGGTGCAAGTCCGCGCGGAACTCGGCCGCCAGCCGGCGCGCCCGCGTTTCCCAGTCCTTGATCAGCGTGCGCGCGGCCGGATGCAGGAATACGTAGCGCAGCAGGTTGCGGTCGGGCGCGTCCGCGTCGAGCCAGCCGGCGAACAGCGCGGCCGCCGCGTCGTTCCAGGCGCGCGCCGTCCACGTGTGGTCGAGCAGGTAGGCGGGCGCCGTCATCAGGCGCGGCAGCGCGAGCAGGGCGGGCGGCAGGGTGTCGTCGACGGCGCCGTCGCCGCGCGGATCGCGGATGCCGGCGAGATCGAACAGCGACGCGCGCTCCGCCGCCGACAGCTGCAGCGCGTCCGCCAGGCGCGCCAGCGCGGCGGCGGAGGCGCGCACGTCGCGGCCCTGTTCAAGCCACGTGATCCAGGTGACGCCCAGGCCGGCCGCGTCGGCCAGTTCCTCGCGCCGCAGGCCCGGCGTGCGGCGCCGGCCGCCGGGCCGCGCCGGCGTCAGGCGCGCCCGGTGCGCGCGGATGAAGGCGCCGAGCATCCGGCGCCGGTTCGTATCGTCCATGGTGTTCCCAGTACCAGTATAACCAGGCTCCTTGTAACAGGAAAACGCTTGCCCGACAATGGGTTTCCCACCAAGCCCACGTACAGGAGCCACCATGCCAGGAGCCGCCATGCAGTCCGCATCCGCCACGACCACCCCCGCCACCCATGACGCCAGCGTCCGCGCCCAATACGACGCGCGCGCCGCGGCGTACCTGTCCAGCGCCGTCCACGCGAGCGGCGCCGACCTCGACCGGATGGCCGAGCTGGTCGGCACCCGACCCGACGCCGTCGCCCTGGACATGGGCTGCGGCGGCGGCCACGTCGCGTTCCGCCTGGCCGGCCTGGTCGGCAAGGTCGTCGCCTACGATCTGTCGGCGCCGATGCTGGCGACGGTCGCTGCCGAAGCGGATAGGCGCGGCCTGGCCAACGTCGTCACGAAGCAGGGCGCGGCCGAGGCGCTGCCCTGTCCGGACGCCTCGTTCGACGTCGTCGCGACCCGCTACAGCGCGCATCACTGGGGCGATTGCGCCCGCGGCCTCGCGCAGATGCGGCGCACCGTCAAGTCCGGCGGCCTGGCGTTGTTCATGGACGTCGTCTCGCCCGGCGTCGCGCTGCTCGACACGTGGCTGCAGACGCTCGAACTGCTGCGCGACCCGTCCCACGTGCGCAACGCGTCGCTCGCGGAATGGCGCGGCCTGCTCGCGGGGGCCGGCTTCGCCGTCGCGGACGTGCAGACGTACCGGCTGCGCCTCGCGTTCGGGCCGTGGATCGAGCGCATGCGCACGCCCGAGGCGCACGTCGCCGCGATCCGCGCGCTGCAGGCACGGGCGCCGGGCGAGGTGCGCGACCACTTCGCGATCGAGGACGACGGCAGCTTCACGGTCGACACCGTGCTGATCGCCGCGCGGCCGGCCTAGCCGCGCAGGCGGTCGGTGCGCAGGCGCTGGCGCTCGTCGGACAGTGCGCGCACCGCGAGCAGCGCGGCGCCGCACGATGCCAGGCCGCTCGCGCCGGCGAGCAGGAACATCAGCAGGATCTGGTATTTGACGGCCTCGATCGGGTCCATGCCGGCCAGCAGCTGGCCCGTCATGATGCCGGGCAGCGTGATGATGCCGGCGGCCGACATCTGGTTCGCGACCGGAATCATGCCGCGCCGCGTCGCGCTGCGCACGAGCGGCGCGATGGCCTCGCGCAGCGGCGTGCCGAGCGCCAGGCGCGCTTCGATGCGGGCGCGTTCGCGCACGACGCCGTCCAGGATGCCGTCCAGCGCCAGGCTGGCGGCGTTCAGCACGCTGCCGAGCACGATGCCCATCAGCGGGATCGCGTAGCGCGGCTCGTACCACGGCGTCGGGCGCACGGCCGTCGTCAGCGCCAGCAGCACGGTCGCGAAGCCGGCGCACGCGACGACGGCGGCACTGATGCGGTAATTCATCCAGCGTTCCAGGCGCTGCCGGGGCCGCGTCGCCACTTCGCGCGCGGCGGCGCCGACCATGAACACGATCACGGCCAGCGTGGCCGCCGGCGACGCGCTGGCGAACACCTGGCGCAGCACCAGGCCGACGATCGTCAGCTGGACGACCATGCGCACGGCGGCGCCGAGGATCTGGCGGTGCACGCCGAGGCGGAGCCGCAGCGACAGGCCGGCGTCCAGCACGATCAGCAGCGCGGCGGCGCCCAGGTCCCAGGCGTCGAGGTGGATCGCGTTCATGCCCCGGTGAGCCGGCCGTGTTCGAGGCGCAGGATGCGGTGCGCGAGACGGCGCGCCTGCTCGTCCGAATGGGTGACGACCAGCAGGGCGAGTCCCTGCGCCAGATGCGCGGCCAGCAGCGCTTCGGCGCGGGCGACGCCGGCCGGGTCGAGCGCCGCCGTCGGCTCGTCCAGCAGCAGCACGCGCGGCCCGCGCGCGAGCGAGCGCACGAGGGCGAGGCGCTGGCGTTCTCCCGTCGACAGGCGGTCGACCGGGGTGTCCAGCAGGGCGCCCGCCAGGCCCAGCGCGTCCAGCGCCGCGGCGACGGCGTCCATGTCGGCGGGCGCGAAATGGGCGCGCGCCGTGTCTTCCCACCACGCCGGCTCGGCCGCCTGGTAGACGACGGCGCCGCGCCAGGCGGGTGCCGGCATGGCCGCCGCGGGCCGGCCGTCGAGCAGGGCGGTGCCGTCGTGCGGGTCGAGGTCGGCCAGCATGCGCAGCAACACGCTCTTGCCCGCGCCGGACGGGCCCTGGATGGCGACGCATTCGCCGGCCGCCACGTCGAACGTGAACGGGCCGCCGAAGCGCGAGCGCAGGTCCCGTACGGACAGCCGGACGGTTGGCGGGGACGGCGCGTTCAACGCAGCCAGGCGCGCAGCACGTCCGCGCTCTGGTTCATGCCGGATTTGAGCTGGCGCTCGGCGCGGGCGGCGCACGCGTCGAACGGACCGGCGCCCTCGTCGGCGGCGCGCGCCGCGAGCGCCCGCGCGGCGATGCCGAAGGCGAGGATGGCTTCATCCCACGCGAGGCCGGACGCCAGCGCATGTTCGACGACGTGCGCCGTCAACCCGCCCAGGCGGTCGAGCCGCTCGCGGTCCATGGTTCCCAGTGTGAGCATCGATATTCTCCGGCGACGCGGCAAGCCGCAATGGTGTCTTTGTACACGATCGGGCACGATTGCGGCGCCCCGCGGCGCGGCGTCAGGAGCGGGCGGCGGCGCGGATCAGGTCGAACGGGGAGGGGCCGCGCACGGCCGAGCGCGAGTTGAACAGGCCGCCGTCGAAGTGGCCGAAACCGCCCGGCACCGGCGCGCGCTGGCGGTCGGGCCAGTGCGGGGCGGCGTCCGCGGCCGCGCTGTCCCGCGCCTCCGCTTCGAGCTGGCGCACGCGCGCGGTCAACGCCGCGACGGTGCCGCGCAATTCGTCCAGCTCGCGTTCGCGCGCGGCGAGCAGGGCCGCATGCTCGGCGCCCAGGCGGCGCATGCGCTCCTCGGCGTCGACGTGCAGGCGTTCCGCCAGCTGATCGACGAGGGCCTGCAGCGCGCGGCCGGTGTCGGCGCGGCGCAGGCCCGGCGTGCCGGCGCCTTCCTCGGCCTGCAGCTCCTTCAGGTACTTGTGGATGGTCGACTTGGAACCGCTGTCGCCGAGCGCGTGGCGCACCGCGTCGACGGACGGGTGGCGGCCGGCGGCCAGCAGGCCGTCCCGGGCCTGCCTGACCTGTGTTTTCGTGAGTCCGCTGCGTGCCATGGTAGGGCCTCCTTCAGGAACTGGCCTGGTTGATCAGGCCCCGGTGCTGCGCGCGGTTCAGCTTCGGATGCACGACCGGCACGGTCAGCATCGTGCTGCCGACGGCCATCAGCAGCAGGGCCGTGAACGTCTCGCTCGTGATGATCTGCTTGTCGAGCAGGATGTTGGCGAAGATGATTTCGATGAGGCCCTTCGACTGCAGCAGCCAGCCGATGATCGATGCCTCGCCCGGCTGCCATGCCAGCACGCGGCCGGCGATGTGCGCGCCGAGCAGCTTGCCGCCGACGGACGCGAACAGCAGCAGGCCGCCGGCGAAGAACACGGCGTAGCCGCCGAGGTCCCACTTGGTGCGCAGGCCGGTGCTGAGGAAGAACACAGGCATCAGCACCAGCAGCACGTTCTTGAAGAGCGCATCGAGGTCCTGCTGGCGGAACCAGCCGGCATCCATCACGACGCCCGCCAGGAACGCGCCCACCATGAAGTGCAGGCCGGCCCAGTCGGCGCCGAACGCGCAGGCAATCAGCCAGATGATCGCCACGTACCAGCGGTCGCTCGTGTCCAGGCGCGCCATCAGGCGGCGGAAGGCGAAGGTCAGCAGCGCGAACGCGGCGAGGAAGCCGAGCTGGCGGCCCATCCGCTCCCAGTCGAGCATGATGATGGCGAGGACGCCCCAGATCGCGACGTCGTCCAGGCTGGCGTAGCGCAGGATGCGCTGGCCCATCGGTTGGCGCAGGATGTCGAGTTTTTCCATCAGCAGCACGAGCACCGGCAGGGCGGTCACGGCGCAGGCCATGCCAGTGCCGAGCGTGAACTGCCACGGGGCGGCCTTGGCGCCCATCCAGCCGGGATAGGCCATCAGCAGCACGGCGGCGGCGCAGCCGAGCAGCAGCGGCATGCCGAGCGACAGGCCGGCCGTCGTGGCGCTCTCGCGGCGGTAGGTCCAGACCATCTTGAGGTCGAGCTCCACGCCGGCCAGCATCACGAACAGCATCACGCCCCACTGGGCGACGCCGTTCAGCGTCTTGACGACGTCCGGGTTGAACACGAAGCGGTGGTAGTCGGGGAACGCCGCGCCCAGCACGCCCGGCCCCAGCACGACGCCCATGAGGATCTGGACGATGACGAGCGGCGCGACGTAGTCCGTGCGCCCGAGCCGCCAGACGAGGTAGGGCACGACGAACACGATCAGCATCGCCAGCAGGAAGATTTCGGTGGTGCTCACGGGGTCTCCTTGTTATTACGTAATTATGTAAGAGCAACTGCTGCGCATGCTAGCGTGAAATCCGATCCATGAAAAGGATTTCATACCTAGCAGGATTGAGAGTGGGATCGTTTCCATCTTTGCGGCCTGCCGTATTGACTCAAGAGCAATTTATTGTCATGACGGAAGGGAATGCGTTACGATTCGGCGGATGCGCGCGTGCCGCGCCAACGACGAGGACCCCGTGGCTTTCGACTTCTTCCGCAAAATCTCGCGCGCGCCGACGAACCCGCGTACCGTCGCGCGCCCGCGCGAATTCGACGTCGCCGACCTGTACCGCGGCCCCGTGGGCGGCGCCGACGGCGAACCGGCGCCGCCGCAGCTGGACGAGAAGCTGCGCCAGGCGTACTTCTGGATCGTCAACAAGGCGATCATCAGCCCGCACTACGACATCGAGTACAACGACGGTCCGGCGCAGACGTTCACGGTCGGCGACAGCCGGCGCACCTTGACCCTGCCGTCGGGGCAGAGCTATTCCAGCTTCGTGCTGCTGCCGCTGCTGACGTTCGCCACGCGCCGCAAATGCCTGTTCGTCGGTGGTCCGGGACGCGGCAAGACGGCCAGCGCCGTGCTGATGGGCGTACTCGCGGGCGCGGGCGTGCGCGACGTGCGGCGCGCGATGCAGCATGGCCATCCGCAGATGACGATCGCCGACCTGCTCGGCAATCCGCTGCCGGCGGACCTGGTGAATGCGCAGGACATGGCGAGCATCCGCATCGCGTGGCGCGCGTGGCTGGGCATGCGCGTCAAGATCATCGACGAATACAACCGGATTCCGACGCGCACGCAGAGCGCGCTCCTGACGGTCATGGGCGACAACTATGCCGAGGTGCTGAACCAGATCTACGAATGTCCGGAATCGGCGTGGTACCTGACGGCGAACGACGAGCAGGGCGGCGGCACGTACGAGGTGATCGAGGCGCTGCGCGACCGCATCGACGTCGTCGTGCAGGCGCTGGCATTCAATCCGCGCTTCCTGGACGAGCTGCTCGTGCGGATCGAGGAAAACGTGCGGCCGGAAGAGATGGTCCCGCCCGAGCTGATCTTCACGGACGAGGAGGTCGACCGCATGGGCGAAGCCATCCGCGCCGTCGGCGTACCGCACGACGTGCGCCGGCGCCTGGAATTCTTCGCCAGCCAGTTCGAACTGGCCGAGATGGCGGGCGGGCAGTTCGAATACATGACGAAGGACACGGCCCGGTTGTCCGGCATCGCGTGGCACGAGCTGGCCGCCGCCGACAACGGGCGCGACCGCATGAAGGACCTCGGCTGCCAGACCTTGAACGGCCTGTCGGTGCGCAACCTGATGACGCTGCTGCTGTTCGCCAAGGCGCTGGCCTGGTTCCGCGGCAATGGCGAGGTCGGGCTGGACGACGTGCGCCAGGTGCTGCCGTTCGTCCTGCACGACAAGCTGCGTCCCGACCCGGACGCGCCGTTCTTCGCGCTGCCGGAAAACGCGCCGTACCGGTCCGACCGCGTGAGCTGGCTGCGCCGCCTGTTCGACCTGGCGAACGACGATTACGCGCGCCTCGATCTCGACCGCAGCGACCCTGTCGGCGAGATGGCGGCGCAGTTCGCGCAGGGACTGGACGGCGTGTCCGAGCGCGAGACGCGCGCGCGCCTGGTGCGCATCGAAAAGCTGATCGGCGAGCGGGTCAAGGGCCGCAAGCTGTACGGCCACCTGTACGACGACCTGCTCAAGCTGAAGTACCTGCACCAGCGCTACACCAACTACCTCGCCTGGCTGCGCGCGCAAGCATGATTTCCCGCGCTTTCGCCGCCGCGCTCGATGCCGCCCGCCACAGCATCAACGCGCGCGTGCGCGACGCCCGCCAGCGCCATCCGGGCTTCGATGCCGGGGCGTTGCGCGCCTTCCTGGAAGATGCGGTCGACGGCGTCGTCGCGGCGGCGGCAGCCGCCGATCCGGCGCGCGCGCAGGCCGTGGCGGACGTCGCCTGCGACATCGCGCTGGACCTCGTCGGCCGCACCCTGGTCGGTCCAGCCGCACGCGCCGGGACCGTGAACGCGGTGTGGCGCGAACTGCTGCCGCGCCTGGCCGGCCTCGTCGCCGCGCATCCGGACACCGTACCCGCCATGCTGACCAACGCCGCCATTCACCTCGACGGGTTGCCGGGCGTGCGCACGGCCGAGTGGATCGGCACGCTGGCCGCGCTGGCGCCGCGGATCGCGTCCGTCGACGAACTCCGCCGCGTCGGCCAGGTGGCCGCGTGGCGTGCCGGCGCCGCCCATTTCCGCGCCGGCGCGCTGGCGGCGGCCGATGCGCTGCCGCCCGCGCTGGCGCTGGCCGCGTGCGCGGCGCCGCAGGCGCGGATGGACGACTGGCCGGCGCTGCGCGCGCAACTGGCCGCCGACCCGTGGTGGGGCGGCGCCGCCGGCGGGCACGAGGTCGGCGGGTTCGCCGGCTTCGGCGGGCCGTTCGCGCAGCCGCCGCAGGTGCGCGCGCTCGGCGCGGGCTTCGTCGTGCGCGCCGGCGAGCGCTGCCACCTGCTGCTGGCCGATGCGTGCGGCGCCGTGCTGCTGGGCGCCGGCGCGGACGAATTCGGGCTGTCGGTGCCGGGCGACTGCGCGTTCAGCGTGGACGGCGCGACCCTGCACGTGGGCGCGCGCCGCATCGACCTGGACTTGCCGGCCGACGGCCTGCGCGTGTGCGCGAGCGGGGCTTCGCTGGCGCTGGCGTCGCCGTACACGCACTGGCTGCGCGTGCTGCCGCGCGAGGTGCGCCGGTGACCGCCGCGCGCGACATGGACGCGCTGCTGGCGCGCTGGCGCGCCGCCTGGCCGCAGGCGCTGGCCGTGTGGAGCCGCTACACGCGCCTGCACGATCCGCGCCTGTGCACCAGCACGTTGGAGGCGGCGCGCGAGGGGCTGCACGGCAGCTTCGCGATGATCCGCTACGCCGACCAGGGCATCGACATCGACCTGGAAGCCGTGCGCGGCCACGGACTGGAGGACTACGCCGTCGAGATCCTCGCGCACGAGATCGGCCACCACGTGCTGGTGCCGGCCAGCGCCACCGACCACATGCGCATGCTGGCGCGCGTGCGGCGCGGCCTGCCGAGCCTGGAGGCGCACGCGGCGCTCGTCGCCAACCTGTACACGGACCTGTGCATCAACGACCGCCTGCAGCGCCAGTCCGGCCTGCGCATGGCCGACATCTACCGCGCGCTCGACCGCGCGGGCGGGCCGCGCGACCCGATGTGGACCTTCTACCTGCGCATCTACGAACACCTGTGGCAGCTCGACCGCGGTGCGCTGGCCGGCGCCGGCATCACCGACGAGATCGACGCCGACGCCTGGCTCGGCGCGCGCCTCGTGCGCAGCTACGCGGGCGAGTGGATGGCGGGCGCCGGCCGCTTCGCCGCACTCGTGCTGCCGTATTTCGCCGCCGACGCGAGCCGGCTGGCGGCGCTGCGCGCATTGCACGACACCGAGACGGCGGCGGCCGGCAGCCCACCCGGCGCCGTGCTCGGGATCGAGGAGGACGAGCTCGACGCGGGCACGCATCCGGCCTACGACGCGCGCGTGGCCGGCGACGATGCCGAGCCCGCCCCGCCCGCCGCGGTCCAGGAGGGGGCGGTGGGCCAGGCGCGCGAGCCGTTCGAATACGGCGAGATCCTGAAGGCGGCCGGCATCGCCCTGTCCGACCACGAGATCGCGATGCGCTATTACCGCGAGCGCGCCCAGCCGCACCTGATCCCGTTCCCGCAGCGGCGCGCGCCCGTCGCCGGTGAGGCGCAGCTGGCCGCGCTGGAACCGTGGGACATCGGCGAGCCGCTCGAGAGCATCGACTGGCTGCACACGCTGATCCTGAGCCCGCGGCCGATTCCCGGCGTGACCACGGTGCAGCGCGGCACCGAGACGGATCCGGCCGACCGCAGCGAGCCGGTGCCGGTCGACCTCGACCTGTACGTCGACAGTTCCGGTTCCATGCCCAATCCGCAGGTCGCGACGTCGTACGCGGCGCTGGCCGGCGCCATCGTCGCGCTGTCGGCGCTGCGCGCGGGCGCCTCGGTGCAGGTCACGCTGTGGAGCGGCAAGGAGCAGGTGGCGGGGACGGACGGCTTCGTGCGCGACGACGACGCCGTGCTGCGTACGCTGACGGGCTATTTCTACGGCGGCACGTGCTTCCCGATCGGGCGGCTGCGCGACACGTACGCGGCCGGTCCGCGGCGCCGGCCCACGCACATCCTGATGATTTCGGACGAGGGCATCGACACGATGTTCGAGAAGGACGAGCGCGGCAACAGCGGCTGGGACGTCGCGGCGACGGCATTGCGCCACGCCGGCGCCGGCGGCACGATGGCGCTGAACATGTGGGCGGCGTGGGACCAGGCCAATGGCGGCCACACGTACAAGGCGTGGGAGACGCTCAAGCGCGCGCGCGACACGCAGGGCTGGGACATGCATGCCGTCGAGGACATGGCGCAGCTGGTCGCGTTCGCGCGCGCGTTCAGCCGGCGCATGTGGAGCGCGGCCCAGGCGCAGGCGGGTCGGGGAGGGCGGCGGTGAACGACGACGGCCCCGACCTCGACGGCCTGACGCGCCGGCTGGCCGAGACGCCGCCCGAGTTCCTCGACGAGCCGGTCGTCGCCGGCGGGGGGCGCGTGGCGGTCGCCGCGGTCGTGAACGACCTGCTGCGCCTGCACGGCGCGCGCGCGCAGCTGGAAGCGCTCGCGCCATTCGCCGGCACCGACCCGCGCGCCGACCGCAACCGGCTGGCGCTCGTGCTGGTCATCGCGTGGCTGCTGGCCGACGAGAACTTCCTCGTGCTCGCGCCAGGCCAGGCGGCACTGCTCGATGCGCTGGCCGGCGTGGCGCAGGAACTGGCCCCGGCGGCGCCCGCGCACCGCTACGTCGAGGATACCGAGCGGCGCGAGGAACTGGCGCGCACGCTGCTGGCGCGGCTCGGCCTGCGGCCTTACGGCGAGACGCCGGCGCAGGCCGCGGACCGCCTGGCCGCCGTCAGCGGCGAGCAGCGCCGCCGGCTGCTCGCGGCGAGCCGCGCGGCCGAACGGCGTGCCCGCGAAATCCGCGAGGCGCTGGCGCGCAAGGCCGCCGAGGAATCCGCCGACAAATGGACGCGCGAATGAACGCCCACGCCACGCACGCCGCCGCCCCGGACGACGCCCTCGATGCCGAGCGCTTCCCGACGCTGACGGGGCACGGCCGGCGCATGCTCGACTTCCTGCGCAACCACCCGCACGCGCCCGTCTACCGCAACCGCAGCGGCAACCGCCTGCTCGCGCACGAGGTCGAGGCGCAGCGCGCCTACGAAGACCAGATCCTGGCGGCGCCGGTCGGCTGGACGCCGGGCACGGTGCCGGACTGGGTCGCGCCGTTCGTCGCGCACGTGTTCGCGACGGTGCCGCATTACCGCGCGCTCGGCTCGCCGCCGCGCCGCCTGACCGACGTGGCGCCCGTGGGGCGCGCCGACTTCGCGGCCGACGTCGCGCAATTCGTGCCGGACGACGTGCCGCTTGAGCGCATGATGCATTTCCGCACGACGGGCACGACGGGCCATCCGCTGTTGATCCCGTCGCATCCGGTCGTGGCGGCGCGCTACGCCGCCTACCACAAGCGCGCGCTGGCCAGGGCCGGCATCGCGCCGGCGGCCGGCCGGGGGCGGGTCGGCGTCGTGCTGCTGGGCTGCCAGCGGCGCTGCTTCACGTACGTGTCGGTGTCGCCGGCGATGGGCGAGGCGGGCCTGGCGAAGATCAACCTGCATCCGGACGACTGGCGCGACCCCGGCGACCGCGCGCGCTACCTCGACGCGCTGGCGCCGGAGATCGTCGCGGGCGATCCGATCTCGTTCGCGGAATACCTCACGCTGCCGTTGACGACCGCGCCGCGCGCGCTGCTGTCGGTGTCGATGCAGCTGCTGCCGGGCCTGCGCGCGCGGCTGGAGGCGCGCTTCGGCTGTCCGGTGCTGGACATCTATTCGCTGAACGAGGTCGGGCCGGTCGGCGTGTTCGACCCGGCGGCCGGCGGGCATGTGCTGCTGCAGCCGCGCCTGTACGTCGAGATCCTCGACGCGGCCGGCCGCCCGTGCACGCCGGGACAGGCGGGCGAGATCGCCGTCACGGGCGGGTTCAATTTCTGCCTGCCGCTGCTGCGCTACCGCACCGGCGACTTCGGCGCGCTGGCATCCGGGCCGGACGGCCCCGTGCTCACCGGCCTGTCGGGCCGCCGGCCCGTGCGCTACCGCGCGCGCGGCGCCTGGATCAACAACATCGACGTCACGCACGCGCTGCTGCCATTCCCGCTGTCGCACTTCAATGTGCACCAGCGCGCGGACGCGAGCGTCGTGCTGCGCCTGGCCGCCGGCGCGCTGCCGTGGGCGGGGGACGCGGGCACCGCGCTGGCGCGGGTGTTCGGCACGCGCGTCGACGTGGAAACGCTGGAGGCGGACGGCAAGACGCTGCAGTACACGTCGGACATGGAGGGCGCGCACGATGGCTGAGACGTTCCGGCGCGGCCTCGTGGTCGGCAAGTTCTGCCCGCTGCACCGCGGCCACATGCACCTGATCGGGCATGCGCTCGACGCCTGCGCCGAGGTGCTCGTCATCAGCTACACGAAGCCGGAGTTCCCCGGCCACGATCCCGCTTCCCGTGCCGCGTGGCTGGCCGCCGTGTTCCCGCAGGTGCGCGCGCTCGTCGTCGACGACGACCGGCTGGCCGCGCTGTGCCGTGCGCGCGGCCTGGCGCTGCGGCGCCTGCCGCACAACGACGAGCCGGACCACGTGCACCGGGCATTCACCGCGTGGCTGTGCACGGCGATCTGCGGCACGACCGTCGACGCCGTGTTCACGAGCGAAGACTACGGCGACGGTTTCGCGGCGGCGCTGGCGGCCGATTTCGGCACCCCCGTGCGCCACGTGTGCGTGGACCGGGCGCGCCGCGCCGTCCCGATTTCGGGGACGCGCCTGCGCGCGGACGTGCACAGTCACCGCGCGTTCCTGCATCCCGAGGTGTACGCGTCGTTCGTGCGCCGCGTGTGCCTGCTGGGCGGCGAGTCGAGCGGCAAGACGACTTTGGCGCGCGCGCTGGCGCAGCGGCTCGGCACCGCCTGGGTGCCCGAAGTGGGGCGCGACCTGTGGGAGGCGCAGGGCGGGCGGCTGGAGTACGCGGACATGTTGCGCATCGCGCAGGGGCAGGCGGCGCGCGAGGAGGCGCTGCTGCGGCAGGCACACCGCTGGCTGGTCTGCGACGGCAGCGCACTCACGACCGTGTTCTACAGCCTGGACGGGTATGGCCGCGTCGACCCTGCCGTGCGCCGGCTGGCGCGGCAGCCGTATGCGCACACGTTCCTGTGCGCGCCCGACTTTCCGTTCGTGCAGGACGGCACGCGGCGCGACGCGGCATTCCGGGCGCGCCAGTTCCGCTGGTACGCGGCCGTGCTGCGCGCGCGCGGCATTCCGTACGTGCTGCTGGAAGGACCCGTCGAGGCGCGTGTCGTGGCGGCGTGCCGCGTGCTGGAAGCCGGCCCCGCGCCCGTGTGCGACGGCTCCTACGCAGGCGCCGCGTCCAGTCCTATTGGCGGTGCGCAGGGCGGACCCATATGCTCTGCATTGCCTTTACGTCAAGGAGACGAGCATGAGCGCTGACACGAACACCAGCAACAACGACCGCAAGGACCGCAACGCCCCCGACGGCAACGAGGGCGGCGGCGGCGCGAGCCGCCAGAGCGCACAGTCCGGCCGCTACACCGATTTCCCGGCGGCGTCGCCGGAAAGCAACGTCAACCCCACTGGCGCGCCGCAGACGAGCCACGGCAGCGCGACGGGACCGATTCCCGGCGGTACGCAGAGCACCGCGCGCGCCGGCGAAAGCCAACAGTCCGGCATGGGCGGCGCGGCCGCGGGCGGCAACCCCGGCACGTCGGCCGGCGGCGCCGTCGTGACGCCCGAGGATACGGCGGCCACCGCCGACAAAGCGACGAGCCGGCGCGACAGTCTGTGAAGCGTCGCCCCCGCGCAGGCGGGGGCCGCGTATCAGGCGCTGCGGGTCGGCATGCCGACGGGGGCGCCCGCCCCCGGCGCGGAAGAGGGCAATGGTGTTACCCGTACTGCAACAGCGGTGCAACATTAACGCCACCGTCATGAAATTCCGCCGGCATCCTCCTGCCCGTCGCGCGCGGATACTCTACAATAGAGGCCCGGTCGCGCCGCCGTCGTCGACGGCAGTGCGCGCGCAAGCACCAGGAACCGTACCATGCTTCACCTGCACAATCTGCGCCGTCGCCTGCACTACCTGGCGCCCGCCATCGCCGCGCTGGCCCTGCCGCTGGCGGCCGGCGCCGCCGACCGCCCCGGCGCCGGCGTCTACCTCGAAGATCTCACGTCGCCCGAACTGGCCGCGCGCATCGCGTCCGGCACCGCCACGGCCCTCGTGCCCATCGGCGGCACCGAACAGAGCGGCCCGCACATCGTCCTCGGCAAGCACAACGTGCGGGCCCGCGTGCTGGCCGGCCGCATCGCCGCAGGGCTGGGCGACGCCGTCGTCGCGCCCGTCGTCGCGTACGTGCCGGAAGGCGCGATCGAGCCGCCGGCCGCGCACATGCGCTTCGCTGGCACGCTGTCGATTCCCGACGCCGCGTTCGAATCGCTGCTGGAGTCGACCGCGCGCAGCCTGTGCCGGCACGGCATCCGCGACGTGTTCTTCCTCGGCGACCATGGCGGCTACCAGAAGAACGAAG
>Ga0308166_1002547_pt1 | contig 16616 bp, 11 predicted proteins | sample PhyCR2_2_FD_202137 | JGI IMG/M metagenome (GOLD analysis project Ga0308166, IMG submission 202137) | Phyllosphere microbial communities from UC Gill Tract Community Farm, Albany, California, United States - DLSLCC.R2 | ecosystem: Host-associated > Plants > Phyllosphere > Unclassified | place... | reverse complement strand
GCGCCACCAGGCCTGGCTGCGCACCGGCCAGACCGAGCTTGCCACGCGCAGCGCCGGCATCCACAGCCTGGAGCCGCTGGCCCAGGCCGTGCTCGACCACGTGGTGCGCTACGTCGGCGGCACCGTGGCCGCGATGTACGTGCGCAGCGACGACGGCGTGCTGCGCCGCATCGGCGCCTTCGGCTTCTCGAGCGCGGACGGGCGCAACATGGTCATCGAGCCGGGCGCCTCGCTGGCCAGCCAGGCCGCCAACGAAAACCGCCTGATCACCATCGACAATCTGCCGGACGACTACATGAAGGTGGCCTCCAGCCTGGGCGACGCGGTACCGCGCGAAGTGGTGATTGCGCCGATCAACAACTTCGGCAAGGTGAAGGGTGTAATCGAGATCGGCTTCCTGCACGGCATCCGCGAGCGCGACGTCGAGTTCCTGAAGCTGATTGCCGACAACGTCGGCGCCTCGGTGGCCGCCGTGGTCTATCGCCAGCGCCTGCAGGACGCCCTGTCGGAAACCCAGGCCCTGAACGAAGAGCTGCAAGTCCAGCAGGAAGAGCTGCGCACCGCCAACGAGGAACTGGAAGAGCAGTCGCGCGCGCTGGAAGAATCGCAGTCGAGCCTGGAAAACCAGCAGGCCGAGCTGGAACAGACCAACGACCAGCTGGCCGAGCAGGCCCTGAACCTGGACATGAAGAACGCGGCGCTGACCGAAGCCCAGGAGCAGTTGCGCGCGCGCGCGCTGGACCTGGAACGCGCCAGCCGCTACAAGTCCGAGTTCCTGGCGAATATGTCGCACGAACTGCGCACGCCGCTGAACAGCTCGCTGATCCTGGCCAAGCTGCTCTCCGACAACGTGCCGGGCAACCTGAACGAAGAACAGGTGCGCTTCGCCCAGACGATTTATTCGGCCGGCAACGACCTGCTGAACCTGATCAACGACATCCTGGACATCTCCAAGGTCGAAGCCGGCAAGCTGGAATTGCTGCCGGAAGACCTGCCGCTGCGCCGCACCGTCGAGGGCCTGGGCCGCACCTTCGAGCCGCTGGCCAAGCAGAAGAGCCTGCAATTCAGCATCACGGTCGAGCCGAACGTGCCGGCCACCATCCACACCGACCGTCAGCGCCTGGAGCAGGTGCTGAAGAACCTGCTCTCGAACGCCGTGAAGTTCACCGAACAGGGCGCCGTCAGCCTGACGGTCAGCGCGACCGACGAGGGCTGGGTCCAGTTCACGGTGCAGGATTCCGGCATCGGCATCGCGCCGGAGCAGCAGGAACGCATCTTCGAAGCCTTCCACCAGGCCGACGGCACCACCAGCCGCCGCTTCGGCGGCACCGGCCTCGGCCTGTCGATCTCGCGCGACCTCACCAGCCTGCTGGGCGGCACCCTGGTGGTGACCAGCACGCCGAACGAGGGCAGCAGCTTCACCCTCAGCCTGCCGAAGAGCGGCGCGGTCGCGGCCACGCCGCCGGGCCCGCGCGTGCAGGCCCCGGCGCCGCGTGCGGCACGTCCGGCCGCGCCGTCAGCCGCCGCGCCGGCGCCTGTCGCGGTGGCCGCGGCCGATGCTGCGCCACAGCCGGAGGCCGAGCGCTTCCCGGACGACCGCGAAGAGGCCGCCGCCGGCCGCCGCACGGTGCTGGTGGTCGAGGACGAACCGGGCTTTGCGCGCATCCTGTACGACTTGGCGCACGACCTCGGCTACCGCTGCCTGGTCGGCCTGACCGCCGGCGAGGGCCTGGAGCTGGCGACCAATGAAAGCCCGGACGCGATCCTGCTCGACATCCGCCTGCCGGACGGATCCGGCCTGTCGGTGCTGCAGCAGCTGAAGGACAACCCGGCCACGCGCCACATTCCGGTGCACGTGGTGTCGAGCATGGAAAACGGTACCGAGGCCCTGCACCTGGGCGCGATCGGCTACGCCCTCAAGCCCACCACGCGCGAGCAGCTGGAAGACGTGTTCCGCAAGCTGCAGGAGAAATCCTCGCAGAAGATCAAGCGCGTGCTGCTGGTCGAGGACGACGAACGCCAGCGCGACAGCGTGACGGCGCTGATCGCCGATGCCGACGTGCAGATCTCGGCGGTCGGCTCGGGCGAGGAAGCCCTGGCCCTGCTGCACAGCGAGATCTTCGACTGCATGATCATCGACCTGAAGCTGCCCGACATGCAGGGCAACGAGCTGCTGCAGCGCATGTCGCAGGAAGAGCTGTTCTCGTTCCCGCCGGTGATCGTGTACACCGGCCGCAACCTCACCCGCGACGAAGAGGCGGAATTGCTCAAGTATTCGCGCTCGATCATCATCAAGGGCGCGCGCTCGCCCGAGCGCCTGCTCGACGAGGTGACGCTGTTCCTGCACAAGGTCGAGTCGAAACTCTCGACCGAACGCCAGCACATGCTCAAGACCGTGCGCGGACGCGACCGCGTGTTCGAAGGGCGTACAATCCTGCTGGTCGACGACGACGTGCGCAACGTGTTTGCGCTGACTGCCGCGCTCGAGCAGCGCGGGGCCAACGTCGAAGTCGGCCGCAACGGTTTCGAAGCGATCGCCAAGCTCGACGAATCGCCGGGCATCGACCTGGTGCTGATGGACGTGATGATGCCTGGCATGGATGGCCTGGAAGCAACGCGCCGCATCCGCGCCGACGGCCGCTTCAACCGCCTGCCGATCATCGCCATCACGGCCAAGGCGATGAAGGACGACCAGGAACAATGCCTGGCCGCCGGCGCCAATGACTACCTGGCCAAGCCGATCGACCTGGCCCGCCTGTACTCGCTGCTGCGGGTCTGGATGCCGACCATGGAGCGCGTTTGAAGAATCATCAGGACAACATCGACATCGAACTGCGGATGCTGGTCGAAGCGGTGTATCTCAAATATAACTACGACTTCCGCGACTACACCGGCGCGTCGCAAAAGCGCCGCGTGCTGGTAACCTTGCGCGAGATGGAATGCGATACCGTGTCGGAACTGCAGGCCAAGGTGCTGCACCAGCCGGAAGCGTTTTCCCAGCTGCTGCAATACCTGACCATCCCGGTGTCCGAGATGTTCCGCGACCCGGAATACTTCGCGGCGATCCGTAGCCAGGTGGTGCCGCACCTGCGTACCTACCCCTCGCTGAAGATCTGGGTGGCCGGCTGCAGCACCGGGGAAGAGGTGTATTCGCTGGCGATCCTGCTGCACGAGGAAGGCTTGCTCGATCGCACCATGATCTACGCCACCGACATCAACCCGGTGTCGCTGGACGCGGCGCGGCGCGGCGTGTTCCCGCTCGACCGCATGCGGCTATTTACCGAAAATTACCAGAAGTCGGGCGGCAAGCGCGCTTTTTCCGATTACTATACGGCGGCCTATGGCGGCGCCCTGTTCGAGCGCATGCTGATCGAGAACGTGACCTTCGCCGACCACTCGCTGGCCACGGACAGCGTGTTCTCGGAGACCCATTTCGTCAGCTGCCGCAACGTGATGATCTACTTCAACCGGCGCCTGCAGAACCGCGTGCTCGGCCTGTTCCACGAGTCGCTCTGCCACCGCGGCTTCCTGGGGCTGGGCAGCAAGGAAAGCATCGACTTTTCGAGCTACGCGCAGCGCTTCGAGCCGCTCGCCCGGCGCGAGCGCTTGTTCCGCAAGGCGGCCGAATGAGCGAGCTCGCGGCCAGGTTCGCGCAGGTGCTGGCGGGGCGGCGCATCGAGGCCGTCGTGATCGGCGCCTCGGCCGGGGGCGTCGACGCCCTGGTCGAGCTGCTGCCGGCGCTGCCGGCCAGCCCGCAGCTGGCGGCCGTCTGCATCCTGCATGTGCCGAGCGACCGCGAAAGCCGCCTGGCCGAACTGTTCGACGCGCGCCTCGGACTGCGGGTGCGCGAAGCGACCGACAAGGAAAGCGTGACGCCGGGCACCCTGTACTTCGCCGGCGCCGGTTACCATCTGTCGATCGAGCAGGACCGCGTGTTCTCGCTCAGCTGCGAGCCGCCGGTACACTATGCGCGTCCGGCCATCGACGTGCTGATGGAGTCGGCCGCCGACGCCTATGGCCCGGCCCTGGCCGGCATCCTGCTGACCGGCGCCAACGCGGACGGCGCCGAAGGCATGCAAAGGATCAGGCGGCGCGGCGGCCTGACCATCGTGCAAGACCCGAAAGAAGCGCAGGCCGCGACCATGCCCGAAAAGGCGATCAGCCTGTGCGCCCCGCACCTGGTGCTGCCGCTGGCGGACATCCGCGCGCTGCTGCCCCTGCTGGAGACAAGAACATCATGAGCTTCCAAGAGCCAAGCAAACTGCTAATCGTCGACGACCTGCCGGACAACCTGCGCGCCCTCGATGCCCTGATCCGCGACGAACGCCGTCTCGTCTTCCACGCCAATTCCGGCGAGGAAGCGTTGACGCTGCTGCTCGAGCACGAGTTCGCGCTGGCCATCCTCGACGTCCAGATGCCGGGCATGGACGGCTTCGAGCTGGCCGAGATGATGCGGGCCACCTCGCGCACCCGCAACATCCCGATCATGTTCGTTTCTGCCGCCGGGCGCGAACTGAATTACTCGTTCAAGGGCTACGAGAGCGGGGCGGTCGATTTCCTCTACAAGCCGCTCGACCCGGACGCGGTGCGCGGCAAGGTGAATGTCTTCGTCGCCCTCGACCAGCAGCGGCGCGAAGTGGCGCGCCAGATGGAAGCGCTCGAGCGCAGCCGGCGCGAGCAGGAAATCCTGCTGCAGGAACTGAACGCCACCCAGGCCGAACTCAAGCGCTCGCTGCGCATGCGCGACGAGTTCATGTCGCTGGTGGCGCACGAGCTGCGCACGCCGCTCAATACCCTGTTCCTGGAAACCCAGATGCGCAGCCTGCACATCAAGCGCGGCAACCTGCAAGCCTTCAATGCCGAGCAGATGGGCGCCATGATCAAGCGCGACGAGCGCCAGATCAAGGCCATGATCCGCCTGATCGACGACATGCTCGACGTGACCCGCATGCGCAACGGCACGCTGTCGGTGCGCCCGGCGCCGGTCGAGCTGATGGGCATGCTGGAAAGGGTGGTAAGCGATTTGTCGCTGCAGGCGGCCGCCAGCGGCTGCGCGATCACCCTGCAGCCGCGCGAACCCGTGTTCGGGCACTGGGACGAGTTCCGCATCGAGCAGGTGATCGTCAACCTGCTGACGAATGCGCTGCGCTATGGCGGCGGCTGCAACGTGGAAGTGAGCGTGCAGGTCGACGGCGGCTGCGCCCGCATCGACGTGGCCGACAAGGGCAAGGGCATTTCGCCGGACGACATCGAGCGCATCTTCCAGCCTTTCGAACGCGGCACCCGCAACGGCGAGCCGAAGGGCCTGGGCCTGGGCCTGTACATTTCGCGCCAGCTGGCCGTGGCCCACGGCGGCGAGTTGACCGTGACCAGCACGCCGGGACAGGGCTCGACCTTCAGCCTGGCGCTTCCCTGTAACGTGACCGCGTCCTGCGCCGAAATCCCGGCCTGATCCAGGCCCGGCTCCTGCCCCGATTCCGGGTCCGATTCCGGGGCCGATCAGGAATCCAAATCGGGCGGCGGTTGCAATCGCTGCCCGTTTCCCTCACACTTGCTGGTCTCTTGCGAGACCGGCATTGCCCTTTGCAGGTTTTGTCACCTCTGCATCATAGGTAAAATCAATCGAACTCATCCGATCAATTAATTTTACAAAAGTGCAGCAAGAGCATAAACTTCGTTTCATCAATTTTTGATTTGACCCACAACAGGAGCTTCCATGTCCCTTATCAATACCGAGATCAAGCCTTTCAAAGCAACCGCTTACCACGCTGGCAAATTCATCGATCTGACCGAAGAGCAGTTCAAAGGTACCTGGTCCGTCCTGATGTTCTACCCGGCCGACTTCACCTTCGTTTGCCCGACCGAACTGGAAGACCTGGCTGACTTCCAGCCGGAATTCGAAAAAATGGGCGTGAAAGTCTACGGCGTGTCGACCGACACCCACTTCGCCCACAAGGCATGGCACGACACCTCGGACGCCATCAAGAAAGTGAACTACCCGCTGATCGGCGACCCGACCGGCACCCTGGCACGTAACTTCGAAGTCATGATCGAAGAAGAAGGCCTGGCACTGCGCGGCACCTTCGTCATCAATCCGGAAGGCCAGATCAAGGTCATGGAAGTGCACGACAACGGCATTGGCCGCGACGCGTCGGAACTGATGCGCAAAGTCAAGGCAGCCCAGTACGTCGCCGCCCACCCAGGCCAGGTGTGCCCGGCCAAGTGGACCGAAGGCGCCGAAACCCTGACCCCGTCGCTCGACCTGGTCGGCAAGATCTAAGGTGGTAGGACCTCGATACGCAAACGAGTAGCACAGTCGTACCCCGTTGTACCGGAAGCCCGCCAGATGGCGGGCTTCCAAGAAAACCCTCTGTATTTCCAAGGAAAACACCATGCTGGACGCAACCCTCAAGAAGCAGTTACAAGCCTATTTGGAAAAAGTGGTGCAGCCGATTGAGATCGTTGCATCGCTTGATGACTCGCCAAAAGCGCGGGAAATGGAAGAGCTGCTCAAGGAGATCACTTCCCTGGGCACCAAGATTACTTATCGCGAAGACGGCAATGCCAGCCGCAAGCCGTCGTTCGCCATCAACCGTGTCGGCACCGATATCGGTATCGAATTCGCCGCCATCCCGCTCGGCCACGAGTTCACCTCGCTGGTGCTGGCCCTGCTGCAGGTCGGCGGCCACCCGATCAAGTTCGACGCACCGGTGATCGAGCAGATCAAGAACCTGCCGGGTGACTTCGTGTTCGAGGCCTTCATCTCGCTGTCGTGCCACAACTGCCCGGAAGTCGTGCAGGCGCTGAACTCGATGTCCATCATCAACCCGCGCATCAAGGTCACGACCATCGACGGCGGCCTGTTCAAGGATGAAGTCGAAGCACGCCAGATCCTGGCAGTGCCGATGATGTTCCTGAACGGCGAGCACTTCGGCCAGGGCCGCATGAGCGTCGAGGAAATCCTCGCCAAGCTCGACACCGGCGCCGGCGCCAAGAAAGCGGAAGAGCTGAGCAAGAAAGAAGCCTTCGACGTGCTGATCGTCGGCGGCGGTCCTGCCGGCGCGGCAGCGGCCATCTACTCGGCCCGCAAGGGCATCCGTACCGGCGTGCTGGCGGACCGCTTCGGCGGCCAGGTGATGGATACCCTGGCGATCGAGAACTTTGTCTCGGTGAAGGAAACCGAAGGACCGAAGTTCGCCGTGTCGCTGGAAGAGCACGTCAAGCAGTACGAAGTCGACATCATGAACCTGCAGCGCGCCGCCAAGCTCGAGCGCAACGAGGGCGACAAGCTGTTCGAGGTGACGACCGAATCCGGCGCGCTGCTGAAGGCCAAGTCGGTGATCATCTCGACCGGCGCCCGCTGGCGCGAAATCAACGTGCCGGGCGAAAAAGAGTACAAGAACCACGGCGTGGCCTATTGCCCGCACTGCGACGGTCCGCTGTTCAAGGGCAAGCGCGTGTCGGTGATCGGCGGCGGTAACTCGGGTGTCGAAGCGGCCATCGACCTGGCTGGTATCGTCGAGCACGTGACCCTGATCGAATACGGCGCGGAACTGCGCGCCGACGCGGTCCTGCAGCGCAAGCTCTACAGCCTGAAGAACGTGAACGTGATCAAGAGCGCCCAAACCACGGAAATCCATGGCGACGGCAAGAAGGTGACCGCCCTGTCGTACAAGGACCGCGTGTCGGGCGAGACCCACCGCGTCGAGCTGGCCGGCGTGTTCGTCCAGATCGGCCTGATCCCGAACGCCGAATGGCTGAAGGGTACGCTGGAACTGTCGCCGTACGGCGAGATCGAAGTCGACGTCCGCGGCGAAACCTCGATCCCCGGCGTGTTTGCCGCCGGCGACGTGACCACCGTGCCGTTCAAGCAGATCGTCATCGCCGTGGGCGAGGGCGCCAAGGCTTCGCTGGCGTCGTTCGACTACCTGATGCGTCTGCCGACCGAGGAAACCGAGGCGCTGGAAGCCAAGGCAGCCTGAGGTTCCGGGCGGCCCCGAGGGGCCGTTGAGCAAGAATAAAAACGCCATCGCGACGATACTTGCGATGGCGTTTTTTTATGGCGCTGTCACCGTTGGCTGTGGATGGGACCGATTGCAAGACGAAACAATTGATCGGCAGAAGAAATCTGGCCGCCATCGAGCATCCGGCGCCAGCCCAGGTAGTTCGGCAGGTAGCGCGACGCGACGCCGTGAAACGGCAACAGCCATTCGCGCAGACGCCCGTGATAGGCGTTCACGTTCTGTACGTGAATGGCGCCGTGGGATCCCAGGCGCATGCGCTCGCCGGCGCTGAGGTTGACGGCCTGGTGCGCGATGCCGTGTGCACGGGCGAATGCACGGTAGGCCGCGTTCGCATCGGTCACGAGCAGGACGTCGCGGTCGAGGAAGGGCAACAGGTGGCGCTCCAGCTGGACTTTGCTGACGGCGCCGCGTCCGGTGACGGCATCGACGGTCTGCTTGTTGCGGTCGCGTGCCACCAGGATACAGTCGAGCGCGCGCGAGATGCCGCGTTTGCCGGCGACGCCGCCCCGCTTGCGCGGCGGCCGGTCGAGCTTGCGCGAACCCTTCTGCGATTCGAGGATGAACATTTCGTCGGCCTCGGCGATACCGTGCAAAGCCGCAGGCCGGTCCTCCTTCACCCGGTCGAGGAAGCGATGGCGCCAGCGGAAAGCGGTGTTGCGGTGCACCTCCACCTCGTCGGCCGCCGCGCGCACCGGACGCGACGCGCGCAGCGCATCGAGATAATCGAGCCACTTTCCTTTCAGCCGCAGGCGCGCCAACGGCGTGCCGGTCAAGTCGTTGAAGGTGCGCCGGCACGAGCAGCAACGGTAGCGCTGCAGGTCGTTGGCATGGCCATGCCGGTGCCAGCGTTCGCACTGGCAATGGGGACAGCGGCGGCCGGGCGACCGGTATTGCTCGATCAGCGCGAGCACCTGGTGCAGCCCGGCCGCGGGACGCAGGGCGTCGAGCACCCGCAACCTTTGAGGCTGGTTCAGTGCGGGCAAGGCCGCAAACCACTTCGTGAAGCGAGGCGCTTTCATGGTCGACCCGTATCGATGGCGATACGGCTTGGACTGCGGATGAGCTCAGCAGTTCAACACTCATCCATAGCTAACGGTGACAGCGCCATGCATTTATTCGGATGTATTCTCGGGATACGGCAGTGCTAAACTGTTGCATCTTAATAATAAAACACGTCCCTATGAATTTTCTTGCGCCGCTGGCCGTCCGGAAGCTGCACCATGTTCAAAGGTTTGTCGCCAGCATTTTCTTTGCGACCGTCCTGGCCGCTTGCGGCAAAGACCAGCCCACCTGCATCGACGAACCGACCGTCACCCTCGTCAAGCAACTCGTCGATGAAGCGCTGGCAAAAGACATGTCGGCTGCCAGTGATAGCGGCATGCTCGAGCGCCTGAAGCAGCGCATGCAGGTCGCCGTCACCACCATCCGCACGTCGAACAAGGACGAGAAGATCGGCAAGGTCACCTGCCAGGCCGCGCTCGAGATCACGCTGGCCGATGCCGGCCAGATCGTCGCCGACCCGGCCTTCAAGGCCCTGCGCGACAGCGAGCGCATTCCCGCATCCGTCGATACGGGCGGACCTGCCTGGAAAACCGACATCCAGTACACGGCCCAGCATACCGAGGACACCAAGCACCTGCTGGTCGAGTTGAGCGGCCATGCGCCCATGGTGGAATTGCTGTCCACGGTCGCGCAGTCGGGCGTCATGGAACCCAAGCGCGCGCCTGGCGACATCCCGCCCAACCTGCTCGCTTCCGGCAACGCGCGCGATGCCGCGGCGCGCCTGATGAATCACATCTACGGCAAGCAGGAGCCGGAGCACGGATGCTGGATGTCCCGGTTCGAGGGATTGCCGTATTGTATGAAGATCGTGCAATCCGAGATCAAGACGCTCGCCAGTGGCAAACGTCTCTACACGCTCGCGACCGGGCAGGCCGTCGACCGGCAGGGCGAAGCGATCACGGCCCACGCCATGCAGGGCCTGGTCGGTGCGTTCATCGTCGGCGAGAGAAACGGCAAGGCGGTGTCGATGGCGCAGTCGACCACGATCCAGGCGGGGACCATGGGTACCGCGCCGTCCGAATGGACCTTGACGGAACTCGGGGCGAACAACAACTGGGGCTGGCGCGGCCAGTATGGCGATTGCCACCAGGGCTATTGTGGCACCAGGATGGTGATCCTCGCGCAGCGCGCCGGTAAGGTCCAGGAGCTGGGACAGATACCGATTGCGTATGACAACTCTGGTGCATGCGGCGACGACGAGTGCGCGGCAAAGGCGTCCACGCTGGAAGCAACCGTAGAGGTCAGCAAGCAGCCCGCGGATGCGGAATTCTTCGATCTGCTCTCCACGGTGAGCGGCACCAGCGATGGTACGGCGCTGGAGCAGAAGGTGTGGACGCTGCCGTTCGACAGCGTCAAGCAAACCTATACCGAGCCGGCGGACTGGCCGCTTGCCGATCGCGACTTCTAGGCCGGCGCCGACGTCATCGGCGACGTCGTCGCTCTCGCACTGCCGGCCCAACAAAAAGCGCCGTTCCACGTCTGTGGTACGGCGCTTGCTCTATCGTGCGCGGAGTTCGTCCGCGGCTGGGTAAAATGGGCTATCGAACTTGCCTCGCAGGCAAGTATTCAGCCAAAAATCAGTGGAACATCATGAGGGCCGCACCCTGCAGGGCATCGGTCTCGTAGAGCAGCCAGGCGGCTGCACTGGCGAGGGCAAGTTGCAGTGCAGTCAGGGTGGTGGGGATTGAGCGCATCATGATCGTTCTCCGGGGCGGTGCTGCGTGTTTTGTTGGTGTATGGTGCCATCTTAGCCACGTGGCCGATGTTGCGGCATCGGCGGGAACTCCGCCGTTATGTAGGAAAAAGCCTTGTGCCCATGTCTCAACGGCAGCGTTAACCCGTGAGCGGCGGCGCCGACAGCGCCACTCCTACACGCTCACTCCTACACCCAGGTTGGCGTGCATCCTATAGCTGGGTTCCTTTGGCAGGCTTACATTAGCCTCCATCATGACCCGACACGAACCCAAACTCCTCCATAACGGCCTCCTCGCGGTGCGCCGCAATTCCATTCGCAAGCTGCTGCGTTCCGTGTTCGGCATCGAACACCTGCGCGAAGGGCAGCAACGCGTGATCGACAGCGTCCTGGACGGCAAGGACACGCTGGCGATCATGCCCACCGGCGGCGGCAAGTCGCTGTGTTACCAGATTCCCGCCCGCATGCTGGGCGGCACCACGGTGGTGGTCTCGCCGCTGATCTCGCTGATGAAGGACCAGCTCGAAAAACTCGAGGAACTGGGCGTGCGCGCCTGCCAGGTCAACAGCAGCCTGAACGCCGAGGAGGAGCACCAGGCCCTGGAATCGATCAGCGGCGGCACCTGCGAGATCGTGTTCTGCACGCCCGAGCGCCTGACCTCGCCCGAGTTCATCGAGGTGCTGAAGCAGACCACCGTCACCCTGGTCGCCATCGATGAAGCCCATTGCATTTCCCAATGGGGCCACGATTTCCGCCCGGCCTACATCGAGATGGCGGCGGCGATCGCGGCCATCGGCAGCCCGACCGTGCTGGCCCTCACCGCCACCGCCACCGACGAGGTGATGGAAGACATCGGCCGCCAGCTGAACCGGCCGCGCATGAAGGTCATCAACACCGGCATCTACCGTCCCAACCTGGAATACCGCGTGCACCAGGTGACCAGCCTGGCCGACAAGTTCGCCGAGGCGCGCCGCCTGGTGGCCGAGACCGAGGGCGTGGGCATCGTCTACGCCGCCACCGTCAAGGCGGCCGAGGAGATGCACCGCATCCTGGAGGAAGCCGGCGAGTCGGTGACCATCTACCACGGCAAGCTGCCGGCCGCCGAGCGGCGCGCCAACCAGGATTTGTTCATGAACGACGAGCGGCGCATCATGGTCGCGACCAATGCCTTTGGCATGGGCATCGACAAGGCGGACACGCGCTTCGTGGTGCACCTGCAGATCCCGGCCAATCTCGAGTCCTACTACCAGGAATCGGGCCGCGCCGGCCGCGACGGCAAGGACGCCCGGTGCACGCTGCTGTTCCTGCAGGACGACAAGCGCCTGCAGCAGTTCTTCCTGGTGAAGCATTACCCGGATGCGGCCGAGATCCGCTCGGTCTACGACGCCGCCTGCGAACTGGCGGACACGGGGCCGGTCACCACCGAACGCATCGAGGACAAGCTGGTCGACCTGAACGAAGCCAAGATCAAGGTCTGCCTCAAGCTGCTCAAGGACGGCAAGCTGGTGCGCCAGAACCGCAAGCTGGAGTTCGTGGTGACAAGCGCCGAGCCAAAGGCCGTGAGCTTCGAGCAGCTGGCCCAGGTGTACATCCAGAAGCAGGATCACGATCGCGAAGCGCTGGAAAAGATGGTGGGCTATGCCGTGAGCGGCTTCTGCCGCTGGAAGCTGCTGCTGGATTACTTCAACGACGAGGTCGAGGGCTTCGAGAAGTGCTGCCGCTGCGACAACTGCCTGAACCCGCCGGCCGCCGCGCTGGAAGACATCGAGATCCGCGACGACGAATTCAGCCACGACCCCGAGCCGGAACCGGCCGGTCCGCATTTCGAAGCCGGCATGCGCGTGACGGTGGCGAAGTACGGCGAGGGCGTGGTCAGCTCCGTGGCGGGCGACCAGGTCGGCATCGACTTCCCGGACGGCGAGCATCGGAGCTTTATGGCAGACTTCGTTAAACTTGTTTAAAAATTAAGGAAACGCATGGGGGATATGGTCGTCGTACGCAAGGAAGGCCTGTACTGTGTGCCGGGCGGGTTCTACATCGACCCTTGGCGGCCGGTGGAGCGGGCCGTGATCACCCATGCACACGGCGACCACGCGCGTTATGGCCATGGACGCTATCTCACCGCCGCCAGCGGCGTGCACGTGCTGCGCTCGCGCCTGGGCGAGATCGCCGTCGACGGGCTGGAGTACGGGGAGACCGTGGTCCACAATGGCGTCACCATCTCGCTGCACCCGGCCGGCCACGTCCTCGGTTCCGCCCAGGTGCGCATGGAGTACGGCGGCGAAGTCTGGGTCGCTTCGGGCGACTACAAGATCGAACCGGATAAAACCTGCGCACCGTTCGAGCCGGTGCGCTGCCATACCTTCATCACCGAATCCACCTTCGGCCTGCCGATCTACCGCTGGGCGCCCGAGCAGACCATTTTTGACGACATGAACCGCTGGTGGCGCAAGAACGCGGAAGAGGGGCGCTGCAGCGTGGTGTTCGGCTACTCCTTCGGCAAGGCCCAGCGCATCCTGTCCGGACTCGATCCATCCATCGGGCCGATCGTCTGCCATGGCGCCGTCGAGCCGCTGAACCGGGTCTACCGCGAAGGCGGCATCGCATTGCCGCCGACGCTGATGGTCAGCGACGTGGCCAAGGCCGACCTGAAGCAAGCCATCGTGGTGGCGCCACCCTCCGCCTCCGGCTCGCCCTGGATGAAGCGCTTCGGCGACTACAGCGACGCCTTTGCCAGCGGCTGGATGCAGCTGCGCGGCGCGCGCCGCCGGCGCGGCGTCGACCGCGGCTTCGTCCTGTCCGACCATGCCGACTGGCCGGGCCTGATGCAGGCGATTGCCGCCACCGGCGCCGAGCGCGTGATCGTCACCCACGGCTCGATCCCGGTGCTGGTGAAATGGCTCTGCCAGCAGGGCCTGGACGCGGCCGGCTTCGACACCGAATACGGCGACGACGATGACGACGTGGCGATTCCGCCGCAGCCGGCCGAAGCCGGGGAGGGCACCGAAGCGACCGAAGCCACGGACACAGCGGACGCGGAGCCGGAGGAGGCGCGCGATGCGTGAATTCGCCCGCCTCTACGCCGAACTCGACGAAACCACCGCCACCAACCGCAAGCTGGAAGCCCTGCAGCAGTATTTTTCCACTGCCGCGCCGGAGAATGCCGCCTGGGCCGTCTACTTCCTGGCCGGCGGCAAGCCGCGCCAGGCCGTGCCGACCAAGCTGCTGCGCCAGTTCGCCATCGAGTACGCGGTGCTCGACGAATGGCTGTTCGACGAGTCCTACCACGCGGTCGGCGACATGGCCGAAACCATCGCCCTGATCCTGCCGCCACCGGAAAAGCAGAGCGACGTCGGCCTGGCCGAATGGATGACCGAGCGCATCGGCCCCCTGCGCGGCGCCGATCCCGACGTCATCCGCGCGGCCCTGTTCAGCTACTGGAACGAACTCGATACGCGCGAGCGCTTTTTGTTCTGCAAGCTGATCGGCGGCGGGTTTCGCGTCGGCGTATCGAAGCTGCTGGTGACGCGTGCCCTCGCCAACATCGCCGCCGTCGACAGCAAGCTGGTGGCGCAGCGCCTGATGGGCTGGACCGACGGCAGCGTGCGTCCGACCGCCACCAAGTTCCTGCAGCTGATCGCGGCCCAGTCCGACGAAGAACACAAGCTGCGCGGCGGCCAGCCCTATCCCTTCTTCCTGGCGCACCAGCTGCAGGGCGATCCGGCGGCGCTGGGCGCCTTGGGCGACTGGCAGGTCGAGTGGAAGTACGACGGCATCCGCGCCCAGCTGGTGCGGCGCGGCGGCCAGAACTACCTGTGGTCGCGCGGCGAAGACCTGATCTCGGAACGCTTCCCCGAGCTGTGCGCGGTGCGCCTGCCCGAGGGCACGGTGGTCGACGGCGAGGTGCTGGTCTGGGACCACGCCAATGAGGTGCCGGCGCCGTTTGCCGAACTGCAGCGCCGCATCGGCCGCAAGACCTTATCGAGCAAGCTGCTGGCCGAGCTGCCGGCGGTGCTGGTCTGCTACGATTTGCTGGAGCTCGACGGCGTCGATTTGCGCGCGCTGCCCCAGCACGAGCGACGCACCTTGCTGGAAACCCTGGTCGGCGCAGTCGACCAGGAACAACTGAAAGTGTCGCCGGTGGTCCATGCCGACGACTGGGAAGCGCTGGCCGAGCTGCGCGCCGAATCGCGTGCGCGCGGTGTCGAGGGGATGATGGTCAAGGCCCGCAGCGCCCAGTACGGCGTGGGCCGCACCAAGGACGTCGGCACCTGGTGGAAGTGGAAGGTCGACCCGTATTCGGTGGACGCGGTGCTGATCTATGCCCAGGCCGGGCACGGCCGCCGCGCCTCGCTCTACACCGACTACACCTTCGCCGTCTGGGACGACGAGGAAGGCAAGGGCGAGCGGCGCCTGGTGCCGTTCGCGAAAGCCTATTCCGGACTCACGGACGCCGAGATCGCCCAGGTGGACAACGCGATCCGCAAGACCACGATCGAGAAGTTCGGGCCGGTGCGCTCGGTGAAACCCACCATGGTGTTCGAGATCGGCTTCGAGGGCATCGCCCTGTCGAGCCGCCACAAGGCGGGGATCGCGGTGCGCTTTCCGCGCATCCTGCGCCGGCGCGACGACAAGGCCATCGAGGATGCCGATACGCTCGTTACCTTGAAAGGCCTGCTGGCCGCCGCCGGTGCATGAGCGGGCCGGGTAAAAAAGACGTCAAGGCGTGGTTCGACGCGCGCGGCTGGAAGCCTTTTCCCTTCCAGAAGGCGGTGTGGGACGCCGCGCTGGCCGGTCAGTCCGGGCTGCTGCACGCGAACACGGGCGCCGGCAAGACCTTCGCCGTGTGGCTGGCGGCGCTGCAGCGCGGTTCCCTGACCAAGGGAAGAATGACCGGCCTGCGCACCCTGTGGATCACGCCGATGCGCGCGCTCGCCGCCGACACCCAGCGCGCGCTGGAGGAATCCGCGGCCCAGCTGGCGCCCGACTGGACGGTGGGCGCGCGCACCGGCGATACCGGCTCGGCCGAGCGCGCGCGCCAGGCCCGCAGCTGGCCGTCGGCCCTGGTCACCACGCCGGAAAGCCTGTCGCTGCTGCTGTCGCACGCGGCGGCCCAGGAACAGTTCAGGCACCTCGACATGATCGTCATCGACGAGTGGCACGAACTGATGGGGAGCAAGCGCGGCGTGCAGGTGCAGCTGGCGCTGGCGCGCCTGCGTACCTGGCGCCCGGAACTGGTGATCTGGGGCGTCTCGGCCACCATGGGCGACCTCGACCTGGCGCGCCAGGTGCTGCTCGGGGATGGCCCGGGTGTGCTGGTCGAGGGCGATACGAAAAAGCAGATCGTGGTCGACTCCCTGATCCCGAAGGACGTGTCGCGCTTCCCCTGGGGCGGCCACCTGGGCCTGCAGATGCTCAAACCCGTGATCGACGAGATCGAGCATTACGACGCGACCCTGGTGTTCACCAACACCCGTGCCCAGTCCGAGATCTGGTACCAGAACATCCTGGAGGCGCGCCCCGACTGGGCCGGCCTGATCGCGCTGCACCACGGCTCGCTGGCGCGCGAGGTGCGCGACTGGGTCGAGATGGGCCTCAAGAAGGGCGAACTGAAGGCCGTGATCTGCACCGCCAGCCTCGACCTCGGCGTGGACTTTCTGCCGGTCGAGCGCGTGCTGCAGGTCGGCAGCGCGAAGGGCATCGCGCGCCTGCTGCAGCGGGCCGGGCGCAGCGGCCACGCGCCGGGCCGCGTCTCGCGCGTGACCCTGGTGCCGACCAACAGCCTGGAAATCCTGGAGGCGGCCGCGGCCAAGGTGGCGGTGGCCCAGCGCCGCATC
>Ga0308166_1002544_pt1 | contig 16618 bp, 16 predicted proteins | sample PhyCR2_2_FD_202137 | JGI IMG/M metagenome (GOLD analysis project Ga0308166, IMG submission 202137) | Phyllosphere microbial communities from UC Gill Tract Community Farm, Albany, California, United States - DLSLCC.R2 | ecosystem: Host-associated > Plants > Phyllosphere > Unclassified | place... | reverse complement strand
TAACTATTCTTGTTCATGAATTAAGTCTTTTCTAAAGTAAATTAATAAGAAAGGTTGATACTAAAACCGGTAATCCAGTCTTTTTTTATGCTGTCAGGTGCAATTAGCCCCCGACCTGTAAAGGCATCCAGATAAAAACTATTTTGATAAGTGCGTAGCCCTAAAACACTCCCGAGTAAATAACGCTGACCCGGTATGCTATTACGCCCATTAACCCAGCCCTGATCGACCGCCATGTAAAACTGGGTATTTGGAATTGGTGCATTCAAGCTGATTTCTTGCTGTACATACTGCCCGTTATCTCCGGAAAGCATGAGCTCACCATCAAAACCACGCACGCTATAGCGACCACCAATATAAAAGCGGTCGTTAGGTACTAAAATTTTCGGTGCATATTGTCCACGCCAGTTAAAACGGTACTGAGCTGGTTTTTCGAGCAAAAGGAATGGTGTGCTAAAACGCAGATCGGCACTTAAAAGTGGTGCACGGGAGTAACCTTCAACAGGAAGATGTTTTCCCTCAATATTGGTAATATTTTCTTCTGGTGCAGTTCGGGCACCCACTCCCATCCCACGACGGTAATCGATGCTGCCGTCTAATACTGCATTTCCTAAATATTGACGATGCTGAAACCCTAAATTCCAGCCTGAGGTCCTACGGTGTAAGACATTAATCTCAACATCATCAATAAAACTTTGGCTTTCCTTATGATAAAGTTTTCCATACAGACTAGTTTTATGCTGCCCGCTACGGCTAATCACACGAGACAAATTCAGGTTGGCTTGTTGGCTGTTACCATGGTAAAGCAGTGGACCATTCGCACCTAAGACTGTTTGCTTATATTGATAGTCATTGTAGCTAAGACCTAAATCATAATAACCAACAGGCAATTGATAACTAACAAAATAACTTCGGTTTAAGTCTTCATGAAAGTCATCTAATGAGTGACTCACGTTTAACGATAAAATATCATTTAAATGAAACGGGTTATTGACACCTATCCCGATGTTTCCCATATAGGTACCAGTGTCCTGATTACCCGAATCATCTACACTTAAATTGAAGTTAACTTTTTGTAGTGGCTGAAGTTTAAGTATTAAATCGCTATAACCCGTTAATTCTTTATCTTGACTATTTGCAGGCGCAATTTGCATATCTACTGCATAGACACGTTTTAGATTTTCCAACCCCTGATCGAGCCTTTTTAGATTTACAATGTCGCCCGCTTTAAATGGCAAGCCTGTCTTAAGCTGTAATGAGGAAATTTTCCCTTCCTGAATTATGATTTTATTCAGGCGACCGATTTGCACACTCAGGTTTAAATTACCCTGATTTAGATCTTGCGGACTCACAACAATTTGACTAGTAATAAAACCCTTTTTTAAAAGTTCGTTTTGGGCATAGTTGACAATGTTATGTAAACTTTGAGTTCCAATACATTTACCCAAAACATTCTGTGGGTGTTTTTTTATGGCCTTAACCACAAAGTTAAATTGCTGTAGTTCAGACTCAGACTGATCATTTAAAGGGATAAGACTAATTTTTTTAACCGCCACACATGGACTCTCTTCAACAACCAGATGCTTAAAATCCTGTAATGGCTTGGTGTTTTGGTAAGGAGTTTGCTGGGCAAGCTGGTCTTGTAATTGCTGGTTAAGCTCTTTTAAACGTTGATCTTGAAGCACCTGACTGGGCAATGAAACGTCTTCAATCGCATAGACATAATGAGAAGAACAAATAAAAAAAATAGATAAAGGTTGAATTAAAAATTTTCTAAACATTTCCTATACAGAACAGTACGTATTAAAACAATATTTTACACAAACCTCAGTAAAATTCCATAAAGTCTTTATTTTCTTTATTTATGCAAAATCAACTTTACAAAATCTATTCAACAGAGCAAGACCGTATCTTCGGCGTTCTTCATCTTGTTATTACGGAAGAGACCATACACAATCAATTTAAGAAAACCGGAAATATAACAATAGAATCATACGTATATACAACTCCCCCCAAAAAGCCTTTTTATAATGTTTTCTTCGCATCTTACCGTGATGACTCTATTGGGAAAATTGCTAATATTTCGTCTGAAGACCCTCACGGTAAGGGGGATATTATTTTTAACATGGACCAAATTAGGGGATTAAGAATTGGTTCATTAATTATGTATTTAAAGACCGAATGGTTAAAAAAATTAGATGAAGATTTCCCTGTAAAAGGTATTCATTTTAAACCGCAAGGAAGTGTAATTCGTGCCCAAAAATTTTATGAGAATTTTGGTGTGCCCATCACTGGTTCAATGTTTCATATTGCTGATTTAAAGCTTCATACAAGTTGGGAACAAAATATTGAAGAAATTAAAATTGAAAACCTAGACAAATTAATTTCTGATCTTGCAAATGAAGAACGATTACTCATCAAAAAAATTGAATATTTAGAACAATTAAATAGCGAGAGTAGAGCTCAAATTCAAAAACTCAATATTTTTAACTTTTGGATTCCCAAAAAGTTCATAGATCAGAGTGAAAAAATTAAGAATATCACAAGTGATGTTAACAACAATCTATCGTTCAATACGCTTGAAAATAAAATTGAGCATCTAAGCCAGCTCTTTTTTCATTTACCTAAACTTCACGAAGAATTGACTAAGAAAATTAAAAATAATCAAAAAGAAAACTATTACTGGAGTCTATCGCAGACACCATTCAGATTTAAAGTAGCACTAGGTAGGCTTTTTAATCAATTATTATTACCTGGACTTGTTATTTTATTCAGCTTAGCATTTTATTTTAACTATCGATAAATTATAAAAGATCATTATTAGCCCATCTTTGATGATGAGCTAATAATTTGATTTAAATCACACTTTCATGTAATTGATCAACTTAGGCTAAACAGTTAAGCTTAATTTAACTGAATAGTACACAGTATTTTAAGATACCATTCTTAGAGCCTGTTCCAGTCCGCGTTGTTTAATATTTGCGCCCATTCCAAACCATGCCGAATTCAATCTGTGATCTCGACTCATCGCACGGCGTTCATGGTCAACAAACTCAGTGATACTACAAAGCAAACCATAAGCCGTATCTTTAGCAGAACTTAACTCAGCTCCTCGTCCTTGTCCATTGAACATTTCCATAGTTTTAGTCATCGCTCGTCCATTCGGTTCAGATTTGGAGTTTGATTTTTTGTCCATGGATGCTGCTCTAAGGTAATATTGAATAATGCTTTCCTCCTGATCTGTAGCACTCATCGACGTATTATTAAACACCGCATCAAAGTAAGCTGCTGCTTCCTGCTGAGTGACTTTACGTTGACTCAACTGTTTCATTTCATACATATGCTCATCCCAAGTTTTAATCGATATTCCCAATTGCTGCTTGATCTTGTCTGCATCAAACTTGGTGCTATGAGGCACTTTTACAACTTCCTCTCCACTAGTCTGTCCTCGTATCGCAATACTCAAAGTGTTATTGCATACCACGCGTACACTCGTGAATTGCGCAGTGGTGGCTAACGTTCCATCACACGCAGTTGCTAATAAAATGTAGCCATTGCTGACGTCCTTACTTTTTAACGCTGCCGATTGTCCTGTACGTGCCAATGCCCAGAACTTACGCCCTCCTTTGAGTACACCCGCCGTTTCCAGTTCAAAGCCCGATTGCTCGGTCAGGTCTCGATAAAATTCTAAAATCTCTTTGGGCTGAACTTCCTGATAGCGTTGACTCACTACCGAGAGCGGTGCATGAGTATCTGAACGATAAAGTACCCGCTGTTCTTCATAAGGCATAAGAATATTTTGTCCCCGTTCATTCTTTGCCATGTAACTGACATTGGACGATTCAATTCGCCAGTCCATACCTGCTTGCTGTGCCCAGATTTCTATCGGCTGATTTGGAGATAGATGATTGCCTAGACCATGCCAAGGGGTTTGACCAACGAATGCCATTGTTTCTATTTGATGTGCCATGATTGTTTTCCTATTAAATGATTTAAATAATTTGAATGCTGTAAAACGATAAAAATTACGAGAAGCCTGATTGCTGGATTTCAAAATGTTCCAGACATTGCTCGCACTGGTAAAACAGTGTCACCATGTTGTCTTGATGCTGAACGTAGAGCAGAAACATGCCACCGATCACCAAGCCAACAAAGCCGCCTACCAAAGGATGCACAGGGCTTCGTTTTGACAACTGCATACAGGCTGCTGCCAGAGACATCGGTGAAAATGATGAAAGCTTTGCAAATACACCTGAAGGTGGCTTAGTTTGGCGTAGTAACGTGATGTGTAATGAGTGACAGTAAGGACACTGGTACATGTACCTCTCCCTTAAATAAAAGGCATAAAAAAAGACCTGCCTGATCGGCAAGTCCTCTGGAAGGGTTAAGTTTTAAGTAATGCTATTCAGCTTGTTGACGTTTTGCTTCCCATTGTTTGGTATACGTCTCTGCTGGAAGGTAATGCTTTAAGCCAAATTCAAACTGATTTCTTGGTGAGTTCAAGACATCCTGAAATGGTTGCGTTGCAAAATCGTCATTTGGCTCTATCCATGAATCAATCGATTTTTGTTCAAACTTAATGGGTTTATAAACTTGGGTGTAGATAAGCGACTCCCCTCCTACCCTTTGTTGTTGAGTAATCTGGGAACGAAATTTAAAGAACAGTACCCCTGATACTTTTAAATGGTTTTGTTTAAAGTCCATGATATAAGCCCGAGCCCACTCAAAACCTTTTACCAGCTCCTGTGCATCTGCTGCTGCCATAGGTAGCGTTAATAGAGTTTCCAGTCTTCGAGATGATGCATTCTCTTCAATCTTTAAGGTCAGAATACCTTGATCAGCATCGTACTGATAATCAGGAGTTACACCCCCTTGCTTGATATAAAGCCGACGCATAGCTTTATTTAATGCGTTTTGCAACAGGTTAACATCATAATCAACTTGATATGTTTCTAACTCTGCTTGGGTCTGCTCTACACGCAACTGATATTGTTCCGTGGTTTCAAACTCACCTTTCGGTTTAATGATCGGTGTTTTTAACATCCGCACATAGTTGATCGCCAGATTATTGGCAGACTGATAAAGCTGATCACTGGTTAAATCAAAAAGAACCTGATCCATCCCATCCATAGGCCCACTTTCACGCCCCATCACTATAATCTGATCATTACGTAGCTTCAGATTCTGTCTTAATATCGTAGCGACTTGATCAAATGTACGGAGATCATGATCTTCTCGTCTATCGACTGTATCGAGTGGGAATCTAGCTGGACTCGGATATCGGTAATCATCTTCTGGAAAGTTGCCAAGAATATCACCATCAATCAAAGGCAAAGGTTGCACAGCAGTTTTTGAGAGAATGACTGGTGATGTTGCTACGGTTTCAGTTTCAGTCTCACTCTCGCCTGAACCAGAGACATCACTATATTCATCCTGTACCGTTTGCGGTTCCTCTTTTTTTGAACAGCCACTCAGAAATAAAACACTGGTAATACAGCAACAAAGTAATTGTTTTTTCATCATGGTAAGTACTCTAAATTCAAATTTATTCACGTGATAGACAATACTGATCGAGAGGTTTTCATCAGGAGCAGTGCCTTATTCATAGGGGTAATGTGTATTTAAATTTTCTTTATTTATGATTTTCCTGATTGAGGTCGGCTTGATTAAAAGCAGGGACTTCCTGTTCAGTATGAATACTGGTTACGGCTATATCATCAGAACTGACTGAATGACTTTTTAATGTCCTCTAGCATCTGTTCGGTTTGTTGATCCTGAATATGGTCATAGGCATAAAACAAGGCAAACGTCAGGATAAAAATCACCACATAAGCTACATACCATTTCCAGCGCCGTTTCAACCGTTGGGTATTGACCTTCATCGACTACACTCCTAGATAGGCTTTTAAGACAGCTCTGGCCTGATTGAGTTGCTGCGCTTGTTGCTCAATGAACTGCCGTACTGATTCAGGTAAGGTCTGATATTTATCTGGATGGAAATCTGCCATCTTTTGTCGGTAAGCTTGTTGCAGGGTTTGCTCACTCAATACTTCGGGTTGAATCTCAAGAAGTTTGCAGGCCTCAACTTCCTTAATGGTCATATCCCCACTCCCATGTGCAGCAGCAGAGGCTCGCTTAAAGTAAAGATCAAATTTACTTTGTAAGAGCTGCTGCGAAATATTAAAGCTCCGGCAGAGATCAACAATAAAGTGTCGCACCTGTTCATGTTCAATTCTGGAAGCCAGCATCAAAACCACTAACTCATCAATGGTCTGCATACGTAGGTCATAAGGAAGCTGGTCTCTAAATTGCCAGAGCTGATCTAGTAATTTCCGATAGTTAAAGTTGGGAACTGTGTGGGTTAATTGAGCGATATATTGTTTTTCTTGTTCACTCGTTTGTTCTGTAGAGAAACGATGTAACATGATATCGCGGGAATCGTTATCCCACTGACCGCTACGGTAGGTAAGATAATAGGCATACAGGCTGAGTATGGTTTTCGCTTCAGGTGGAAACATCATTGAATCAGATGAATTAAGCTGTGTTGCCTGGCAACTTTCATTTAAGAATTCAGCCAGTGTGCGCACTACGCCTTTATCAAGTTGCGTAAAGCTCAGTTCATCCTGACCATTGATCAAAATAGAGTTGGTGATAATTCCCAGATCGGTTTCCACATGCCGAATATGTTCAAACAAAAATGCTTGTTCATCTTCAAAGCTGGCTTTATAAAACAGCCCTGTTGCCGTGAGACATAGGCCAGCTTTGGCACTGCCAAATACGGTATCGTCAATCAACATCAAGACATCATCTGGATGGATCCCTTGAGGCAGATAACTCATGGCGCCTTGTAGCTTTTTATAAGGAATAGCTGGCGTAAAATAAATGTTTTCACTGGCTCTTAGCATCAGCATCCAACGGCTTTTTTGTAGTGATTCTCTCGATAGAATTGTCATAGCAATCTCCCTCATCATGCCCCTAGAAGAACCAACGTATAAATATAAAAGGCCAGACCAGAGCACGACCAAGTAAATAAGCGCCTGAGTAATGTCCCGGATATTCCCAAATGCAATACAACCAGTAACCAATCACAATCGTAAAATAAAAGGTAAAAAATGGATGCTTCATGATCAATATTCCTAAATTGAGTTGCATAACCTCTTCCCGTTGCCCAAACAGGCAACAGGAAATGAGTGGTTCAATAATTTACTTAAGGCTTTAAATATCTTTTATTAAAGTTTATGTACGCATTGCTGACCTGACTGAAAAGACACCTCTTCAAAATCTTCTGGCGTCCTGACTTGCATCATGCCAATAACTGTAAGCTTTTCTTCACCATAATGCGCTTCCATCTTTTTATAGAAGCAGGTGCAGAAACTACGACTTCCACCGTTATTCATACAGCCTTGCTTCATTCCCTTTTCAAAATCGGAAGAACAGCCATTTAGAATCAGAACACTGACACCGACCACACCCATCAAAATTTTATTTTTCATCGTTATATCCAGTGACAAGGTCATGGAGCTTAGGCTTTTTTAGGCAACGAGAAGCCCTGCCACGGTGTATCTCACATGACATGTTTATTAAGTTAAATTTTTAGACGAAAAAACTAAAGCTTGAGAAACAGTAAGTTCATCAAACCCTATTAGTACTAATCGGGAGGTGTAAAAAGAATATGCATAGCCAACTCCTTATATTTGGAGTTCTGCCAAAGCATTAATTTAGAATTATGGTGGCAGAACGAGAAAGGGTTCGCAGACTGGTACGACAACCAGCACACCATAGGTGTCCCTCTCCCGTCCTACCGCTACGGGAGGGAACGAGTGGTACACATAGAAATACCCCTCAGAAAGGAATAATTCTGATGTGGTCGTAGACGGTCTGCGACGACCGACTGACAATGTAGGCCAGCAAGCAAAGGATAATCAGCGATATAGAAGGTGTCAAGACGTTTTGAACTAGATAGAATATTCAACACACTATAAAATAATTTTTAATGAGGATTACAAAGGGTTCTTTTTACTGCACAATACAAATCTTGAAATGACTTACTGTAACTCATTAATATTCATTCTAATCCACTATAAAAATTAGGAACGCAACTGTGTCTGAACAATTCGATTTTGTTTCGATTAACAAGAAAGCCAATGTTCATTTCAATGGCGCATCAATTAGCCATATTCTTGTTTTAAAAGATGGGACAAAAAAAACTTTAGGAGTCATTCTTCCATCAAAAGAGCCTTTGACCTTTAAGACTCACTTAGCTGAACGTATTGAAATCATTTCAGGACAATGCAAAGTTCAAATTGGTGATGATCCAAACATGCAAATCTATGGTTCAGGTGAATCTTTTCAAATCCCAACCAATAGCCAGTTCAAGATTCACACCAGAGAAGTCGTAGATTATGTTTGTCATTTTGAATAACGCTCAAACCCCAAAGACTAAACTTAAGTTTTAGATGATTTTTCAACTACTTGATCATAAAGTATTTCGTGCTTCCTAAGATGTCTAGCTAATATTTCATCAAAGTAACCATCTGGCTTAAGCAAGAAAATACCTGGAAATTCCAAATACAATTCGTCATTTTGTACGGCTTGAGACCACTTTGCTAATTCTGTCTTAAGTTTTTCAATTCGTTTCTTAGATGAGGCTGGCCTTATAGGAAAAGCTGGAGACTTTGCTACTTGATACTTTTTAAGCTCGTGTTCTTCATCTTCAATTTTTTTCTTTATTTCATTAATTCTTTCTGAAGCATAATGGTCATCAAATTCTTTAAAGGCAAGTTCGACCTCTTCTATCACATCCTCAACTGCTTGTTTAGCATTTTTGAACTTCCCTTGTACTTCAACTTGTTGTCTTAAGATATTATAAAAAATTTCATATTTCCGATTTAGAAAATTACCATTACGCTTCTTGACTCCCCTAGTTCCCTTCACTCGATCTATAAAAACACTTGGTAATCCATATAATTCACTGAAGGCACCACTATATTGATTAAATAATAATTTTAATGTTCTAACGTTTTTATCCACGTCAGTTGTATTGTCTATATTTTCTTGCAATTGATGAAATGTATTCATTATTTCAGCTAATAGAATACTATTGGTACATATTGCATATTTACTAGCTTGTACCCCTTTACTTAACTTTTCTAAAATCTCTCGCTTGTCAATCTCAGTATAATTTTCCTGATCTGTTCCAATACCAAAGCAATAAAATGCCTGAGCATACAGATGCTGTTCTAATTGATTCAGTTCCTCTTTGCTTGGAATAAGTACATCCACTTAGTCACCTCATAAAGTTAGTACCCATATCATTTAAGTTAATATCTTTCAATTATATTTCAAAACTTTACTATAAAGTTCTATCCTCTGTTGAGCACACTTTTGAATTTTAGTGCTACTACCCAAAAGCACTCTTCAATAGTCTTAAGTTTTTCCACCCACTCATTCGAACTAGGCTTCAAACTACATCAAATCACTGATTATCTTCGTTGTAAATATAAATTTACTCCCCACTCACTTTAAGAAAATTAACCATTAAAAATTAATAATAAAAAATGACGCTAGCCAATTTTTTTTAGATATTGCTTAAAAAAACCTCACGATTTAATCCTAGTAGACTAATGGTTATGAGCTACTCGCTTTTCCTGATGATCTGCTTTGGCAAACTGATACTTGGACCTACAAATCCCCGATCGTCAAACACGTGTTTTTGCAAATGAGTCATTTATTAAGAGGAGACTAACTATTGAAGTGATCAGCGCAACAATCGAATGAAAACACAATAGATATCCATGTGGTTTTTCGATTTATTAAGGCTTGGATGATTGGGTTATTAGTTTAATTAATTATATCTATTCATACATATAAATATAATTAATAGAATCTAGGAATGATTGTATAGATCCAAATCTATCAATCTCATTCTTGATCCAATGTATATATCTATGAATGAGTGCATCACAAATAAACTCAGACAGAGTGATGCATTTTAGATAGTACCCCTCTAGAAACTCATTTACGTATTTCTTATGAATCACGTAAAGGATCTTCTCATGCCTAAATAATTCGAACCTATGAATATCCTCTTTGATTAACCGCCATTGATGACCTTTAAATCATCAATGCAGGCACTCTATTGCCTAAATTTCTGCTAAGAGGAAATTATATGAACCTTCCCTTTAACCCACTTGCCGACACCCTCTCTACAGCTGGTTGTTTTGAGCTATCGGATCGAGAAATACTTAATGACCGTGAGGTGGATTTATTCCAGCTTATGTCTTTCGATAATATACCCTATCATTTGAGAACGCCAGATGATCATCAATACACAACGATGATCGCCATATCACGCTTGTCGATCAGTTGTGCGGAAAATGAAAATCCTGCAATTGTGCTTCAGTGCCAGAAAACAGCTGAAGGTGAAATCACTACTTATAGATATGCATCATGGTTTGAATCATCTCGCAGTACTTTTGATAAATGTATGTTATTTGAATCAGGGCATTTTAAAATTGGCAGTGAAATTCTCAGTTTTGTTGATGCTAGATCAGCTTATCCAGATACGCCATTATTGCAGATGCTCCCTCCTATTGGCATTCCCTTAGGGCCCAACGACATTGAAGTAATTCAGCGAATAAACCAATTCATAAATCGTATTAGAGAGAACATGTTAGGTCCTGAGACCAAACGTGAACTTCGAAAACGTAGAAAGTATTGCCGTAAGAATTATCGTAGCTGCGTTAAGTGGCTAGGTAAGTATTTGAATACTTATAGCAAACTGCTGGTGCTTCGTTTAGACCTCTACTATAAATATGATATTTCCGAACTCACCAATACCTCTCCTAACTTCAATGGTTCCAGACACAATGTGCATTGTCTAATGACCATTAAAGCAGATGTAGAAAGGTTGCTTCGTGATTTTCGCTCTGATCCTGTGCTTAAAGAAATCATTGGTTATTTACTTAAATTTGAGCATGGTCCGTACAAGGGACAGCACGTGCATTGTATTCTTCTACTGGATGGGCACAACCATCAAAAAGACGTCAAGTGGGCTGAAGATATTGGTCAATACTGGGTCAAGTTCACCAATGGCAGAGGTGCTTATCATAATTGCAATCGGAATAGTTCCGATTATAAATACCCTTGCACTGGAATGATCTCTTATGACGATCATGAGAAAATTCATAATTTATGTCGCTGTCTCGCCTATTTCACCAAGGCAGACCAGTATTTTCTTTTTGGACCACTTGCCTGCTTTCGTACGATTCAAAAAAGTGTAGCTCCTAAAGAGAAATCAGGAATGGGCCGACCTCGTCAGAAAAAAAATGCTTGTCTAACTTTTGACTCTGTTAAAAAGTTCTTTAAGGGGTAAATCCAATGAATAATTTTGAATTATCTCATGCTGAACATTTCCTTGAAACGATGAATCCCCAACAAGCACCTAACCCAGGCTCTTTATCTTTTGCAACGCCTCATCAGGCCTCGCTGAATGAAATTGATGCCCTAGGAAACGAGATGATAAACAAAAAATCGAGCAAAATTTTCAAGGTACATCGTAGTTTTGGTGATGCTCCTTCATTGCAGTTGATTCCTTTTGGTCTTAGATTCTGTTCAGTTATGAATGCAATGCAAACGAACCCTTATATCCTTGGTACTGTTCCATGTATTCAACTTGCACCAAAAATCCAATTGCAGAAAGATCTTATACAACAACATCAGTTGCGAATGGATGGTCATCTACATCCCAGCTTTGAAGTTGCTGTTGATCAATATATGGCCCATTACAAGATGATTACTTTAACTCAGAAGCATAAAAGTCTGGAAAATTCTTGGAAAAGAGGCCTTGGCAAGGGACTAATGGATTACGAAACATTCATTACCAAAATTCTTGGAATGACTCGTTCTTTTGATATTTATTGTATGACATTGATCAATGATGTTAGCAAAACCAGCCATGATAATTTGAGCCGAAATTACCTGCTCTTTGATCACCATATTAAAGAGATCGTCTCAGCTGCCCAGAACTCTAAACAGGCAAATATTCTCGGTATTGTTGGGAAATGGGAAGCCAATCGCCTTCAGCAGGTTAATCTTAATTTGTTTTTCTTCGTAGCGAGAAAGACGAGTGACTTCATTCCCTTTGAAGAAACAAAAATTTATGAAAGTCTGAATCAATTCATTGACAAAACTGGATTGATTCACACTGTATGGACTCCCCTACCAAAATTATTGACACCAATTTTCTATAACGTCAATCAAATCAATTCTGGTAAACGGCATCAGATTTTAAAGGCTTACTTAGTAGGTACAGATCACTACATTAGGATTTTTGATAACAAATCCTCTTTTGAGGTGTTCTATCGAGCCGAAGAGCCATTTGTATTCAGTGATGCTGATAGAGACTAAGCATAACCCGAATAAACACAGTACCGTTGAAAATCCAATAAATCTCAGCGGTATCTGTATCAGCAATAAGTGCTAATTGAATAGGTACAAAGATATGATTGAAACGCGCTATCGTGTAAAAGACCTCGTGAACTATCCTGAGCGTCAAGCAAAAGACTATATTGATCGTGGAGGTCGCCATCGTCGACTATCCCATAAACCTGCAACAAAGGGCTTATTGAATATCGCAGAATCAACATTCTGGAAAATGATCCGCCGTGGTGACTTCCCAGAACCCACTTATTTAACGGGAAGCATGCCCACTTGGACTGAAAGCCAAATCAATGCTTGGCTTGAAGCAAAAAATCCTAAAGCTGCATAAAGTAAAACAGCCTGTCATAGACAGGCTGTTTTCTTTCCATTCATACATTATGTACAAAATATTATCTGTACAGAATATTGACACTTTTAAGCAGGAGTTTTATAGTTACTATGCTTAGTCGCAATTGTAAGAGTAATAAGCTAACTAGTGTCTATCTAAGTATCTAAATTTAATGCCCAAAATCGAATGACGAAAATACAGCCATCCATAGTGTCCAAATGTAATGATCAATGTATCTAAAGAAGTGACCAAAATAGTGCTAAATGAAATGTCAAAATATAGTGGCGAATATCCTACAGATCGTAATTAATGACTTGTAATGCTTGAGTAATAGGAAAATTAAGACTATGCAAATTTTCACTTATACCGATGCTCGCAATAATCTGAAAACGGTTTTAGACCGTGTTATTGATGATTCAGATGTTGCAGTAATTACGAGGAAAGAAGGCCAACATGCAGTTGTAATGGGGCAAGACTATTACAACAGTATAATGGAAACATTGCACCTCATGTCTTCTCCAAGTAATGCAGCACACCTAGCGAAATCAATTGCAGAATTACGGGCATCTAAAGCAATCGAAAGAGAACTTTTAGATGAAACGGAAGACTAGTTTTACTCCAACAGCTTGGGAGGATTATTTGTACTGGCAAAGCCAAGACAAAAAAACTCTTAAGCGCATCAATACATTGATTAAAGAGTGTCTCCGTACACCCTTTGAAAGTATTGGCAAGCCTGAACCATTACTCGGCGATTTAGCGGGTTTTTGGAGTAGACGAATAGATGAAAAAAATAGATTAGTCTATGAAGTAACTGATGTAGTAATAACTATCATTTCTTGTCGTTATCACTACGAATAAAAGAGAAGCCCTAACTTAGTGTTGGGGCTTCTTTACATAAATCATTTACTATCTAGCCCACTTAACTGCACTATACCTACTTAGACTGAAAGCCAAATCAATGCTTGGCTTGAGGCAAAAAATCCTAAAGCTGCATAAAGTAAAACAGCCTGTCTATGACAGGCTGTTTTTTAAAGTAACGTTGAGCCTGCGATCCTGTAAATTTAGCTGATATTATTTAATACTTTATAAGCTTCACTTATTAATGGCTTAAATGTTTTTTCTAGTCTCTCTATTTTTTGCAAATGCCATTTAAAATGTTGCTCCCAAAATTTGGTATCGTACCCATCTACCATTATTGATAATTGAATTCGTGATGACTTTTTGTTATCTAAACGCAGCCACTCTAAAGGTTGCCCAAATGATTCTTCAATTTGTTGTTTATGTTCACTAAAAAAGTCGAATAATAATTTATTTTCTTCCGCATTAGAGCGCCCTATAGCAAATTCGACTCTTAACTCTTTTTGCAGAAAAAGCATAGTATATACACATCCTGAAATACCAGAACCACTATTAAGCCAATGATCACTTTTTGGGCTTATGTTGTTATATAAACGATTATTGAACTTTGAAAAGTATTCTAATAACTGCTCCCAATATTGATATCTAATATCAGTTCGATCTGTTCGTTTGTTTTTAACTGATACCTCCTCAGCCTCTTTACGATTTAAGCGAACCATATACTCAGAAGCTTCTGGAACAGGAATAATTTGCTGAATTTGAACTAACAATTGTTTATTTAATACGTATGGTGAAACTTTTACACACTTAACATCAATACCACGTTCAATTAACCACAATGCTGTACTAGTAACTTCTCGTCTAAATTCGCCTGCCACTAAAATTATGCGCTGACTATTTCCTAAATTCAGTATAGTCATCTCAGAATCTAACTCTTGATTTTCTTCAAGAAATCTTTGAATAATAGATTTTGCAGTATGCTTGATCTGATCTAAATCATATGCATTATCATCAAGTTCTGCATATCTAGGTTTGTATTTAAGTAAATACTTTGCAAAAACATCCTCAATGTCATCTGAAGTAAAAGGAGCAACATAAGAAGCATATTTTATTGCTTGCCAAACAGCATCACGACCACTTTCATCTCTTTTATTCTCAATAAGAACTAATCTACCTTGAGTATCTATTGCTAATAAATCTAAACGTTCTCCTGTTCCATCAAAGCCTGAAAATTCTTTTTGAATAATTAAAAGCTCTTCACCCAAGGCTTTAGGATGGCTAACCAACCACTCTTGTAAATCATAACGTTCTGTCAGTTGTTGTTCACTCAGTTTTGTCCCCCCGAGAGGCATTAATATTTTCTTGTCTGTATCTACGGTAAATAAACTCATCTCACTTCCGACTGTATATACTTTCAGCTATAAAAATCAGCTTCTGTATCTCTTATAAATAAATTCTAATTTATTACAAATTGGCTTCACTTTTAACTATTACCGTTCAAGTAAAGATTCCAAATAGTTAGCCCACTCCTGCATCATCTCACGTCGATTATTCAAGAACTTGGTTCGGTTATAGGCTGTACCATTGTTATCTTTTACCTTATGGGCTAATTGATGCTCAATGAAATCCACGCGTTGTTCTAAAACCTCATCCAACATAGTACGTGCAGTTGCCCTAAAACCATGTGCTGTCTGTTCACCGCCGTAACCTAAACGCTTTAAAGCAGAATTGATGGTATTATCTGAAATAACAGTTTTTCCGTCCCGCCCTACAAAGATATATTCACTGTAAGGGTGTAAATCAATGATTGACTCTATTAGATCAAAGGCTTGATCTGATAAAGGTACAATATGAAGCTGTTTGGTTTTACTAGCCGTAAATTTAAAACAATGCTCCTCACGGTAGAAAAACTCCTTTTTCAGCATTCGTATCTCACCCGGTCTCTGAAAGGTCAAAACTATGATTTTTAACGCAACCTGTGTTGTCAGCAAGCAACGAGGATAAATTTTGGAGTAGTTCCAAATTTTATTCAGCATAGGCGCTAAGTCTTGCTCTTCTGTCACTGCTGCAAAATTTCCAGCCTGTGGTTTTGGCAGTTCAATATCTTCAATAGGATTGTATTGAATCAGCTTTTTCTTACGTGCCGATTTAAATATTTGATTGAGGTCTGATTTAAGACGTTTGGCAACAGACAAAGCACCACGTTCTACAATACGTTTGAAGATCTTATTCTCAAGTATTTCCAAAGTAAGCTGAGGAAAAGTGAGATCACCAATGTAGGGATAGACATCATGCTTTAAACGACGGATCGTCTCTTCATCTTGTTTTTGTTCTAGCTCACGTTTATGCAACCACAATTCAGCAATAATACGAAAGGTATTCTCAGCTTCTTTCTGCTTTTGTGTCTTGGTTTCAAGCCGCTCCATTGCTGGGTCAATACCCTGCTTAATGAGCTTCTTATATGCATCCCGAGTGGCCCGGGCATCATCTAACGAAACTTCCGGGTAAGTGCCCAACGATAAATCGTTACGTTTGCCTAAAAACGGGCGCGTATAATTGAATATCCAGTATTTGCTACCACTCTGGTCAATACGCAAATACAAGTTTCCCCCATCTGACAGCTTATACATCTTATCAGGATCAGGTTTAGCTTTTTTAACTTGTAAAGCACTAAGCTTGTTTATTCCACGAGTCGACATAATTCAGACATAAAAAAATGCAGTAAGAAACTATCTTACTGCATTTTTTACTACTTTATAACTGCTCATTGACGTACTGTGTCATAGCTTGCTATATCGCTAGCTTCCAACTTTAACCTTACAAGTCAATAACTTATACAGTGTTAAACAGTGTCAGAAACTTGAATTTGGCGGAAGCGGTGAGATTCGAACTCACGGAGGACTCACACCCTCGTCGGTTTTCAAGACCGGTGCATTAAACCGCTCTGCCACGCTTCCATGTGCGTAAGAATACAAAGCTTATTCATTTTAT
>Ga0308166_1002543_pt1 | contig 16628 bp, 9 predicted proteins | sample PhyCR2_2_FD_202137 | JGI IMG/M metagenome (GOLD analysis project Ga0308166, IMG submission 202137) | Phyllosphere microbial communities from UC Gill Tract Community Farm, Albany, California, United States - DLSLCC.R2 | ecosystem: Host-associated > Plants > Phyllosphere > Unclassified | place... | reverse complement strand
CGATGCTGCTGACGCTGACACGGGACCCTCCTGACGGACGGCCCATCTTAGCGAAATCAGCCGCGGCACGGAGCGCAGCTAGAGCACGGCGGCTGCGCCGTGGGGACTGGCACGTTTTTCCGGACATGCTGTCCGGAAAAAGGTGCCTGTCCCCGACGTTCAACGAAGCAAGGACCGGCTTAGAACTTCGCCCGCACGCCAAACACGAAGTTACGCCCCGGCAGCGGCGAGATGTCTTTCAGAACGGAGGTCGACACGCGGATGTCCTCGTTCAGCAAGTTTTTCGCCAGCACGAAATACGTCAGGTCCATGTCGCCCACCTTCTGCGTGTACGACACGTTCGCGTTCAGCTGGTTGTAGCCCGGCGTCTCGGTGCTCTCGAACGAGGCAAGACGATCCTGGCCGCGCGCATGCACCAGCGACAGGCCGGCGCGCAGCGCATCCATGCGGTAGCCGACGGAGGCGCCGATGCGGTCGGCCGGCTGCAGCGGCAGGCTGCCGCCGGCGTCGAGCTTGCCGCGCGACGTGTCGGCAAACAGGCGGCCCGACCAGCCCGCGCCCGTCTCGTTGATCGTCAGCTCCGCCTCGGCGCCGCGCACGGTGGCGTCGCCCTGCTGGAAGATGCGCTCACGCAGCTCGTCGCCCGGGTTGCCCTCCTCGTCCACCAGCGTCCCGGTGATATTGCCGTAGATGAAGTCGGTAAACTTGTTGCGGTAGACGTTTGCCTTCCAGCGCACCAGGCCCGTGTTCTTCTGCACCGACAGTTCGACGTTGCGCGAGGTCTCCTTGCGGAAATCCGGATTGCCGATGTCGAACGTGACGGTGGCGTCGTGCGGGCCAAACGAGTACAGCTCCTCCGTGGCCGGCGCGCGTTCGGCGTACGACAGGGTCAGTCCGGCGCCGTAACCCGGCATGAACGGCCACATGGCGCCGACGGAACCCGACTTCAGGTCGAACGAACGTTCCTTGCCGACGACCGGCTCGCGCTTGACGGCGTCGAAGCGCGCGCCAGCGGACAGGCGCACGGGGCCCAGGTCCTTTTCCTCGACGAGGAAGCCGGCGGTGGACGTCGAGCGCGTTGTCGGCACCGTGTCCGGCCCACCCTCGGCGCTGAGCGCGGAGAAGTGCGTGTTCTCGGTCTGCATGCCGAACGTACCGTGCCAGCCGGCGACAGGGGCGTGCGCCAGCTCCCACCGCGTCTCCGTCGAGCGGTTGCTGAAGCGCACCTCGGGCGCGCCGTCGTCACCGAGTTCGGCGTGCTTGTAGTCCGTGTGGCCGGCCTTGAACTTGAACGTCTCGAAGCCGGAGAACGGCGCCTTGACGAGGCCTTCGACGTCGTAGCGGGTCTGTTCCAGGTCGATGCGCGAGCCTTCGTCGCTGGTGATGCCGTACAGGTTGGTCAGGTGCGACACGGAGGCGCCCACATAGCCCCAGCTCTCGACATACGACGCGCCGATGCCGGCATTGCGCTCGCGCGTATCCGAATGCGGCAGGCGACCGGAGGCGGAGTCCGGGTCATTCAGCACGCGCGTTTCCGGGATCTTGTAGTCGTCGGCATTGCGCGCGTTGCCGTCCACGTGCACGGCAATCTTGCCGAACGCCGCATCGACGGTGCCGGATGCGTTCTTGCCCGTGTCGACGGTGCTGTAGCGCGCCTCGACCTGGCCCGTGGGCTTGGTCTCCAGCGCCGTCGGAATGCGTTCGTTGACGACGTTGACGAGACCACCAATGGCACCGGAGCCGTACAACAGAGCAGCGGGACCGCGCAGGATTTCAATCTGGTGCGCCACGGCGCCTTCGGCCGCGACGGCGTGGTCGTTCGACAGTCCCGACACGTCGGACACCGACATGCCGTTCTCCAGCATCTTCACGCGCGGCCCTTCCATGCCGCGGATGATCGGACGCGACGCGCCGGCGCCGAAGGCCGACGCCGACACGCCCAGTTCCTGCGACAGCGTCTCGCCCAGCGAGCTGCCGGCCTTGTCTCGCAATTCGTCGCCCTGCAGCACCTTGGCGGGCGTGAGGATCTGGTCGCCCTCGGCGGTGCGGAACGGGTTGGCGGTCACGACGACCTTGGGAACGACGGCGTCGTCGGGTGCATCGACAGGGGCGGCAAAAGCGACAGGAGACAGGGCGGCCAGGATAGCGTTGGCCAGCAGCGTGCGTTGCATATTCATGTAAAACCTCAGGCAATAGGAATGACGAGCTGCCGCCGCACGGAAAAAAGCGCGCGGCGGTTACAAAGTACGGAACTTGAGCAGGTCAGGCCAGAGGAGGCGCGCGCGACTGGAAAACGCAGACGGTGCGCAGGCACGCAGCGGGCGTATCGGCCGCGGGCAGGGGAAGGTATTCGGGAGCGACAGCGCTGAAGCTGTACGTGGGCACGCCCAGCGCATGCGCCAGCTGGTCGCCGGAGAGGCACAGGCCGCACAGGTGATCCGCGGCGATTGAACGTTTGGTGTCGTCCGTGTTGCTTTCATCACCCTGCAACAGCGCCGCCAACCGCTGCGCCGCCGGCACGTGCGTGTACACGTGCGACACCGCCAGCTGCTGGGAAACCAGCAACAGCAGCGATAACAGCAGTTGAACGATGATGCGTGAAGACATGCGGTGCTGTCGGCGATCGTCAGGATGCCACGTCAAGCGTGGGTCGGAAACTGGAGCGGGTGAAGGGAATCGAACCCTCGTCTTAAGCTTGGGAAGCTCCTGCTCTACCATTGAGCTACACCCGCGTACGGCGCATTCTACGCGGGTTTGTACGCTGTTGACAACTTTCCATGGGGTGCGTCTCGGGCAGGCCCGAGGCGCGGGATTCTTGCGATTGGGAATCTCTCGTCGCCAAAATGGAATGTAGTCTTGATACAGAAAAGATGCGAAATTGTCGCGTAAACGCCACTTTCGATGTAACTCGCGGGGCTGACCGGGCATAAATTGGCACAGCAATCTGTAGTTTGACTACGAGCCCATTGACGAAAAATTTAGTTTTCATACAAGATGGCTGGGAACGCGCCGCCAGAGCGCTGTCCACCCACTACCTTGGAGACGTCAATGCACAGCAGTTCCCATCACCGTCATGCCCTCGCCTCTTTGCGCCTGCACCCCATCGCCGGTGCCTGCGCCCTTCTCCTCAGCCTGCACGCCGACATTGCCACCGCACAGGAAGCGCCCGCGGGCGAAGCCACCATGACGAAGGTGACCGTGTCCGGCATCCGCCGCGGCATCGAGGACGCGATCTCGGTCAAGAAGGATGCGACGTCGATCGTCGAATCCATTTCGGCCGAGGACATCGGCAAACTGCCGGACACCAGCATCGCCGAATCGATCGCCCGCCTGCCCGGCCTGACCGCGCAGCGCGTGGCGGGGCGGGCGCAGGTGGTCAGCATCCGCGGCCTGTCGCCCGACTTCGCCACGACGTTGCTCAACGGCCGTGAGCAGGTCAGCACCGGCGACAACCGCAGCGTGGAATTCGACCAGTACCCGTCCGAGCTGCTGAGCGCGGTGACGGTGTACAAGACACCCGATGCGGCCATCGTCGGTCAGGGCCTGTCCGGCACGATCGACATGCAGACGGTGCGGCCGCTGGCCTTCCCCGGCCGCACCATCTCGTTCAACCTGCGCGGCGAAAAGAACTCGCTGGGCAAGATCGCCGATGCGAAGGACACGGGACACCGCGTCAGCGCCAGCTATATCGACCAGTTCGCCAACCGGACGGTCGGCGTGGCGCTCGGCGTCGCGCACATGGAGTCGCCGATCCTCGACCACGAGACGGGCACGTATGAACCCTTCGACCAGACGCGCATCGCGGGCGTGCCGGCCGGCACCTACGTCACCGCGGGCGTCAAGGCGCTGGCCAAGAGCGGGCGGCTGACTCGAACCGGCGTCATCGGCGTGCTGCAATACCGGCCCAGCCGCCAGTGGGCCAGCACCCTCGACGTGTTCGCGTCGAACTTCCGGCAGGTCGATACCAACAACCAGTTCGAGGTCAACCTGGGCGGCTTCAACGGCACGAACAATCCTGCCGGCTTCAATTACGCAACGACGTCCATCGTCGGCGACACGCTGGTCGGCGGTACCGCCACCGGCGCCTACCCGCTCGTGCGCGGCCAGTACAACCACCGCGAGGACACCATCCGCACGGCCGGCTGGAGCAACCGCTTCAAGTTTGACAACTGGTCGCTGCTGGTCGATGCGAACTACTCGCAGGCCAAGCGCGACGAAACGTACCTGGAAAACAACCTGCAGCTGCAGACGGCAGGCGGTGGCGCGTTCAACGATCCGTTGATGACGGTGGGCTGGCACCCGGGCGGCTTCGCCACGCTGTCCGGCCAGCTCGACTACAGCAACCCGGCCATCCTCCACACCGGCAATTCCATCTACGGCTATGGCAAGACCTATGCGCCGCACCTGAAGGACCGGCTGGCCAGCCTGAAGGTGGCCGCGACCTTGCCGGCGCCGGCCGTGCTGGAGCGGTACGTGTCCGGCTTCGACGTCGGCGTTAACTACAGCGACCGTACCAAGACGAAGCGCCAGCCGTCCGGCCTGCTGTTTGCCAGCGGCACACCAACCATCGCCAGCGAGCTGCTGTACACGCCCGTCGACCTGGGCTTCGCGGGCGCCGGCACCGTGCCGTCCTGGAACGTGCCGGCCGTGATCGACCGCTACTTCGATCCGATCAGCTACAGCCTGGAGAACAATGCGGGCACGATCAGCCGCGCCTGGGACGTAACGGAAAAGATCACGACAAGCTTCGTCCGCGCCAACCTCGACGGCGACGTGGCCGGCTACTCGCTGCGCGGCAATATCGGCGCCCAGGTCATCCGCACCGACCAGTCGTCGGCCTCGCTGTACGCGGACGCGGCCGGCGCGGCCCACCCCATCGAGAACGGCAAGACCTACACGGACGTGCTGCCCAGCCTGAATCTGGCGCTCGGGCTGGGCGAAGGCCAGACGGTACGCTTCTCGGTGGCGAAACAGATGGCGCGTCCACGGGTGGACCAGCTCAACGCCGGCTTCAACTTCACTGTCGAATCCGGCACGCGCCTGCCCAGCGGCAGCGGCGGCAACACGAAGCTCGACCCATGGCGCGCGAAGGCCATCGACCTGTCGTACGAAAAATACTTCGGCAAGAAGGGCTACGTCGCGCTGGCGGGCTTCTACAAGAAGCTCGACACGTACATCTACACGTTCTCGGAAACGCGCGACTTCTCGCAGTACACGGCCGGTACGAACGCCATCTCGAACTTCGGCCAGTACACGACGTCGTACAACGGCGACGGTGGCATGATCAAGGGCGCCGAGCTGACCGTATCGGTTCCGCTCGACCTCGTCACGTCGGCGCTGGACGGCTTCGGCGTCATCGCCAGCACGTCGTACACGAAGAGTGGCATCGACATCAAGGAAGTCAACGCCACGATCGGCAAGATCGAGCTGCCGGGCCTGTCGCGCAACGTCTCGAACCTGACGCTGTACTACGAAAAGTCAGGCTTCTCGACCCGCGTCAGCGCCCGTCACCGCTCCGACTACGTGGGCGAAGTCGGCAACTTCTCCGGCGACCGCCAGCTGCGCTACGTGGTCGGCGGCGCCACCGTCGACTTCCAGGCCGGCTACACGTTCGAACAGGGGCCGTACAAGGGACTCGGGCTGCTGCTGCAGGTGAATAACCTGAACAATGCGGCGTACGAGACCTATGCGAACCGGGCAGACCGGCAGCTGGAGTATGCGAAGTATGGGCGGACGGTTTTGTTTGGCGTGAATTATAAGTTCTGATGGCGCGCTGGGGCGGCGGCTTTGGTGGCCGCCTGCTTGCGTTCAGATTGCCTGCACTCGACGAATGCGGGGCCAAGCTACTGCTCGACTTTTGCCAAGTGCGATGGGTACCGCGTTCACCGGGTGCCTACGCGCCTGGATCAATGACCTTAGAAATAGGGATGTCATCAGCTGGCGGCTCGTCCAGCTCATGCAACACTTCCCGCGTGTCGATCGGAGCCGCAGCCGCATCGGGATCGAGCAGGTGGCCCGCGCGATCGAACGCGAGCATCCCGCTCAGCCGGGCTGCTCGAGCGACAGCAGCTGGCCCAGCGGATGGTAGGTGCTGCGGACGCTGCCGCGACCATCATTCGCGATGTGCAGCAGCGTTCCCGTCACGTCGTATCGTAGCAGCGCTCGCGCAGTCGGTTGCTGCCCTAAACTGGAGTAAAGCTGCTTAGACTCTATTGCGGATTTAGATAAGGACCTCGTGAGTCCTTCCGTTGCCGTACCCAGTTAATGCCCCTCACGCAGTCCAGGTGCATGTGTCCAGCCAGTGCTCTTCATTAGCGTTAATGATCGAAGAAGAATGGCATAGCTTCCGTATCCACGTTCTCATCCTCCTCGAAGCTTTCGCAGCATATCTCGAACTGGTTGCCTTCTGGATCGTTAACATAGGCATAGAACCCTCCCGGATGACTACCAGCCGACTCGAATATTGCTCCTCGTTGGTGAAGCTCAAAACAGTATGACAGAAAGTTTTTCTCTACCATATATGAGAAGATAGGCAGCTTTTCTTCTCGGTGGGGGTGATGAGTATCCTCACCTGCGAGCATCATCCGCAATGCTACCTCTTCAGTATGTCCAGGCAGAAAAAGCAGCCCTTCATTCTTTGTGAAACCCATTATTTCACAATAATATTTCATTGCTACTTTGGGATTTTTTACAGGAATGATAATCTGAATTTTAGTCATATTGGACATAATGTTTTACTGGGAGGCCTCTTGCTTTGCCTCGAATTCATCCTCGCCGTGTCAATTTTCTTTGGCGAACCCTTGTAGACCTTCGCGCCTACTTCAGCTAAAACGCTTTTCTCCGCTATGTAAAATGGGCTCCTATTCGGCGATGCATCTATTCCGATATCAATGAACGAATACCCCTGCGCGTTCATCCTTCTTATCCAGCCAGCATTTGCCTCCAGCGCAATAACTTCTCACTCTACCTTTGTTGGCTTAATCAAAGACGCTCCTGATTCTTCCATTAGCGCGCCCCAGTCCTTTTTGATGGTTCGAAACTCATCACATGGAAACTTCACCCTCAGCGCGGCTGCGTATACCTCTACCGTATCCTGCCCTTCCCCAACCACTACATACTTCGCGAGACCTAAGGGGTCTACCCATAATACAGGACTTGGTGCATATAAGCGGGGATTGACTCCACCCGCAAGTTTTATCGGGTCGTCGCTGAGATAGCGTGCACTAGCGGGATCATAATATCGATAGCGGTTATAATGCAGACCTGTTTCCGTGTCTTCGTATTGCCCCTGAAAACGTAGGGGCTGCTCTAGCGTGCGATCCAATTTCCATGACGCCGCACCCCAAGCTTGGTAGCGCGCCCCCCAGACCAGAGCACCATCTTCGCCCAACAGCTCCAAGGGGGTTCCCTGATGGTCACACTGATAATACTGAATAGTTTCCCATGTGTCCGAGCACTGAACATCAGAGCGAGAACCAATTTCTGGATGAAGGATGTCAAAGCTTTCGCTAGAATCTACCCGCACCAACGGTACGAAACTATCTGGCTCATACACATACGTAACAGTCCTGTTCGCATTAGCCTCTTGCACCATCACATCGCCATCCCACACAAACAGCGTGAGCTGTCCAGTGTGAGCATAGCCAATCGCCGGCGGTATTTCTCCCTCCATCCACGGCTGCTCATCAACGCGCTTGGCAATCCTCCGACCGAATGCATCGTAACTGTACCGCGCAACCATGCGTGATGTGGCAAAGGTCCGTATGGCGGTTGTCAGGCGATTCTCCGAGTCGTACTTGAATGTCAGCACGCCCTCTTCGTTCGCCACGCTGGAAATGCGCGGCCGCTTGATCACAGTATTGCCGTGGGCATCGTACTCGTATTCATACCCCATGTACTGCCGCAGCAGGTTGTGCGTGACCTTGGCGATGCTCGGCCGGCGGGTGCCGGCTGACGGCTGCTCGTCCAGCTCACGCAACACTTCCCGAGTGTCAATCGGAGCGGCAGCCGTGTCGGGATCAAGCTGGTTGCCGGCGGGGTCGAACGCGAACATTTCAGTCAGGCCGGGTTGAACGGCCGACAGCAGCTGGCCCAGCGGATCGTACGTGTAGCGGATGCTGCCGCGGTGTTCATCCGCGATGTGCAGCAGGTTTCCGGTGGCGTCGTATTCATAGCGGCGCTCGCGCAGCCGTTTATTGCCTTGGTCGAGCGTAAAACTGCTTAGGCGGGATTGTGGATCGTAGGTACGGCGCTCCGTCAGGCGTTCGGTTGCGGTGCCCAGTTCACGCACCGTTTCGCGGTGCAGGTGGTCGCGTTCCAGGTCGACGATGGTTTTGCCTTGCCACAGTGTGCCGTGCCAGTGGCCGCTGCCGTAACGCAGTGTGTCGATGCGGCGGCCATTGGGGAGGATCGTCTGGATGCGGTTGCCGAGTTCATCGTACGCGTGCGTCATCGTAAACGCCGCTATCGGCTGCATTTCCTGGCCCGGCAGCGTGGGTGGGCCGGGGCTGTATGCCGCTCGCTCGTCGATCAGTTGGCCAACCGGATCGTACATGAAGCGGTGTTCGGCTTCCCGCGTGGACGTCGCTGTCAGCCGGCCGAGGGCGTCGTAGGCGTAGCGTACGGCGCCGTCGGCGCTGCTCTTTGCCAGCAGGCGGCCCAGCGCATCGCGGGCGAAGTCCGTGCGCACGCCTGCGCATTCGGTGGCGATCAGGTGGCCTGCGTTGCTGTAGACGTAGTGCGTGGTCTTGCCGTCGAAGCCGGTCTCGCTGGTCAGGCGACCTTCGGCGTCGTAGCCGAACAGGTACGACTCGTCGTTGCCGTTGACGAGCTCCAACAGGCGCAGCGCGTTGTCGTAGCGATAGCGCAGCGTCTGTTCTTTCGCGTCGATACGTTCGACCAGCAGGCCGTGGCCGTCGTAGCGGTAGCGTGTGCGGTGCTCCTTCGCGTCCGTGTGCGCCAGCAGGTTGCCGTCGGCGTCGTAGTCGAAGCGTTCGTTTGTCTTGTCCGGATGGCTGATTTCGACCACGCGGCCTTGCTGGTCGTAGCGATAGCGGGTGGCGTTCTCCATCGCGTCGATCTGTGCGGTCAGGCGGTGATTGGCGTCGTACTGATAGCGCGACGTAAAGCCCGAGCAGTCGGTGTACGACGCCAAACGACCGGCGTTGTCGTAGGCCAGGCGCTTTATGCCGCCGCGGGCGTCCGTCACCGTTGCCAGGCGGCCCTTGTCGTCGTAGGCGTAGCCGGTGCTGCGCCCCAGGGCGTCGGTGCGTTCGATCAGGCGGCCCGCTTCGTCGTAGCGGCTGGTCGTGGCGTGGCCCAGCGCGTCCGTGACCGTTACCGGCAGGTTGCAGGTGTCGTAGTCGATGCGGGTGACGTGGCCTTGCGCGTCCGTGACCGTGGTCAGGTTGCCGGCAGCGTCGTAGCCGTAACGGGTGGCGGCACCGTCGGCGCCCACGTCGGCCAGCAGCATGCCGTCGCGGTCCCATTGACGGCGGCCCAGCGCGCGTGCTCTGCCGTCCGGGCCAACGCGGCGCACGTCGGTTGCCAGCCAGTTGGCGTCAAAGCGGTATTCCAGTATGCCGCCGTCCGGCTCCGTCACATGCGTCGTGTCCGCGTCGATGTAGGCGATCGACACCTCGTTGCGACCGTCCGCTGTGATCGTGCGCACGGCGCGGGCTTGATAGCTGTTGTCGATGCCGATCGGGTGGCGCCCGCCCAGTTGTGCGTCGTCCAGCACGACGCCGGACCAGCGCTCGCGCAGGGCCGCCAGGCTAACCCACTGCAGGCCGTGGACGAAACCGCCGTAGGTGGTGTAGCGCACCAGCAGATGGTGGTCATAGGCGTACGTGCGCAATTCGTCGGCGATGTTCGTTTGCGCGACGAGGTCGCAACCCGTCTGTAACGTGGTAGCGGCGTAGCGATAGCGCGCATGACAGATGCGCGAGCCGTCCGGCAGCACCTGTTCGACGCGGCCGATGCGGGGCGGCGCATGCTGTTCTTCCCCCGCCAGCAAATATACGTCGCGCAGCGCTTCGATCACCAGACCATCGTCCGTGCGCACGCGCAGCAGCACCTGGCCGGGATGGGCATCGTGAAACCGTTCGATGGTGATGCCGCTGCCATCGCGCTCCGCCCGCCGCGTCAGATCGAAGCGTTGCGTGCGTGCGGGCGGTCGCGGCGGAAGCATCGCGTTGACACCGTCGTAACCGTGCGGCAGCAAGGCTTCCCTGCCAGCCGTGAACGTATCCATACTGCCGTCGCGCCACGTCAGGGTGAACTGCGTGCCACCGTCGCGACGCAGGACGAAGCCTTCGCCGCGATGGTCGTAAGCTTCGCCCGGCGCCAGCGCCGGCAGGCGCAGCGCACGACCGGTGGCGTCATGGTAGACGGTGCCTTGCGCGCAGACGGAAATGGCGCTCGTGTACGGCGTCGCCCAGCGCGCCCCCAGCAGGCCCCAGTCTTCCGTCTCCGCGCCGGAGCGGTAGGTGCGGGTCCAGTCCAGCGGCGTGGGCCCCTCCAGCACGAAGTCCGTCTGCGGCAGGATTTCCTCGCCCGTGCCGAAGTGCACCGGGTGCGCGCTCTTGACGCTCTTGCCGCCCGGTGCGCCGTTTTTCGGACAGCAGTCGGACGGCTTGTCCTTTTTCGGTTCCTTCTTCTGGCGGGTCTTGCCGCCGTCGCGGCCGTCCTTGTCGTTGCCGCCGCTCGCCTTGGTCGGCGGCTTTTTCGGCGGCGGTGGCGTCGATCCCGGCTTGGCGCCCTTGGGCAGCAATTTCTTCAGCATGCCGCCGACAAACGGGATGCGCTTGAGTGCCAGGTTTTCTATCGCGCTCACCACCATCCCGGTCAGCACGCCCGTCACGTCGGGCATCTTCCCGGTCAGGATGAAGTCCGATGCGCGGTCCAGCGCCGTGGCCGCGGTGTCGGTCGCGTAACCGCCGACGGTCATCACGCCGCCCGTGGCGCCGCCAACCGTGGCGACGGTTTCCATCGCCGCCGCCACCGGCAGGCCCACACCTGTCGCGGCCACGCCCGCGCCGGCGACGGCGGTGACTCCGCTGGCTACGGTGAGCTTGCCGCCTTTTTCCATCCCCCACTCGCCCACGCTGTGGGCGCTGGCCGAGATATTGTCCTTGTAGTACTGCGCCGCGTCGTGGAGCATGCCCAAACGGGGCCGCGCGCCCTGCACGCCGCGCTCGTAGATGCGGCCGATCGTATTGCGGTTGTTCATCCAGACGTAGCGCGATTCCTGCACCGTCTGCGTGCCGTTGGCACCCTTGGTGGAGCTGTAGCCGTTGCTCTCGACCTTCTTCAGATTCGTGCCGCTCTTGATGCCGCCCAGGGTGCCGCGCTCGTCGCCCTTGACGGCCGGGATGAAGCTGCGCCCGTGCAGGAATACCGGCTCGCCATGGGTCTTGACGTTGCTCGATACCGACTGGGCATCGGCGAATTCGCCGGTGATCGTGTAGGGGATGGGTACGACGCTGCTGCCGACCGGGGTCTTGCAGATGTCCGGCGCGACGCTGACGCAATAGAAGCGCTTCGACTTGGTGACTGTTTCGTGGGCCATGGCGTGATCTTCAGGCAGCAGCGGGAGCGGACGTCCACTGCGTCAACCGCTCCAGCTGTTCGGGGGTGGCGGCATGCAGCAGGCGTGCTTCGGCGAATTCGCCATCCGCCGGGAGGCAAAGGCGCCAAGTCAGTTCAACCGTTCCGGCAAGCGTGTCGATCAAGACCGTATCGACCGCCAGCGGCATGGCGGCAACGGCATCTTCGGCGTCCGCGGCCAGCACGAACAGCGACTGCCTGGGCAGCTCGAAGGCCAGCACGCTGTGGCCGGTGGCGTCAAGCCGCGCCCAGTCGCTGTTCGATGGCGTCATGTTGACAACGATGAAGCGCTCCTCGCCGGTCAGGTGATCGCACTGCTGGTCGGACGGGGCGCCGTTCCAGTAGCCGAAATCGAAGTCGGGCGGCAGGCGCGGCACGTCGTCCGCGCCCCAGGTTGTCGTGACGTCCATCGTGCCGACCAGATCCCGGCGCGGACGCCATGCCCGGCCGACGAAACCGAAACCGGCCGGCGTCAGGGTGGCCTTGCCACGACCGGCGTCCCAAAAGAGGTCGGCCGTGAAGGGCGCGTTGGAGTACTCGATCTGCGGCGCGGGCAGGCACGCCGGCTCGACGGCATCGAGATACCACGCCGGCGCAAAGCCCTTGCCCACGGGGTTGTACTGACAGGCGTCATGCGCCACCGGCGCCGCTTCGCCGAACTGCGCGCTCTGGTCTGGACTCAGCCGGTAACGCTGCGGCACACGCTGCGCTGCCGGGCTGCCGCGTTCGACGAGCGCCTGGCCGCCCTGGGCATATTCGTAACAGACGGGCACGCGCTGTATTGGCGTCGTCTGCGTGAGCTTCCATGGGCATTGCCCGACCGCCGCCAGCGGCAGGACGGCAGCAGCGGTGCGCCGGCGCAGTTCACGGGGGACGGTCACGTGCAGGATCTTGTCGATGAGGCGCCGGCCGGGAACGATCTTCCCCGCGGCCTGCTGCGCTTCGGCATGCCAGCGCTGCCGGGCTTCCTGCGAAACGGGCTGGAAGGGATTGAGCGGGCGCGGTGGTTCCGGCGGCGATGCGTGCCGGTCCGGATACTGCACCCGCAGGACAATGGGGAACGACTCGGCCGCCTGACCGGCTGGCGCGTGAGCGTCGCCGACAACGACCACGTCGCAGCGCGGCTTGTACGGCGCGAAATCGCTTTCCACGCGCACGCTGCGGTCGATGTCGTCATCGTAATGACGGTCCTGGCCGACCAGCGCGGGCGGCGGATCGAGCGGCACCAGGGCGGCGCGGCCGTCGCTGCCGCACGGCCCGAACCGGAAGCCGCTCCGGGCGACGATCACGTGGAAGGCCGTGTCGTGCTGGTCCAGCATGTCGAAATGGAGCGCGTCGAACGCCGTGTCGTTCCTGAAGCGCAGGGGCGGAATGGAGGGAATGGCGTTCATCTCAGCCCTGCGGATTGGTGTCGACATCGTCTCCGTGCAGCTCCACCTTCTTCGAACCGCGCACGATGATTTCCTTGCCGCTGATTTCAATGCGGCCGTTCTTGTGCATCACGAACGTGCTGTCGCCCACTTCGATGCGGAATTCGTCGCCGGCCGTGAACGATATCTTCTGGCCGACCATCACCGTCTTCGACAGCCCCACTTCCTCGGCCTGCATCAAGGCGACAGTCGTGTTCATGGCGCCGCCAACGCTGGTCTGGTAAGCGGCACCGATCGTGACCATCTTCGCCAGCGCGACCGTCTCTGTCTTGACCCGGCCGATCGTGACGTGGCGGCTGCCGCCGATGCTGACGTTTTCGTCCGCGCCCACGTCTTCCGTCCGGTTTTCGCCGATGCTGATCGTCTCGTTTTTTGCCACGTCCTCGGTGCGGTTGGCGCCGACACTGATCTTCTCCTCGCGGCCTACCTGCTCGGTACGATCGCGCTTGATATGGCTGGTCTCGTCGCGGTCGATGGTCTTGCGCCGGTCGTTGCCGACCCACTTGTCCTCGTCATGCTCGACTTCCGTCAGCTGGTCCTTCTCCGCATGCAGCCAGAGCTGCTCCATGCCCTTGCGGTCTTCGAAGCGGATGGCGTTGGCGTTGTCGTAACCACCGCCCGGCGTGGAGCGCGACAGGATGCCGCTTTGCGTCTTGTTGGCCGGCAGCGGCCAGGGCGGCATCGTGTCGGCATTGGGCACCATGCCCGTGATCAGGGGCCGGTCCGGACTGCCGTCGAGGAACTGCACGATGACTTCCGAGCCGATGCGAGGGATCGACGTCATGCCGAAGTTCGCTCCTGACCACGGCGTGGCCACGCGCACCCATGCCGAACTGCGGTCGTCGGCCTGGCCCTCGCGATCCCAGTGGAACTGCACACGCACGCAGCCGAATTCGTTGGTGTAGATCTCCTCGCCGGACGGGCCGACGACGATGGCGGTCTGCAGGCCGTAGATTTTCGGCTGCGTGCTGTTGAAGCTGCGGCCCGGTCGCCACGGAATGCGCACGCGGCTGCAGGTGATCCGGTTCGTGTAGTGCGACTCCGCATCGGTGCCGTCCTGCAGGTTGTTCGTAGCGGTATGCTCCGCTTCCAGGATCAGGAAATCCAGATCGTCGCCGGCGTCGCCATCGTAATGGCCGCTCAGCGTGAACTTGCGGCCGGGCTGCGCGGTGCGGTCGTTGCCTTCGCCCTGGAAGAACTTGGCCGTCGCCTCGATCTCTTCCAGGCGCATACGGGCCTGGGCGGTACCATCGACGCTGTCCTTGAACCCGTATGCACCGGCGTAGGCGTAGGACTCCATGCGCAGCACGTCGCCCTGCTCGTTGACCGTCGGCAGATCGACCACCGCCGGTCGTGGCTTCTTGAAATCGAAGCTCGACAGCGCGACGCTGGCCGGCATCAGGTGGCGCAGCGACGACCATTTCGCCAGGCCGTCATCCTCGCCGCTTCCCGCTTCGCTCTGGAACGGGATATCCGGGCGGTCGCCATCGATGACGGGCGAACCGACGGAATCGTCCGAGAGGATCAGCGTGTGCCCGTCGGCCCGGTGTTCGTAGCGGTAATGCCAACCCAGGTGCTCCCAGCGGCGGTGCAGATAGTTGTAGTCCGATTCGCCGTACTGGCAGGCGAAGGTCATTTGCGGATCGTCGCCAGCGATGCGCAACTCGGCCGACGCCACCGGGTAGTCGGCAAAGATCGCCTGCGTCTGGTCACCCACGGTCTTGTGGTGAAACAGGTAGTTGTCGTCCCGCAGACGCAGATAGGCAAGCCATGGCAGCAGAACCATCTTGTAAAACACCAGACCGCCATCGCTGCCCGTGCGGCCGAATTCAAAAACGTGACCATTGAAATAACGCAGGCTGCCGTCCTCGCGTACCAGCTCGACCGTGACCATCCTGCCTTGCACATATTTTAATGCGATATCGGCATCGTCAGAAATCACCTCCACTTCGAAACGGAAATCGCGCGACAGGCCTTCGTGCGCGTCGAGCCGGTTGGCCAACAGCACGGCGGCGGGGCCGTCGTCATTGGGAAATTCCAGACGCAGCAACCGATGATGCTGGCGACAGGAACTGAATAAGCGTAGGGCAGTCGTTATTGCGTCCATCGGTATCCTGGAATTGGCGCCAGCGTGAAGGAAGCCTCAGCAAGCGTGGGTGCCGCAAACCTGCCTAGTGCGGAATTTGCCAATTTTAGTCAGGGTACCGTTGCAAAAATCTGCTTTTGCCGAAGCGTTGATCCGCTTCAGCAATTCAAATTCGAAACCCGGCCTTAGTGAGTGGATTTGGAAACAGTCCCGGCGGCATCCGGCGAGCGGCCGCGCTGGCGTCGACGTTCACGGATGCTCAGCGCAATGGCCGAGACGAGGAAATACACCGCGCCGAAGCCGGCGTACCCCACCACGGTCGTGATGGGCGGAACAGCCGGCGCGCGCGCCTGGACGATGAAAAACACCCCGGCCAGCGCCGACTGCGCACCGCTGAGGACCATCGCCCATTGCGCCCCGGCTTGCCACCGCCGCAGCGCGGCGCTCAGCTGAAGCAATCCGGCCAGGATGGCCCAAGCGCCGAACACGGCCAGCACGTGGTTCATGTCGGAGGACGCGACGGCCAGCGCCAGCGCGACCGCCAGACTGATGATGACGTTCAGCAGCTGCGAACGGTTGGCACGCAACCCACCGTTGCGCCGGCTGTCGACGAAATTGGCGAGCGCATCCCACGTCGGATAGCAGACGAGCAGTGCGATGCCGATGCCCGCATGTTGCCGGGCAAATGCCAGCATGGCAGCCACCCACGCCAGCGAGAAACCGGCACGAATAAAGTAATAACGTTTCAGCCAGTTTCCCTGGCTTGCGTCGGGTATTGCAGATTGGTTGGTCATGGTTATCATCCTACTAGTTGGTAGTTGAATTGAGGAAAAAATAGGGATGGCGCAGTGGCCTGCGGCCATCCCTTTCGTCAGGCCTTGTAGCGGGCCAGTTGACTGCCGGCGACGGCACCGAATACGGCCACGTCGCCATACGCCCGGGCCGACAGCATGGCGCCGTGCACGGTTGCCATGAATACCTCCGCCTCGGCACGTGGATCGGCCGACAGCTTGATCGTGCCTCCCTGCACGCCTTGATCCAGGACCGCAGCCATCCAGCCGGACAGATAGTGGAAATAGGCCCGCACTTCCACTGCCACCTCGTGCGGCAGGATCGGCAGCTCCCCTGCCAGCAAGGCACAAACGCAGAATGGGGCACTGAGGTCGCCAATGCAGTTTTCCCAGTGCTTCACGTAGGCCCGTAACTGTTCCAGCGCATCGGGGATGGCCTGGCGCAGTTGCTCCAATCCTTCCTGGGTCGCCCGGCGGTGCTCGACGACCAGCGCTTTGACCAGGTCGACTTTATTCGGGTAGTGGTGGTGAATACTGGCTTTGCGAATGCCCACGACTTCGGCGATATCGGCATAGCTGAAACCGTTGTAGCCACCGGCCACGATCAGCGTACGGGCGCAGGACAGAATCTTTTCGGAAGTGTTCATGCGCACAGCCTACCTTCTAGTAGGGAAGTCGTCAAGCACAAACGCTCGTGCCACCGCGAGCGGGCGC
>Ga0308166_1002542_pt1 | contig 16634 bp, 19 predicted proteins | sample PhyCR2_2_FD_202137 | JGI IMG/M metagenome (GOLD analysis project Ga0308166, IMG submission 202137) | Phyllosphere microbial communities from UC Gill Tract Community Farm, Albany, California, United States - DLSLCC.R2 | ecosystem: Host-associated > Plants > Phyllosphere > Unclassified | place... | reverse complement strand
ACGGGCGTCACCTCCCCGACCACCCCTGCCGCGCCGAACCCGGCCGCAGCCTGACCTCCGTCTCACACAGGAAGAGAGAATCACATGCTTCGCTCGCTCTACTCCGGCATCTCCGGACTCCGCTCGCACCAGACCATGCTCGACGTGACCGGCAACAACATCGCCAACGTCAACACCGCCGGCTTCAAGGGCTCGTCCGTGCTGTTCCAGGATTCGCTGTCGCAGCTCATCGGCAATCCCGGCATCCCCGACGACGAGGTCGGCGGCCGCAACCCCGCGCAGGTGGGACTCGGTGTGCAGGTCGCCGGTGTGCGCACGAACTTCGCGCAGGGGTCGGCCCAGGCCACCGGGCGCGGGGGAGACCTGATGATCTCGGGTGACGGGTTCTTCGCCGTCCGTTCGGGCGGAGAGACCCTGTACACCCGTGCGGGCGGTTTCTCGTTCGACCCGACGGGCAAGATGGTCACCGCCGACGGCGCCGTCGTCCAGGGCTGGTCGGCGCAGAACGGCGTCGTCAACACCGGTCAGGCGACGGGGAACATCGTGCTGCCGCTCGACGCGGTCTCGCCGGCGAAGGCGACGACCGGCGCCACGGTCACCGGCAACCTCCCTTCGACCGCGGCCGTAGGCGATGAGCTCGTGCGCGACGTGACCGTGTACGACGCGCAGGGCACTCCGTCGACTCTGAGCCTGACGTTCACGAAGACCGCGACCGGCTGGGACGTCACAGAGCCCGTCAGCGGAGCCACCGGCTCGCTGACGTTCACCGACGGCAAGCAGGCGGGTGCCGGTCTCACACTGGCGGCAGGCGCGGTGAGCGTCGACCTCGGTGCGGTCACCGGCTACGCGAGCATGTCGACCGTCGCCGTCTCGGATCAGAACGGCTCCGCGGCCGGCTCGCTGAAGTCGTACAGCATCACCGGCGACGGCTCGATCGTCGGCACATTCAGCAACGGCGCCACCCAGACGCTCGGGAAGATCGCGATGGCGACCTTCGCGAACCCCGAGGGACTCGAGAAGGCCGGTGGCACGGCTTACCGGGTCTCGGTGAACTCCGGCGCCGCACGCATGGGGGAGCCGGGTCAGGCAGGCTTCGGCAACCTGGTGTCCGGCGCGCTGGAGATGAGCAACGTGGACCTCTCGCAGGAGTTCACCAACCTCATCGTCGCGCAGCGCGGCTTCCAGGCCAACGCGCGCATCATCACCACGAGTGACGAGGTCCTGCAGGAGCTCACCCAGCTGAAGCGCTGATCGCAGGCTCGAGTTCGAGCGCATCCGCTTGTCGACGCGGCCCGCCCCTGGTTACCGGGGGCGGGCCGCGTCGCGATAGTCGGCGCAGACTTCCCCCTCTCGTCCGAAGCCCGGAGACCCCGCGATGATCATCGTCACCCGCCTCGACCGCACCCGGTTCGCGGTGAACCCGGACCTGATCGAGCGCATCCACTCGTCGCCGGACACGACGCTGCACATGGTCGACGGCAAGGTCTACGTGATCGAGGAGACGCTGGACGCCGTGATCGACCTGATCGTCGGGTATCGGGCGCGCGTCCTCGGCGCAGCCCACGCTCTGACTCCGCAGACGGGGGTGTGATCGTGGATCCCGCATTCGTCATCGGCGTCATCCTCGCGTTCGGTGCTCTCGTCGCGATGATCACGATGGAGGGGGCGAGCTTCGAGGCGCTGCTCATCCCCGCGCCGATGATCCTCGTGCTCGGTTCCACGATCGGCGTGGGCATCGCGAGCCACACGATGCGCGACACGATCCTCGCGGTCAAGAGCCTCGGGCGAATGGTGCGCGGGCCGAAGATGACCCCGGAGGCGGTGATCCCGTTCCTGGTCGGCTATGCCGAGAAGGCCCGCGGCGAAGGTCTCCTCGCGCTCGAGCAGGAGCTCGACGGCGCACCGGACGCGTTCACCCGCCAGGCGCTGCAGGCACTCGCAGACGGCACGGACGCCGAGGACCTGCAGATGGTGATGGACGACGAGATCGCCGCCACCTCCTCGCGCAATCGCGTCGCTTCGAAGTTCTTCGGCTCTCTGGGCGGCTACGCGCCGACGATCGGCATCGTCGGCACGGTCGTGTCGCTCACGCACGTGCTCGAGAAGCTCGACGAGCCCGACCATCTGGGCCCCATGATCGCCGCCGCGTTCGTGGCCACGCTGTGGGGCCTGCTGTCGGCCAACTTCATCTGGAACCCGATCGCGGGCCGCCTCAATCGCATCGGCGCCGTCGAGCTCGAACGCATGACGCTGGTGTCCGAGGGCATGCTGGCCATCCAGGCGGGAAGCGCACCGCACCTGCTGCAGGAGCGTCTCGAGGCGCTGTCGAGCGTCAAGCCGAAGGCCCAGAAGCAGAAGCGGGAGCAGGAGTCTTCCGTGGAGGACATCCTGTGAGCCGGGTCCGTCGCGCACGCGGCCGCGGCCACGAAGACGATACCCACGACGAGCCGGACGAGCGCTGGGCCGTGTCTTACGCCGACATGGTGACGGTGCTCATGTGCCTCTTCATCGTGCTGTTCGCTGTGTCGAACGTCGACAAGACGAAGTTCGAGCTGCTGGCCAACAGCCTCGCGACGGGGTTCGGTCAGGAGAGCACCGAGGGCGGGGCCGACAGTGCAGAGGGCCTGATCGTTCCGCCCGAGCTGCAGGATGACGACGGCGTGGTCGATCTCGCGGCTCGCGCCGAGGCCGAGTTCGAGTCGCTGGAAGAGCTGCGCGATCGGATGAGCGCTGCACTGGCAGCCCAGGGGCTGCAGGACACCGTCTCGTTCGTGATCGACGACCGCGGGCTGCAGGTCGGGCTGGTGGGTGCCGAGACGTTCTTCGCCGACAACAGCACCGAGCTCTCGGCGAAGGCGAACGCCGTGCTCAATGCGATCGGCGACGTGCTCGTCACCGTCGACAACCAGGTGAGCGTCGAAGGGCACGCCGATCACCGTGTCTCAGCCGCCCCGTTCGCGACCAACTGGGAGCTCTCCGGAGGGCGGGCCACCCAGGTGGCGCGATTCCTCGTCGAGCACGAGGGCGTCGGCGGACCGAGGGTGAAGGCGACCGCGTTCTCCGACACCCGTCCGATCGTGCAGGGCGACAGTCCCCAGGCCCTGGCCAGCAACAGACGCGTCGACATCGTCGTCGAGTCCACCGAGGAAGAGCAGGTGCGAGCGCTGATCCCGGCTCTCGCGGCCGCCGCGGCGACGAGCTGAGCACCCGTGACCACCACCGTCGAGGAGACCCCCATGACCGCAGCCGCCGTGCTCGAGGACCCGGCCGCGCGCTACCCCGCGTACGATTTCGGCCGCCCCGCCCAGCTCGGACGGGAGAGCACGCGGCACCTGGAAGCGGCGTTCGAGTCGTTCGCGCGCCTCTGGTCGTCGCAGCTGACGGCGAAGATCCGCGTGCGTGCCCATCTGACGCTCGAGTCCGTCGACCTGGTGTCGTACGAGGAGTACGCCGACACACTGCCCGGCACCACCGCCATGGTGGCCGGTTCCTTCGCGGATCGCGAGGAGCCCTGCGTCGTGCAGTTCGGCCTCGACAGCGCGCTCCTGTGGGTCGTGCAGATGATGGGCGGTCGCAGCACCTCGCTGCCCGAGGCGCGGACCTTCACCCCGATCGAGCTGGCACTGGTGCGCAATCTGATGGAGGGCACGTTCGAGCACCTCCATGCGAGCCTCGACGCCCTGCTCCCCGGGGCGCCGCGATTCAGCGCCGTCCACTACAACCCGCAGTACATGCAGGTGATCTCGGCGACCGCAGCGGTCATCGTCGCGCGGTACACGATGCGGTTGGGCGACGCCGAGACGACGGCGACGGTCATGCTCCCCGCATCTGCGGTGGTCGACCGCCTCGCCGCGACCGGGTCGGATGCGGGTGCCGCCCACACCGCGCAGCAGACCCTGGAGCAGCTGCGCAGCGCCCCGCTGGAGATCACACTGCGTCTTGCTCCCCTCACGATCGGCACGGGCGAGGTGCTCGACCTCGCGCCCGGTGATCTGCTGCGCCTTCCGCATCCGGAGACCAGACCGTACGAACTCGTGGCGGGGGAGACCCAGATCGCCCTCGCCACCCCTGGGAGCAGAGGCTCACGCCTCACCTGCAAGATCACGACCACCCCTGAGGAGACCCACTGATGAGCACCTTCCACGAGACCGCCATCGCCGCGGCTATCGCCGGCAAGCTGCCGTTCGGCTACCCCGTCATCCCGGCACCGTCGACCGACCCGGGGGCCTCCGGCCAGGCCGTTGCCGTCACGTTCGCGGGCAGCCCCGGGGCGCGCCTCGCGATCCAGGTCGCCGATCCGTCGCAGCTCGAAGACGGCTCGAAGAACGCGCCCCTGACCGATCGACTGCATCCGATCTTCGAGGCGGCCGCCGCCGTGCTCGGCAACGGCTCCCTCGGCGACGGTGAAGTGGTGGATGCCGCTGACGTGTTCACCGACGCGGGCACTCAGGTGTTCGACATGGTCGACGCGGCGGGCAGCGTCGTCGCCCGCGCCGCGGTGCGCATCGACGGGCCACGAGCCTCTGCCGCCTCGTCTGCACCGCAGCGTCTGAGCCGAATCGCCGGCGTCGAGATGGAACTCGTGGTCGAGATCGGCCGCACGCGGATGCCGGTGCGCGACGTGCTGTCGCTCGAACCCGGTCGTGTCGTCGAGCTCGATCGCGCGGCCGGATCTCCTGCCGACATCAAGCTCAACGGCCGCTTGATCGGTCACGGTACCGTCGTGGTCGCCGAGGGCGATTTCGCCATCCGCGTCGAGCGCATCCTCGACGGCGCAGAGACCGTCTGACCCGTGGACGACATCCTCGTCGCACTCCGTGCGATCGTCGCCCTGGGGGCGGTGCTCGGGCTGCTGCTGTTCCTCAGCCGTCGACTGCAGAAGTCGCAGGCGAAGGGCACCCGCCCGCTCGCTGGTCTGCTGCCGAAGCGGCTCACTCGGCTCACCGAGCTCAGGCCGTCGCGCCCGTCGGCGAGTCCCCGGCCGAGGCCGGAGAAGATCACGGTCGTCGCGCGGTCGGGCATCGGCGGCAAGGCGCAGCTCGTGGTCGCCGAGTTCGGCGGGATCCGATACGTCCTCGGTGTGACCGAGCATGGGATCAACGTCGTCGACACCCAGGAGGCCCCGCCCGCCGAGGGGGAATCCACGACGGAGGAGGCCTCGGGCGAGGACGACCTGTCGAACGACATCGTCGATCGCGCGCTGAAGTCCGTCGCCTGACGCGGACGCGCCCCGTTCGTTCGGCTCACGGTTACGCGCACGCGGTCGTGTCGCGATAGTCGACTGCGAGCACGGATCGCTCACCCCCTGGCTACGGATCGGCCACGTCACCCATCTTCGGAGTGCCGCCGTGCCCGTATCCGCCGCTGCCGCCGTGCCGCCCGTACGTGCGCCGCGCCTGCCGCGGCGCGCCTGGGTGCTTCTCGCGGCAGCCCTCGGCATCGCGGCCGTCCTGGTGGTGCTCGACGCGACAGGGGCGCATGCGGCATCCGCTCTGCTGCCGACCGAGACGGGGGATGGCGAGGGCGTGACGATCAACGGCATCAACGGCACTCCGTCCGACAGCATCATGACGCTGCTCGGGATCACAGTCCTCAGTGTCGCCCCCGCACTGCTGCTCATGATGTCGAGCTTCACCAAGATCTTCGTCGTGCTCGCTCTCACCCGCAATGCGCTGTCTCTGCCCTCGATCCCCCCGAACCAAGTGCTGGCAGGTCTCAGCCTGTTCCTGACCCTGTTCATCATGTGGCCGGTGCTGACCGACATCAACGTCATCGCCGTCAGCCCGTTCACCGAAGGGCAGATCGACTTCGGTCGCGCGTTCGAGCTCGCCCAGGAACCTCTGCGCGAGTGGATGCTGTCCTACACGCGTGAAGAGGACATCGCCCTGATGTACCGGGCTGCGCAGATGGACAACCCCACCGACCCGGCCAGCATCCCGCTGCAGACGCTCGTGCCGGCGTTCATGATCAGCGAGCTGCGGGCCGCGTTCCTGATCGGGTTCATCATCTTCGTCCCGTTCCTCGTCATCGATCTGGTCGTCGCCAGCGCGCTCATGTCGATGGGAATGATGATGCTCCCGCCTGTGATGATCTCGCTGCCGTTCAAGATCCTGCTGTTCCTGCTCATCGACGGCTGGGGCATGGTGATCACCGCCCTCGCGCAGTCCTACAACGGGGGTGGCTGATGAACCCTGAAGCGGTCATCGACATCGGACAGGCCGCACTCATCGTGGGTGCGAAACTCTGCGCCCCCCTGCTGATCACAGCGCTCGTGGTCGGGTTCGCGATCTCGCTGCTGCAGTCGATCACCCAGGTGCAGGAGATGACCATCTCGTTCGTGCCGAAGCTCGTCGCGGTCGGCATCGCGCTGCTGATCAGCGGGCACTGGATGATCGCCGAGATGATCGCCTTCTCGAACGAGATGTTCGCACGGATCCCCTCACTGCTGAACGGGGGCTGATGAACATCCCCATCGATTTCACGTGGCTCGAAGCCACGTCGCTCGCGTGCGTGCGCATCACGGCCTTCCTGGTGCTCGCGCCGCCGTTCAGCCACGGCACGATCCCCATGCGGGTCAGGGCCATGCTGGGGGTCGGGCTGGCCCTCGCGGTCTCGCCGGTGGTGACAGCGGGCTACGAGCGTCTCGACACCGGGGGATTCATGCTCGCGCTGGTGGGGCAGGCGCTCACGGGTGCACTGCTCGGCTTCCTCGTGATGGCGCTCTTCAGCGCCATCCAGGGCGCAGGCCACCTGGTCGACACCTTCGGCGGGTTCCAGCTGGCGCAGGCGTTCGACCCGGGGATGGCGATCAACGGCGCCCAGTTCACGCGCCTCTTCCAGATGACCGCGATCATGCTGCTGTTCGCGTCCGATGGGTACCAGCTCGTGCTGGGCGGGCTGTTCCGCTCGTTCGATGCGGTGCCGGTCACAGGCATGATCGATCTCGCTGAGCCGGCGGAGGCGCTCGTGGGAGCCGCAGGGCAGATGATGCTCAGCGCCGTGCAGATCGCGGGCCCGCTGTTGATCGTGCTCTTTCTCGCCGACGTCGGTCTCGGTCTCGTCAGCCGAGTCGCACCTGCCCTGAACGCGTTCGCGATGGGCTTCCCGATCAAGATCGGTCTGACCCTTCTGCTGGTGGGCTTCGTCTACGCCGCGCTTCCCAGCGTCGTCGCGGGCATCGCCGAGGATGCTGCGAGGCTTCTGCTGGGGGTGACCCGATGAGCGAGACCGACAGCGGCGAGCGCACCGAGAAGGCGACCGACCGTCGCCTCAAGGAGGCTCGCAGCAAGGGCCAGATCGGCCGCAGCCAGGACTTCACCGCGTGGGTGTGCATCGCGGCTGCCGCCGTGATGATGGTGCCGACTATCTCGTCGGGCACGCAGGTGCTCACCGAGCTGTTCCTGGCCGTGACCCCGGTCGCGCAGAACCCGACCGACGGGGCGGCACTGGATGTGCTCGGCTCTGCGATCTCCTCGCTCGGCGGCATCCTCCTGCCCATGCTGGTGGTCGTCCTGCTCGCCACCACCGCGACGGCTGTCGCCCAGGGTGGCATCCACCTGCGCGGCGTGACGATGCGCACCGAGCAGTTCAATGTCGTGTCGGGTCTCAAGCGCGTGTTCGGCCAGCAGGCGCTGTGGGAGGGTGCGAAGGCGCTGCTCAAGACGGCAGCGATCGGCGTCGCCCTGTGGATCGTCGTGTCGGGTCTCGTGCCTGTGCTGATGGCGAGCGGCAGCCATAACATCACCTGGCTGCTCGAGCAGGCAGCCGGGGGAGCTGTGGCGCTGCTGCAGGTCGCGGTGGCCGTGGGCATCCTGCTGGCGGCGATCGATGTGGCTGTGGTCATGCGACGCAACCGCAAGCACACGCACATGACCAAGAACGAGGCGAAGGACGAGCACAAGAAGAGCGAGGGTGATCCCCTCGTGCGGTCTCAGCGCCGCTCGCGGCAGCTGGCCATGAGTCGCAACCGGATGATCGCAGCGGTGGGAGACAGCGACGTCGTGCTGGTCAACCCCACGCATGTGGCGGTGGCGCTGCGCTACGAACCGGGCAGGTCCGCTCCGAGGGTCGTGGCGAAGGGTGCGGGCGTCGTCGCGCAGAAGATCCGCGAGAAGGCCGAGGAGGCCGGTGTCCCGATGATCCGCGACATCCCGCTCGCGCGCGCCCTGCACTCGGCGTGCGACATCGGCCGCGAGATCCCGGAGCAGCTGTACACGGCGGTGGCGCAGGTGCTCGCCTTCATCGAGCACCTCAAGCGTCGCGGATCGGCGCGAGGAACCCACACGATGCCCTTCGACAGCACCAGGGATCGCGGCCTCTGAGCTGCCGGATCCGCCCCTGAACGAGTAGAGAGAACGAGAAGGCGAGACGCATGTTCGGTCAGATCCTGTCGAAGGGCGCGGTGCCCGTCGGCGTCGTGGGCATCATCCTCCTGCTCATCATCCCGATACCGACGGGGCTGCTCGATGTGCTCATCGTGCTGAACATCTCCTTCGCGCTGTTGATCCTCCTCACCGCGATGTTCGTGAAGAAGCCGCTCGACTTCTCGGTGTTCCCGAGCCTGCTGCTGGTCGCCACGCTGTTCCGACTCGGTCTCAACGTCGCCTCGACGCGTCTCGTGCTCAGCGAGGCGCATGCGGGGCAGGTGATCCAGGCGTTCGGACAGATCACGATCAGCGGATCGCTCGTGATCGGTGCCGTGATCTTCCTGATCCTCACGGTCATCCAGTTCGTGGTGGTGACGAAGGGAGCAGAGCGCGTCGCCGAGGTCGGTGCGCGGTTCACCCTCGACGCCATGCCAGGCAAGCAGATGGCGATCGACGCCGACCTCAACGCCGGGCTGATCACCGACACCGAGGCGCGCAGGCGTCGTGCGGAGGTCGCGGCCGAAGCCGACTTCTACGGCGCGATGGACGGCGCGTCCAAGTTCGTCAAGGGAGATGCGATCGCCGGGATCGTGATCGTCGTCATCAACTTCGTCGGCGGCATCATCATCGGCATGGTCCAGCACGGCATGGAGGTGGGCGACGCGCTGGAGACCTACAGCATCCTCACCATCGGCGACGGCCTGGTCACGCAGATCCCTGCGCTCCTGATGGCCGTGTCGACGGGCATGATCGTGACACGGGAGAACGCCGAGAGCGAGATGGGGCAGGCGGCCGGACGTCAGCTCATGCAATCGCGCAATGCTCTCGTGATCACGGGACTCGCGGCGATCGCGATGGGCTTCATCCCGGGGATGCCGCTGCTCGTCTTCCTCGCGATCGGTGCGATGCTGCTCTTCGCCGCATCTCGGGTCAAGGCGAACGAAGACCGCGACGCGGCACTCGAGGCCGACGCACTGCAGCAGGAGGCCGTCGAGGCGGGCACTGAAGGGCCCGAAGAGCTGATGGATCGGATGCGCGTGCACGCCCTCGAGATATCGCTCTCGCCCGACATCGTGGATTTGGCGTCCGGGGGAGCAGGAGATCTGCTCACCCGGGTGAAGTCCCTGCGCCGCAAGCTCGCCCTCGAGATCGGCATCCTGATGCCGCCAGTGCGCACGAGAGACAACATCGACCTGCCGGCGCAGACCTACTCGATCCTGATCGCCGGGGTCGAGGCAGGACGTGGAACCGTGCCCCGCGGGCATGTGCTCGCGATCGGCACGGGACTGGAGCAGCTGCCGGGCTCCGCCGTCGTCGATCCGGTCTTCGGACTCGAAGGCAAGTGGGTGCCCGCCGAGATGTCGCATGCCGCCGACATGGCCGGCGCCACCGTGATCGATCGCGCGAGCGTGATCATCACCCACCTCTCCGACATCGTGCAGAGTCAGGCGGACCGACTGCTCTCCCTCGAGGACGTCCGTCAGCTGACCGAGCACCTCAAGCAGTCGAGCCCGGCGACCGTCGAGGAGCTGACGCCTGCCGTGCTGTCGCTCGCCGGCATCCAGCGGGTACTCGCAGGCCTTCTGGCCGAGCGGGTGCCCATCAACGACCTCGCCCGCATCTACGAGGCTCTCGCGCTGCGGGGCAAGACGTCGACCGAGACGGCGGGTCTGATCGATGCGGCTCGGGCGGCCCTGGGGCCCGCGATCGCCGCACGATTCGCCGAGGAGGGGCGCATCCGTGTCGTCATGTTCGAGCCGATTCTCGAGCAGCAGATGCTCGAGGGCATGCGCGTGGTCGATGGGCATCCGCAGATCGTGCTGACACCGGAGGCGACGATGAACGTGCTCGAGAACGTGCGCCGAACCGTCGCGGAGCTGGAGCAGGTCGGACCCGAGCCGGTGCTCGTGTGCGCGCCGTCGTTGCGTCAGGCCGTGCGCAGGATGGTCTCGTCGCAGGTGGGCGGACTGCCCGTGCTCTCCTATGACGAGGCTGCGGCCGGCGGGCTCGCCACCGACGTCGTCGGGGTGGTCCGGATGACGCCGTCGGCTTTGCCCAGCGCTGCGGTCTAACTTCGGTATCTGCTCATTTACGAGTCGAGTGCGATACGTTTGTGAGCAGAGTGCGCACGGGCGCTCACGCCATGGAAGGCAGACGACGCATGCTGGTACTCACAAGACGCGCCAACGAGAGCATCGTGATCGGTGACGACATCACGGTGACGATCCTGGCGGTGACGCCGAGTGGAGTCCGCGTCGGCATCGATGCCCCGCGCGACAAGCGCATCAATCGCGCCGAGATCGTGATCGCGGTGAGCGACGCGAACCAGGAAGCCGTCCAGGCATCCTCGGACGAGTCCGCCGAGGCGCTGCTGCGCGGTGCTCTCGGCCGCGCCGGCACCACCTCCTGACCCGCCCCCACGCAGTCATCTCTTCTGCTCGGAGTTACTGTCCAGGGTGTTGTCGCGATAGTCGTGGATGTGACGGGCGATCCCGTCACGGAAACCGTGACATGACGAGGTGACGAATCGTGGCCGCTCACGACCTGAGCATGCAACTGATGCGAGAGCGCGATCTGCTGGAGGTGCTGCTCTTCAAGCTCGATGAACAGCAGATGCTGCTGGCCACCGGACGCAACCGCTGGATCCATCATGCGGCGAACGAGATCGAGCGCGTGCTCGCGGCGATGCCGACGGTGGCGCTCTCGCGTGACACGCTCGTCATCTCCGTGGCGGACGAATGGGGAGTGCCCGAGGCGACGACGCTTCGCGAGCTGATCGACGCCGCACCGACCGACGCCTGGCGCGAGGTCCTCTCCGGCCACCTGGATGCGATGACCGCTCTCGCCGACGAGATCGGCGACATGAAGAAGGTCAACGAGCAACGACTGCGCACCGCGATCCGGGTCACCCAGGAGACGATCGCCGGCCTCGGGGTGCCCACGGGCGAGTACGACCCCCACGGGGGTGTCGTCCGAGACGGTGACGCTCGACTTCTCGACACGAGGGTGTGACGCATCATGTCGTCGTTCGCAGGGCTCCGTCTCGCCGAATCCGCTCTCTCCGCCGCCCGTGCGGGGATGACCGTCACCGGGCAGAACATCGCCAACCAGACCACACCCGGCTACACCCGTCAGCGGGTCGACCAGGTCTCGATCTCGGCTCCCGGCCAGACCGGCCTGTGGCCGTCCGGCCTCGGCATCGGAGGCGGAGTCGGCGTCACCGGCATCGCCCGCCTCGGTGACGACATCCTCGACGCCCGAGTGCGCGATGCGCTCTCGACCTCGGGGTTCTGGGCGGCGAGGGCGACGGCGGCCGGCCAGGCAGAGGCCGTGATGGCCGAACCCACCAAGAACGGTCTCGCCGCGAACCTGAACCGATTCTGGGCCGGCTGGTCCGACCTCGCGAACACGCCGGATTCGGCCGCTGCGCAAGTCGTGCTCACGAATGCGAATGTGCTCATCGGGCAGATCGCTGCCGGATACCAGTCGATCGCGGGGCAATGGAGCGACCTTCGGGGTCAGGTCGACAGTCAGATCACCGACGTCAACGCCATGGCAGGGCAGGTGGCCACCCTCAACGGCCAGATCCGAGACGCCCTGCAGTCGGGCCGCAGTGCCAACGAGCTGATCGATCAGCGCAACGTCCTCGCCCAGCAGCTGTCGACCGCGGTCGGAGCCACAGGCACGGTCGAGGCGGACGGGACCCTCACGCTCCGCGTCGACGGCAACGCTCTCGTGGCCGCCGACACCAGCCGCGCACTCGTCGCGAGCGGCCCGCGAGACATCGCGGACGCCGGACGCATCGGCGTCGCATGGGCCGATCGCCCCGGCCTGGCGGTGACGATCACCGGTGGTCTGGTGGGCGGCACCATCAGCGCGCTGGCGCCGGCCGCCGACGGCGGGACTCTTGCCGGCGTCGCCGCCGCCTACAACGAGACCGCGACCGCTCTCGCGCAGGCAGTGAACGACATCCACCGCACGGGTGTCACCCCGTCGGGCGCGCCCGGCGGAGACTTCTTCTCTATGAGCGGTGCCGGACCCGCAGCCCTCGGGCTGAGCGTGGTTCCCACCGGACTCGACGACCTTGCGCTGGCCGCACCCGGCGCGGGCGCCAAGGACACCACCATCGCCGATCGCATCAGCGCGCTGGGCGCGTCGGCGACGGGCCCCAGCAAGACGTGGTCGAGCTTCGTCACCGGCTTCGCAGTCGCGGTCGCTGGTGACGTGCAGCGTGCCGATATCGCCGACATGGGTGCCGTGGCGGCGGTCACCGCACAGCAGTCGAACGCCTCGGTCGACGGCGACGAGGAGACGATCAACCTCCTCACGTACCAGACCGCCTACCAGGCTGCGGCCCGCGTGCTGACGGCCGTGGACGAGGCACTGGACCTTCTGATCAACCGCACCGGCCTCGTCGGCCGCTGACTCCGGGGAGAGCCATCATGATCGGACGCATCACGAGCAACACCATGACGCAGCAGTCGCTGCGCACGCTGCAGACGAACCTCGCGGACCGCGAGCGGCTGCAGAACCAGGCCGCCTCGCAGCGCGCCTTCCGCTCGCCGAGCGAGGATCCGGCTGCGGCCGCGACGGCGCTCGGCGTGCATGGCGACCAGTCGCGTGTCGCGCAGTTCGCCCGCAATCTCAGCGACGGCATGGCATGGGTGACCACGGTCGACACCGCCCTCGGAGCGAGCGCCGACCTGCTCAACCGTGCCAGGGACCTCACCGCGCAGGGCGCGAACTCGGGTGCGCTCAGTCCTACGGCCCGCGAATCCATCGCGCAGGAGCTGGAGTCGATCAGCGCAGAGCTGCTGGCGAAGGCGAACACCACCGTCCTCGGTCGCAGTGTCTTCGCCGGCACCAGCGACGCGGGAGCGGCATTCGACCCGGGAACGTTCACGTACAACGGCAGCCCGGGACCCGGAGTGCAGCGCCGCATCAGTGACAACGAGACCGTCCGCGTCGACTTCGACGGCTCGCAGGCGTTCGGCGACGGCGCGGACAGCGCGTTCGCTCTGCTCAACGACATCGCGGCCGAACTCCGCGGCGGCGCGGAGGTCGGAGCGCGCCTCGCCGACATCGACGGCCGTCTGAAGGACGTCACCGCGGCCCGGGGTGCGACCGGGGCACGTCAGGTGCAACTCGAACGCGCCTCGTCTCAGAATCTCTCGACGTCGATCGATCTCGAAGCACGACGTGCCGAGGTCGAGAACGTCGACAGCCTCGAGGTTCTCGTGCGACTGCAGTCGGCGGAGCTCGTGTTCCAATCCGCGTTGCAGGTGACGGCGAAATCTCTGCAGACCAATCTCCTGGAGTTCATCCGATGACCGAGACGATCGCTGAGACGACGGGCTTCGCCGTCGAGTTCACCACGCCGATGCCGGGCCTGAGCCCTTACACCGCGTTCACACTCGAGCAGATCGGCGGCGCGGAGGGGCTGTACGCGCTGCGCTGCGCGGATGCCGATCTGCGCCTCTTCCTCCTGGATCCGGTCTCGGGTGCCTACGGATACGCTCCGTCTCTGCCCGCCGATGTGCGGTCCGAGCTCGGCGCCGACGAAGACTCGGAGCTCCGCGTCTTCGTCGTGGCCAATCCGTCCGGTGACGGCGTCTACGTCAATCTCCGTGCCCCCGTTCTCGTGCACCGCGAGACGGGCAGGGCAGCGCAGGTCATCCTCGACGACCAGGCCTATCCGATCCGCGCGCTCCTCGGTCGCTGAGACCGACCCCCGCGCGAACACCCGATGACCGCGGGCGATCCTCCGAAAAGCAAAGAAAACCGAGATTCACCGCATATACCAAGGAAGAGCCTTTAGGCTCTGAGAGCACAGGCTGGGGTACTGGCAGATCCGAGCAGCGTCGCAGGAGAGGGGAAGCCTGCGCACGGCACGGATGCGGCTGGTAGGGGTACAGCGCAAGACGCCCGGTGACGGGCGACATTCCATGGGACGGAAGACGACATGAGCACATCAAGGACGCTCGAGACGAACAGGGTGAGCAAGCGGGAGTTCGTGCAGCGATTCGCGCGGCGAGGGGGGATCTCGGTCCCGGCCGCGCAGACGGCGTACAACGCCATGATCGACGAGCTGCTCGACCTGGTCGGACGGGGGAACACGGTGACTCTCACCAACTTCGGCAAGTTCTACCCGCAGACGCACAAGGGGCATCGTGTGCAGTTCGCGAAAGACGAGGGCGACGCTGAGGTCAACGACTACACGGTGCTGAAGTTCTCCGCGACCCGCGAAGTGAACCGACGTGTGAAGGTGAACGACTAGACATCGTTATCTGAACGTAAACGAGAATCCCCGGAGGTTTCGACCTTCGGGGATCTTTCTTGCCCGTTGCGCCCCTAGCATGTAGTTGAATGTAGTTCTGGCCGTTGGGGAGCGGTCTCGCTGTGAGTCGCTGGGGAGGGCTTGCACTTACAGTGGAAGAGGCGGAATTCGATGCCATCGCGCGCACGGAATCAGCTCGTGGTCGAACACCTGCACATCGTCGGTGCGGCGACGGCATACGTGGCCTCCCGCCTCACACAGGTCTCCCGCGACGACCTCGCTTCGGCGGGGGCCTTCGCGCTCGTTCGCGCGGCGGAGAAGTTCGATGCGACTCTCGGCGTCCCGTTCGGAGCCTTCGCGCGCGGGCGCATCAATTGGGCGCTGAAGGACGAGCTGCGGTCGATGGACTGGGCCCCTCGCGACATCCGCGTGCGGGCCAAGGAGACGACCAAAGTGCGTCAGACGCTGTCGGCGGCACTCGGACGCACTCCCACCGTCGCGGAGATCGCGGCGGCCATGGGGGTGGACACGGGGTCTGTGCGGGAGGGGCTGGCCGATGCCGAGCGCATGCTTCTGAGCCTCGATGCCCCGGACGCGCCCGAGATCGTCTGGACCGGCTACCTGCCTGAAGAGCAGGCGATCGCGTCCGAGCGGGACGAGTTCCTCCGGCGAGCCGTCGAGGCGCTCCCGGATCGCAAACGCGATGTCATCCGCGCGATCTACTTCGAGGACCGCAGCGTGAAGGAGCTGGCAGAAGAGCTCGGCGTATCGCACGCGGCCGTGTCGCAGCAGCGCGCCGAGGCGGTGCGGATGCTCCGCGACGCCCTCGACCGTCACTACGCCGATGCGCCTCTCGGTGAGACCGCACCGACGTCACGCTCCTCCGCATCGGCGCTCGAGGCGTACTTCGAGCGGCTCGCGGCGGGCGGTCAGCGGTTCACACGGGCGATCCTGTCGCACGCCGTCGGCGCCTGACCACACGCCCCCGCATCGTCTTCGGCTCCCGCGTGTGGGTCTCGGTTCAGAGACCGAAGCCGTAGCTGGCCTGACCGACGAGGATCAGGCTGACCGTGGTGGGGTAGACCTCCGGTTCTTCGTCTTCGTCGTCGAGCAGTTCGAGCTTGTGGATCGGCACGAAGATGCTGCCGTCCCGTTCGAAGATGAGGTCCTTCGGCACGAACGAGGCGAAGATCGAGCGCGTCGAGTTGCGAAGCTCGTAGGTGCGGCCGACGTCGCCGCGTTCGAAGAGGTTCATCTCGACCTCGTCGGACCAGACCTTTCCGTCGGGGAACCGCGCCTCGATGCGGTAGGTGCTCGGCTCGACCGACTTGATGTTCAGGTCCTCGACGATCTCCGAGAACAGGGTGTCCGGCTGCTCGAGCTCGAACGCGATGGCACGGAGGTGGTCGTAGTTCAGTCGCGCGCGGCGCGAGAAGAGGGCGACGTTCTCGATCTCATCCGGGCTGGCGTTCGGGGCCTGGTCGATCAGATACTGCCTGACCTCGTCGGGCCCGGGGTATTCGAAGCGCATGTGGTAGTGGAATCGTCCTGGCCGGTTGACGATGTAGGTGCTGACGTCGGAGATGTCGTTCACCGTCAGGCAGTAGATGCGCTTCACGGAAGACAGCCCGTCGAACAGCGACAGGAACTGGTTCTGTCTGTTGCTTCCGTCTCCGCCGCCTCGGCGGCCGGCGGGGAAGATCTTCTCGAACTCGTCGAAGATGATCAGGCACTCGTCCAGGGTGTCGAGGAACTCGACGATGCCGTCGTTGTCCTCGGAGACGATCACCACCGGAAGACACTGTTCACGGGCCTCCTCGGCGACCATGCGCAGGAAGAGCGTCTTGCCGATGCCCTTGTCGCCCGACAGCATCACCCCCAGACTGCGGTCGGTCAGGGCATAGGAGCGGAAGATCTTGTCGACCTTCTTGTCGCGGCCGCCGTAGATGCGCTCGGTGCCGACGGTGAGGTCGTCGATCTTGATGAGGCTG
>Ga0308166_1002540_pt1 | contig 16639 bp, 21 predicted proteins | sample PhyCR2_2_FD_202137 | JGI IMG/M metagenome (GOLD analysis project Ga0308166, IMG submission 202137) | Phyllosphere microbial communities from UC Gill Tract Community Farm, Albany, California, United States - DLSLCC.R2 | ecosystem: Host-associated > Plants > Phyllosphere > Unclassified | place... | reverse complement strand
TTCGGACCCGGCGCCGCCCAGGGGCTTGTTGGTGGCAAAGATCACCAGCAGGATGATGCCGATGACGATGACCAGGAAAAAACCAGCCACTGCGATGATCAGTTGCTTGGGGGTCCGGATAAAGGATTGGTGTTCGTTGTGCGCGTCGCTCATGATTTCCTTAATACAAATTAAAAAAACCTGCTTCTGCCCTGCGGAATACGTGGAATACTTATTTATATGCAATGCCGCCGGGCGATTATAGACCCAAAGACACTTGGTGGAAACGCAATTTCCCGCTGGAGCGGCGCTTGCAACAGTTCGGTCGGAACTTAGCAAGTTTTCTGCGATCTCCTGCAAAACAAAAAATTTGTTCTTCCAGAACGGCTACCAAAGCGCTCGGCACTTCGACCAGCACCGGTGTAAGAACACTATGCTCGTAGCACACCGCATCCGGCTGGACTCGAACAACGTGTAGGTGACCTACTTTGCGCGCGCGGCCGGCACGGCCCGCTTCGCCTGTAACTGGGCACTGAGCAATTGACGGAGACAGTGCGAAGCCCTGCAAAACTGCCTCGACGCAGCCGAAACCTTCCGACGCAGCGGTGCGACGTCTGCTCGATAGCATCAAACGCGAGGAGTTTCCCTGAATGTTGGCGTTCACCAAGAACGCGCCGCAGATGGCCATCATGCAGCTCGAGGGAGCCGTCGTCGAGAACTTCTTCGTCGGCGCGCCCGTTACCCGCAATTTTGCATGAAAGGGCTGGCCCGGATGCGCGAGACACTGCGCTTTGCGGGACGCGTCGTCTCCGCCACGGTCGCGCGTGTCGCTAACCACTGGTACGCCGGCCTTACTGTCGAGACTTCCGATCTGCCTGTGCTGCCGGCCGAGAACCAAGGCACGGTCGGGGTCGATCTGGGCGTCAAGGCGTTGGCCACCTTGTTGACCGGCGAAACGTTCGTAGGTCCGAATGCGCTGCGTACCTTACTGATGTGCCTGCGACGACTGTCGCGTGCCCTGTCCCGTAAAGTCAAAGGGTCGCGCAATCGAGCGAAAGCGAAGTTGAAACTGGCAAAACTGCACGCGCGCATCACCAGCATTCACCGGCGACAGCCTGCACCAACTGAGCACAAGCATCACGCGCCGTTTTCACAAATCGGCATCGAAGACCTCAACGTCAAAGGCATGCTGGGCAACCGGCATGTGATTGCCAAGCAGCAAGCTGTGCTCAGGCTGTCGATACCGGTTGGATGAGCTCGGCCTCGATATGCGTCACTGGATCTGCCCGGGTTGCGGGGCGTCCACGACCGCGAAGTGAACTCCGCAACCAATCTAAGAAACATGGCGGTGAGTTCTACCGCATCTGCCTGTGGAGGGGAAGGCGCTGGCCCTGCGCGTGAGCGCAGGGTGAAACCAGCTCCGGCGAAGCAGGAATCCAACCGAAAAGTTATCTATCGTTAGCTTTGCTTAAGCTTGGATGAACGGTTGCCATAGACGACGCCCGGGAAAGACTGTATCCTTCGCATCACTTCGACCAGCGCGGCTGTAGCTCAGTGGATAGAGTATTGGCCTCCGAAGCCAAGGGTCGTGGGTTCGATCCCCGCCAGCCGCGCCACTTTCCCTATTAAATTCAATCATTTAGGTACTGCGATGTACAGCAGTATCGTGCATTGAATTTCATTTCTTGGCACACTCGATGTGCCAAATTTGTGCCGGCTTCTCGTACGTTTCGAGGCAAGTCACGGCACATCTAGGTTAACTTCTTTTTCCCGAACGGCAAGCCTCTCAAACTGAGCCTTTGCAAGCTGACTACTGATGGCTTTGGGCGAGTTGGATTCATGCACGTCAGGGTATTCTGCTGCGAACGATCCAAGTCTCCTTTCGAATGCGAGTTGAGCGATGGCGTCATCGAGGTCTGCGTACTTCTGCTTCCATACCTGTACCTCTTTGCCGAAAAACGTGTCTAGGACGCCTTGCATGTTGGCTTGCTCAGGCTTCATTGCCGCCTTAGCTGCTTCGATCTCATCATCAGTTGGATGCTTCTTTAAGACGTAGTTGCTCGATGTTGCCCCGCTCGGACCGTATGTGAGGTCTTGGTAGTAAATTTTTATGCCAAAGTACTTGCGAGCGGCTTCCTTCGCTTCCGGCGTAGAGACCGCTTGGCTGCAAGTCCATGCGCCCTTGGGCGCTGTATGTCCGTTCCTCTCATCGGTAATGCCTGTAGCAACCCAGAAAGCGTATTCGGGCCAGCGGCGGCACAGCGCCTCCATCATGTGGGCGGTTGGACGCTGCTTTCCACTCCATACCTGCTTCCAGTTGCGATCTGGGATACCGGTTTCCTCTTCCAGTTCTTTCAGGCGTCGTCGCTCCGAGGTCTCCGACCTGATGACTGAAAGGACGCGTTGAATGATGTCGTTGCGCATGATTCATCCTTGACGGGCAATATGTAGCGTTATATATTTATCGGAGATTATTTCTCCGATAGATTTTATGAGATACCCTAAATTATGACTCTTGGCGCGGAAATTACTAGCAACGGATTGATTGCTGTCGAGCAGCTTGCGATCTTGATTCACAAATCGCCTTCGAGCGTCCGCAGTGATGCTTCACGTAATCCCTCAGCGCTTCCGCCGATTTGTCGCATTCCTGGCACAAAGCGACTGCTCTGGCGGGTAGCTGATGTGGAGGCTTGGCTGGCGAGCTTTGTTGATGCGCCAACGCCGTTGCCCTCCATAGTCGTGGATGCGAAGGTCGCCAAACGTGGACGTGGTCGTCCACGTAAGACCGATGTAGGAGAGCGTGGCTGATGGCAGATTACGTGCGCAGTTGGCCAGCCTATTTCCCTATACGAGTGGATCAAAGCCGATGAGCGAGACTGTAATCCTTCGGCGTAAAGTCACATCGAACTTTACTGTCCTCGACAATACGATTATTCAGGACAAGCGGTTGAGCTGGAAGGCTCTCGGGCTATTAGTTCGTTTGCTTTCGTACCCCCCGAATTTCAAACTGCGCCTTGTTTCCCTGTCCCGTGAGCGCTCAAGCGGCCGTGACGCTACTCGTTCGGGGCTCGAGGAGCTCGAAATGGTGGGTTATCTCACCATCGTGCGTGAGCGCGCAGCCTCTGGGAAGGTATGCGACCACAACCTGGATCATCAATGATCAGCCAGGCGAACAAACCATGTCGGAAAACCCGAACGTGGTTAAACCGTCCGCGACAAACGCGATGTCGGAGAAGCCGACGCTAGTAAGTACTGGTTTTGAGCAAGTACTATCCATACAAACAATTACTAGACCGAGAAGCGTTGCAACGCCTGTCGACGTGCCTGAGGGCCACGTTGAAGTGTCAATACCCGCTGAGCTCGAACTTGTGCGACCGATTATTAGTCATCTTCCTCCACATTTTCAGCAGGACATCGTGGACGAGATCGAAGGCAAACGCCGAAGAGGAGTCTTACGTGCGAACCCCATAGGGCTTGCAAAACACTTTGCCGTCAATCCTGGAGTACTTGTCCTGTCCGATGGTATCGAAGTTCGTCGTCAACGCGAACGTGCACGTGAAGCGAAAAAGGTCGAGCAGCTTGATGAGCGACGGCGGAAAGAGGATAACGAAATGCTAACTTCAGGGTTAATGAGAATGACTGATCAGGAGTTCGAGTCTATGTGTTCAAAGCTTCCGCCACGGATCAGGAACCGCATCACACAGCAAAGGGCCATCGCTTCCGCAGCTGATAGATCTACCCCTCGCATTGATTGAGGAGGATAGCACCACAAAATTGTTTGTTGCCGCCATAAGCCCCCGTTAGGTTAGCCGGATGTGCGTTTTGCCTATGTCGTCAGCCGAGACTACTGGATTCTGCCTCCCTCAAAGCCCTATACATCAAAAGATCCCGCGTCGCGGCTGTGAGAAAAAGTCGCCGTCGTCAAACGGCCTCGGCTCAGATTTCATCGTCTTTTTTGCCCAAGACGTCTTGTCTGAGTCAGGTAGCAGGCAAATTTCGTCAGGCACAAAATCACACTGACCAACTCGAAGATCAGATACATCGTACCCGAGTAATAAAGTCCGATAATCTCCATCATTCCAGTTAGCAGGGAGACCAGGTCCGCGATAAGAAAAGTCCCAGAACTGGGTAGCTGCTAACTTGACACCAAAGGCTCCGATACGACATATCTGAAGTTGGCCGCCAAACGGCTTTCCATTCGAATGAGCGCGCGCATGCAACTCCACCTCACGCAAAATCGCGTACTCAGCGTCCACTTTACGAGTGTCGTTTTTGAGAGCTGAAACGATCTGAGAATCAAGCACTTCGGGGGCCGGTCCGGAGACTAAGCTCAATGCAGAGACCGGCTCTGACACGTTGGCGTGGTATGCCGCATCTCTGCAGACCACACTAACTTGTCGACGCATTGTTTTTTGACTGGTAGCGTCGAACATACAAATGACAGCCGCCATGTTGAGTGCTGTGTGGATGTTTTCTGAGTACTCATGCAGACTCGCTTTGAATGCTTCACCAATGAATGTCGCGACTTGATCAACGTTTGGTAGAGTCTCACCCTTCAGGTTCTTAAGAATCTGACCCGCAAACGTAAGAACGCTTAGCGCTACAAGGGCCGAAGCTCCAGCATAGCCAACGACAACCTCTGAGGTAAGAACTTGCTTGCTCTTGCTTCGGACACGTATCTCTAGTACGGCAAGTTTGGGTGCCGTGTCTATAACAACTTGATTTGATCCATCTCTGCTGCGATTGCTTATTCGGCCATCAGCAAACAGGATGGTGTCGCATTCCCATAAGAAAAATTCGGAATCAATTTTCGCTAGTGGGAAATCAAAGCTTCCAAGTATGGTCATAGATAAGCTACTTCTCAGATATGTTGCAGCGGTCAATTTGGTTTGTAGACAGCTTAACCGATAAACATTCTATTTACAAATGTGGTTCGACATAAAGACCTTGATTAAATTGTTTGGTGGCGGCGTCGCTCTTGCTGGGTATGTAAGTATCGATAAGCTTGTGTTGCCGTCAGCGGGGCACTAATGGCCCAAGTGCTGTGCAAGGTTGGTTGATCGCGGGCGTTCAGTAAGTGCAACGTTCTGCCATGTTAAAATTATGGCAATAGTGGTGCATTTTAAACAAGCCCGCACATGACGATGAGAGAAGAAAACCAGAAGAATGCGCGGAGCACGTGAGAAGAATGCTGGAGAACGCTAAAAAGCGCTAGAAAAATTCTGGAAGAAAGAGCAGCGTTTGCGTGTTTCAGGATAAACAAAGGTGCCAACGTGGGCAGGATATGTGAACGTGGCTACACTGCCGTGTTGCTCGTTCACACCCGGCATTCGCACTTCGTACTCAATCGGGTTCCTGCTCTGCGAGGCCTTACAACTCCGTGATGACATTAACGTCTCCATATCGGTCGACGTCTATTAACTGGAGGCGACCATCTGGCCATTCTCGAACGATGTAGGTTGACGAGATTTCATCGTCACAGTAGAAGATAGGCCGACCTGAAGCCAGATGCGCTTTCGCAGCTTGCCCGTCGTCCTTCAAGATCTGTCGTATTTTGCGTTCACGTTTCTGTTTGGTGTTCATACTCATCCAAGCTATTTGCTACTGATTCCGCAGGAAGTCAGCTCTGTCGTTGATGCTTCGTTTCCAGAGTCCAACGGCATCACTCGAAACATGCGCGGCGATGTGTAGCCCAGCTACGAATGCCTGAAGGCGTCGGACAGCTCGCCCAGCACGACTGCGCCTTGGTACGATCCATGGCGGCGCCGTAAACACGTTTCGACGTGTTTACAAAGCTCTCTGCCATGCCGTTTGACTGCGGACTGTTCAAAAGAGGATGAGTTGGCTTGATGCCCAGTTCATGCGCCAAGGCATGCGTCTCAACAGGCTGGAAAGCGCCGTCATTGTCACTCAAGCATTTGACGAAATGGCCGACTCATCCGTGCTACCAAAACTCGCTACCACGGCCTCGATCATCATGTTGCGCACCGGCTCATCAGGCAGTCCGCGGACTATCTTGACACGCCTGGCGATAGCTGCCCGTTATCTTACCTACAAAATCTCACGAACTTGCATACGTTAACAAAAGTTCCAAACATTGCATATTTGCAACTCTCGCATCAGTCCAATAAGTGCCTGTTTTGTTGACCAAAAATGAGTTAAAGTGATGTCCGATGACCGAGAATGATGTGCACAGGTACGTGCCCTTGATAACGTCCTAGGAGGCTGTTCTCGCTGGGACCGTTGAGTTTGCATTGTTAAATAATCCACCTTGCTCGAATTTTAAATCGCTGATGAAAATCCCCTCGGATAGTAGTGAAGCATTCAACATCGCTGTTGTTGGGGCATGGAATCCTGCAATATTTTCTCCACAATGGGTTAAGGAAAACATTGCGGACGACCAAAGTAAGGATGTTTTTATGGCGTTTGCATTTGCTAATGCTGTGCCGATGCCGCCGCGAGTGACGGTTGATAATATAAATATCTATCCTTCTAATCAAAGTTTAAGTCTCGATTGCGCTCTTTACTCTGATGAACATGCTTTAACATGTACTAAAAAAATTCGTAAGATCTGCGAATTGTTATCGCATACACCTGTCAGTGCAATAGGATTTAACTTTAGATTTCATGCAAAGATCGAAGAGAGTGATGTTCTTACTGACCTGTTCACTTTTGCAGACATCGCGAAAATTGATGCAAAAAAGTACTCGCCAGGTCCATCTTCGGTTAAGCGAAATTTTCAATTAGGTAATTCTGAATTTTTAAATTTGGCTATTGAATATTTGCCTGAATATGTCCGTTTTGAATTTAATTTTCATAGCGATCTGAAGTCAATGACTGAGATTTTTGACCGGGTTGCTGGGGAAAAATTTCTCGAAAAAAAGGCTCAAGCATTGGAATTTTTAAATTCAGTATATGAATTGCAACTGGAAGAGTAATCGGGAGCTAAAATGACGAAAACTACTGTTTTTTTGAATAAAAAATCATCTGTGGGTGTCAAGACCAGTGGTTATACGACGGAAGTCCAGACGTATCCAGCTCAACAGAGCGAAGCGATGACAAATCGCGCAGCTGGTGTATATTCGACTGTTGCGCATTCATCGGTATCCGGTCAATACGTCTCGACCACATCGTCCAAGACTGAGTCTTACAAGTCCTTAAACAGTGCCCTTAATGGGTATAATTCCGGATATTGATACTATTATTTAGAGCATGCATTTTACATATGCCGCTCCTAATCTGGAACATCTGCAACAAGGCGATGTTTTACAGAAGACGCCAGAGCTTTTAGAGCTGATTCGAGAGATACATCCACATTATGCAAACGATAGCTACAAATATTTCCAAGTATTGACGCAAAGCTGTGACTTGGTTCGAAGAGGAGGGAAGCCCTGTAAATCCCGATATATAACGCTTGCGGCTGTCCGCTCGTTGGATTTGGTGGTTGAGAGGGCGATCGCGAATTTCTCTGATAAAGTTGAGTTTAAAGGAGAAATTTTATGCAGCGAAAAGTTTAAACCGAAGCTATCAGATGTCTTGAATAAGCTTTTTAATAACAACGATACTAATCATTTTTTCTTGAATGCGGAGCCAGAGGTCGGTCTTCTTGAGGATTATTGTACGCAACTTCACCTGTCAATCTCAATTCGTGCGTATGAACATTACGACGTTTGCTTAAAGGCCAAAGTTGTTGAGCTTCAGGAGAATTTCCGCGCGAAGCTGGGTTGGCTCGTTGGAAATCTTTATTCGCGAGTGGGAACTGAGGACTATGTTCCAGGCGCAATGGCGGACGACGCGCAATATAAAAAATTCCTGGATGAACGAATGGATGAGTTCGTTGGTTGGATTCCAGACGCAAACTTCCAAGCCTTTAAAAAACACGTAAACAAGGGACAGTCCATCGAAGAAGTTCTCGGGTTTGTTCAAGAGGATCGAGCCTCTGCTAAGGCAAGACGTCTCGACCAACTAACGCGTAATATGGCAAAAGCACTTGATTTAGACGATTCCAAGATTGAAACTCTTCGAAATTTTTTGAACCTCAATCCTGTTATCAGCAAAGCATTGGAAAAGTAGTTAGTTGAGTTTTTTTGCCAAGTCTTCTTCACGTAGATGGGTGTATCGCTTTAACATATCCAAGGTCTTGTGACCTGTAATTGCGGCTACCTCCATGATGTTCAAACCTTTTTCGAACAGTCTGCTCGTTGCTTTATGACGGAGATCATGGAAGCGGATTCCAACGATGTTTGCCCGATGAGGTTCGCAAGCTCGTTCAAAGGCTTGGCTCATTGATTCGCCTTGTAGTGAGAAAACACGGCCTTCATTCTTGGCACCAAGCGCTTTTAGCGCTGAAACGGCCGCTTTGGAGAGCGGAATCGTACGCGGAACGTCTGTTTTCGTATTCGGTAAGTGAGCGGTTTGTTTCTTGAGGTCGACCTCTTCCCACAACAACGATGCTAGCTCGCTGCGCCGCATTCCCGTTTCAACAGCTAGGGTTACGATAGTCCGTAGCTCCGCTGACTCGGTGGCTTCGAGAATTCTTTTGATCTCTTCTGTGGTTACACGGCGATCCCGTCCACGCGGCTTCGTTGGCTTACGCACCTGAGCTGTTGGTAATCCAGCAGGTAAGGCGATGCCCCAATCCAACGTTGCTGCCTTTAACACCCGGTTTAAAAGGTTAATTTCGTGTATAACTGTCTGTGCACCCACAACTTTTAATCGGTCGTCTCGAAATTTAGCAACCTGAGCCGATGTTAAAGCTGCCAATCGAAAAGCGCCGAAGGCTTCGGTAAGAAGCTTGATGCGCGATCTGTCCGACATCTCGCCGCGCTTTGTTGGGAGCACCTCGTTCGCGTAGCGTTGCAGAACATCTCTAACCAAGGTCGCTTCAGCCTCTGTTCGAGATACGAAAACGCCTCGCTCCATTTCGGACTCAATGATGGTAGCCCATCGTCGAGCGTCAGCTTCTTTAGTAAAGGTCTTTGTCTGCGATGAAATCCGCGTTTGCGGATTTGGACGTGCCATTGGCCCTCGCCCTTCTTGCGGATGGTAGGCATGCTGTCGATGGAAGTCTAACTGAGCCTTTAGTGTGCCAAAATTGTGCCAGAAAAGATAGTAAGGCCACGAGGATAGAGCAAACATCGGTAGTGATTTTGGGCCTCCGAAGCCAAGGGTCGTGGGTTCGATCCCCGCCAGCCGCGCCATATTTCCTATAAAATTCAATCATTTACGTGCTGCGTTAAGCAGCAGTGTCGTGCATTGAATTTCATTTCTCGGCATATTGAATGTGCAGAAATTTGTGCCAGCGTCTCGTACGTTTCGAGGCAAGTCACGGCACATCTCAGTTGACTTCTTTTTCCCGAACGGCAATCCTCTCAGACTGACCCTTTGCAAGCTGAGTACTGATGGCTATGGGCGAAATGGACTCCCGCACGTTCGAGTACCGCGCCGCGAACCATCCCAGTCTCCTTTCAAATGCGAGTTGAGCGATGGCTGCGTACTTCTTTCATACCTGCACTTCTTTGCCGAAGAACGTGTCCAGGACGCCTTGCAGATCCGGTCATGCGGCACTTAGTGATCGTCTCATGTGCGCGCAGGAGCGAAACGATTGGGAATATGCATCCATGTGAACCGCTTGCGCGCAGCAGTTTGCGGCTCGGGGCCAACTTGGTTCCTGATCACTTCGAGCGCCCGGCCGTTCTGGATCGCTACGATCCGCTCCGCAGCATTGATAGTCTCCGGTCTGTGCGCGACCATAATTCGAGTTAGCGGCAGTATACTAAGTGCCGCGTTGACCTTCTGCTCGTTAGCGACGTCCAGATGGCTAGTAGCCTCGTCAAGCGCGAGAATGCGCGGCCGCTTGTATAGCGCACGCGCCAGCAGTACGCGCTGCTTTTGACCTCCGGACAGGCTGCCACCCATCTCGCCGACCAAGGTCTGGTACCCCATGGGCATGGCCAAGATCTCGTCATGGACCGCCGTGAGACGCGCACATTGCTCGGCAAGCCCAATATCAGTCTGGGTATCAAAAAAGGTGATATTTTCTAAGATCGAGCCAGCCAATAATGTGTCATCTTGCATTACCGTGCCGACTACCTGGCGGTAGGCGCGGTACCCGATCCGTGTAATGGGTACGCCGCCTAGCAGTACCTCCCCTTCGGTAGGCGCGAGCAGCCCAAGGATGATTTTACACAGCGTGCTCTTGCCGCAGCCCGACGGTCCGACTAGGGCCAAGCTCTGCCCTGCCGGAATGTTTAGGTCGATGCCGTCCAGCACCCACGGCTCACCGTCGCCGTAACGGAACTTCACGCCGCGCAGTGTGATTTCCGCATCGAGCCGGCTGCAATCAATATCGGTCTCGACTTCGGGCTCTGCTTCCTCCATTACGATGTCCGCGAGACGCGCCGTGTGCATGCCCAGGAGTCGAATACTGAAAACCACATCGATCAGGTTGAAAATTCGCCCCGAAAATGTGGCTGCGTAACTGCTGAATGCAGTCAGCATGCCTACCGTTAGGGCATTGCTCATGACTAAACCCGCCCCCACATAAAAGATTGCCAGGCCTTGTGCAGAGAACAGCACGGTATTTGCTACCTTGAAAAGGATTCCCAGCTTTTGAGTTTTGACCGCACGGTTGATGGCATCCTGTTTCAGATTCAACCAGCGCGCTCGGCGTTCGGCATCTCGGCCGAAAAGCTTTATCGGGGAAACGGCACGGATCGTTTCGAAGAAATGACTGCTTTCCTTCGCCCCCAAGATCAACTGCTCTTGCGATGCCTCGCGGAACGGCTGATAGAACAGCCAGCGCAGCAGTGCGTACGCCGCCACGCCGGCAATAACGATGATGCTCAGGTAGCCGCTGTAGGCGAACATGATGCCCAACGCCAGCAGCGCCATGACGCCGTCAAGTACGCTCCCAACACACACGCTGGTAAGCGTGTTCTGGATATCTGCAATACTGCTAAAGCGCGACACAATGTCGCCCAGTCGGCGCTTCTCAAAAAACGCCACGGGCAGGCGTGTCATATGGGTAAACACACGGCTCGCCCATTGGAACCCGATGTCAATACTCCAGTGCATCAGGAACCAGCTGCGCACAAGTTCGATCGCGGTTTGCGTAACGGTCAATAATGCAAAGCCCGCAGTCAGGACAATGAGCAATTCACGGTCACCAGCGACGATGACGTCGTCGATTACGTATTGGTTAAATAGCGGCGCCGCCATCGCAAACAACTCGAGTACCGCGGCAAGGCAAAAGACGTGTACCAGCGCCGTGCGCAAACCGAGAATTTTTCCTGTCAGTTGACTCACTGATATCTGCTTGGTTTCGTCGGCATGTTTAAAGTGCTCGTTCGGCGACAGTTCCAGCGCCACGCCAGTAAAGTGCTTTGACATCGCCTCAAGCGTTATCCGACGTTCACCCACGGCAGGGTCGACCAGCGTGACACTCATAGTGCCCGTCAGGCTCTTGCGTACATTCTTCAATACCACAAAGTGCTTCAGATCCCAGTGCAGGATACAGGGTAGCTGTAGATCAGATATTTCCTCCAGTTCAAGACTCAGCGGCCGCACGGCCAGTTCCAGCACGGCGGCATAGCGCACAAGCTGTGTCATGGTGGCTCCCTTCAGACTGACCGCAAAACGCCGCCTCAGATCGCCTAATTCGCAGCGGTAGCCGAAGTGATCGGCCACCATGGCAAGGCAGGCCAGGCCGCACTCGCTCGCTTCGGTCTGTAATATGGTCTTCATAAGCTACCCAGCGCGGAGCGCACGCGGTCGAACCAAGAAGGCGATAGGAATGTCGCACTGATGTCTCTTGCCCCGCCGATACTGGTGACGGAAAAGCCTTGCTGGCGCAGCAGACTGATCAAGCCAGGCTCGACCCGGTCGCCAACTCGTAGGTCGGGAAGGTGCAGTGCGCCGACGATGACGAAGGTCCTGTGGTGTTCGGAAATGGTTTTGGCGATGAGGGGAACCCAGGCATGGGTGCGTTGCTTGATCATGATCTCAAAAGTACCCGAACTACAGTTTGTCTCCAATCCCTTGTCCTGCAAGATCTGATCGCCAGGAGAAACCGGGTCGATGGCACAGGGCATCGGGCGGTCGACGCAGCGGACCTTTTCGTCAGTAACCTCTCCGGCGACGACTGCTAGTTTGCCAAGGGAGCCGTACAACGGATCCGATTGCTTTAGGCGCAGCAAGCGCGAAACCTGCAGGGCTTTATCAGCAACGAAATCTGCTCGGTCAGCGGCACTCGCGCTGCAGAAGTGCGTTCGCCGGTCCCCGAGCGTATCTAGGCCAATCGTCTTTTTCGATGTCGTGCCGTTGCCACGCAAGCGGAAGGAAATGCCTGTTTCACTGACGTCATATGCTGGCCCAAGCGACGCTGTCGTGAACGTGTCCAACAACGTCAAAATCAGGTATTCCGGCACGAGTGCCCAGCTTTCGAGCCAGTTCGGCACGTCAAGATGGCTATCCCGTGTCGCCTTAATCAGAGCGTCAAAGGCAAGATTCAAGCGCTGCGTGTGCAAACCCTTCGGATCGTCAAAGCAGGGCGCGCCAAGCGCGAACGATCCGTTCCGTAGCTGGTCCGGGCCGAAATAAGTCTCCATCACGGCCACCTCAGCCACCGCGTAACTCGGTTTCACGACGGTCTCAAAGTAGTGATCGTTCTCAACTGGGGTACCGACGTGAGACTCGCCGACTAGCACAGCCTGTGTATTGCCTTTGCTGACTAGCCATGCGCGCGGCGCCGTGGCAGCAGCGGCAGCGACAGTTGAGAGTAACGTGGCGAACACAGTGGCCAATACCGTATAGCTTCGAATGCAAGAGATCATCATAGTTTCGGACCCAGTGAAGCGTTGGCCCCGGCAAAGACCAGGGCCAACTGTCGAAAATGCCGGCGTTGATTACGGCAGATGACTCACCAAACTACTCAACGGTGGCTTGTCGTGGTGCTGCACTTTCCGCCTATGCACGTGTTCGTCGTCACCGTAAACCCGCCGGTGTAGCTTCCCTGGAGCGACCCAGGACCATAGCGACCAGCGGCGGAGACGGCGGGATTTGGTGTCGTGATGGTCTGGCTGAAATATCCAGGACTTGTGGTAGTCACAGTCGACACGCCACCGGCTCCACAGGTCTGGGTCGTGGTGGTGCTCCCGGCGCTGTTGCTACTTGGCACGCAAGAGTTACTACTGGACCCCGAGCTGCCACCAAATAGACCAGACATAAAGCTGCCGATTGACCCCCAAACGCCGCCACCGTCCTGGTCTTTTTTGGCTCTTGCATAATGTTCGTCCTCGTTAGCACCACCGGAGACCAAGTCCAATTCTTCGCTTGAAATGACTCGCATAATATGACATCCTTAAAAGACGGTTTGTGAAACGCATTCTGGTCAGAATGCAACTTAATGTCGTACGATGTGCTGCAATCACGACGTACGACTCTCGGCAGCACGGGCGGAAGTTGTCGCCCGTGCCAACGATTCTGCGCGGCGCCATTGGCTACCGGTGCGCGACCGCCAACAGCGGCTCAGCAATCCACTCCCAGATCTTCCGACGATCCTGAATCACATCGGCTTCTAGTGTCATGCCCGGCCTTAGGGGATGTTCTTTTCCATAGGTCATTATTGTCTGTCGCGCCAACTTCACCTTAATGCGGTACAGCGCTTCGTTGTTGTTGAACCCATTAATGTTCTGCTGGGCGTTACTGAGGATCGTGCTCGCCAAGCTGGACGGCAGCTCGCCTGGTGCAAACGGCGTAGTGCTGACATCGCTCACAATGCCGCGTTGCAACCCAAATTTTTGATATGGGAATGCCTGATAACGGATCAGTACTTCCTGCCCTGGCGCGACGAATCCGGCTGCGCGGCTGGGGGCATATAGTTGTACCTCTAGTTCTCCCAACCTGTCGTCACTCCTAGAGAATGGTTGTGAGGCCGGAATCATGGCGGCGAGCACTTGGCCTATGCTGATCGCTTGGCCTACCTGATAAGTAATCGTCGTGAGGATGCCCGACTCCCGTGCAGTGATCATGAGCGATTTGCGCGAACTGTTTTCGGCCATTTCACGGGCCAAGCTAGACTTGGCACGCGACAACTGCGATAGATCGCTCGCCATAGTTGTATCAAGTCCGCTTAACTCGGCTTCGACATCGCGCCTGCTTGACTGCAGTTGAACAACGTTACGGCCAACGTCGCTGACACGTGCCGCAAGGTCGAGCAGATCATCCTGCTTTTGCTGCACCTGCGCCGATGACATAAAACCGCTTATCTGCAGCGATTCGTACTGTTTAAGACTGCGCTCTGCCAACTGATAGCGCCTTTGCGCCAACGCCAGTTCCTCATTCACGTGCTTGATTTCAGCCGCCAGACTGTCGAGATGTTGTTGCAGCGTCTGGCGCCGCAGACGATTTTGTGCAACGCGCAAGCGCTGTTCGTTATCCAGACTGCGCTCTTCCGAAGCAAGCTGCCGTGATACGATCTCCGACACTTCTCCAGTGCCAACTTGTCGTTCGGTCGACAATTCGAACAATACTTGGCCGGTATGGACGTATTCCCCTTCGTGACACATGCTCTTTACCAGTATGCCGGACGAGGGGGCAACTATGCTCAGGCTACCTCTCGTCGGCACAGTGATTCCCACGACGCGTGCCTTCCTGGTGACGCTGCCCGCGATAATAAAGACAACGAACGCCGCGCCGATGAATAGCGCTCCTACCGTAATCCAACGTGCAGAAACTGGCCGAGCCAAGCGAATGCTTCCAAGATCACCTCTATTTCTTCCCGAAGATATTTCGGTTCGAAATAATGGCGTTGCGGGCCGTGTAAGTTTCGACTCAGCGCTCAAAAATGCCTCCGTTATTACCTACCTGTCAGGTTCTACGAGGCGCTAGCTGTTTGCCGCCAAGTGCAGGGCCTCGAGAACACATAAGACGTTTGCATAATCGCTCCAGACATAGGGCTAATGGAGCGTACGTGATCCAATATAGGGGACGCTGATTGTTGTGTATTGATTACAGGCAATTTAGCTTGCCTTGTGGATGGGGGAGCGTAATCTTTGGCCGTTCGGCGATAATCAGTGGAGCGCGGATTTCCTGTACGGCAGTGGTCTTCGCAAAACACCGGAGAGCGGTGCGCCCAATTGGTCGACGCTGCCGTCGTATCTGACCGTCAACACGTCGCTTACGCATACCGGGCCAAGACACCGGTTGGGAAGGTCGAGGGCAGGGTGGCGATCATCAACTTGCTCGATCGTTCGTACCTGCTACGTGACGGTTCGGGTGTTGGTGTCGATGCATCCCAGTATGGCTCCCGGCGTTCGATGTACACGAGACTCTCCACGAGCTTCTGACACGAAGGCCCGGTCGGCAGCACCTTTTTGCCTGAGAGTGCTCGCCGGTGCGTCCAAGATCGCACAATAGCGCGTTAAGATCCTCTCCTGTCCCAGATGCCCCCGCACACCGTAGTGCTGGTTTCCTTCCGGATTTGCTGCAAATGTGTCAACATTCGACACTGCAGCCGATTTTCCAGCCATTTCAAAGAGGACGACGATGAGCGCCAAGGTTTTTGTGGTGATAGTGACCTACAACGGATCCAAGTGGGTGACCCCGTGCTTTTCCAGCCTGCGCAAGTCGACCGTGCCGCTGCACACGATCGTCATCGACAACGGATCGAAGGACGACACGCTGGCGCGCATCGCGGCCGAGTATCCGGAAGTGGAGGTCGTCGCTACCGGAACGAACCACGGGTTCGGCAAGGCCAACAACATCGGCATGGAAATGGCGTACCAGCGCGGCGCGGACTATGTCTTCCTGCTCAACCAGGATGCCTGGATCGATCCGGACGCGGTGCAAAAGCTCGTCGAGGCGCACCAGCGGCATCCCGCCTATGGCGTCATCAGCCCGATGCACCTGAATGGCGCCGGCGACGGCCTCGATTACGGCTTTTCGAACTACATCGCGCCGAACAAATGCCGGGGCTTGTACTCGGATCTCTTCCTCGGCCGCCTGAAGGACGTGTACGACGTCGGCTTCGTGAATGCCGCCGCCTGGCTGGTGACGCGCGCCTGCATGGAAAAGGTGGGCGGCTTCAGCCCGTCGTTCTTCCACTACGGCGAGGATGACAATTACACGCAGCGCCTGCAGTTCCACAAACTGAAGCTGGGCGTCCTGCCCACATCGCGCATCTATCACGACCGCGAACAGCGCCCGCCCAGCAAATTCTTCGAATCGGGCGAAACCTTCCGGCGCGAAGTCATCGCGCGCAGCTCGAACCCGAACACGCATTTCTCCTTCGGCCGCGAGTGGGTGTCCGTGTTCGCCCACCTCGGCTTTGCGTTCGCGCGCCTGAACATGCAGGACGTCAAACTGCAACTGGCCAAGATCCGCCTGCTGGCCGGCATCGACAAGGCGGCCATCGCCGCCAACCGCGAGCGCAGCAAGACCGGCCGCGCCGCTTTCCTTGATCTCGACGCCGGCAACGGCGCCGCCTACCCGGAAAGCATGGCATTACGGCAAGTTACTAGCGCTCAATAACCATGCTTACAACACTCCGGGACGTAAGGACAAGGTATTGCTTGCCTGTTTAGACCGCAGCCACTTATTCTGCTGTTCTCGGAACGTTTCGATTCATGCGCACGGTATGTCTTGTTGCTAACTTGTAATC